>Ga0208826_1001423_pt1 | contig 20268 bp, 15 predicted proteins | sample AD_UKC115_MetaG_FD_184451 | JGI IMG/M metagenome (GOLD analysis project Ga0208826, IMG submission 184451) | Active sludge microbial communities of municipal wastewater-treating anaerobic digesters from Hong Kong - AD_UKC115_MetaG (SPAdes)... | ecosystem: Engineered > Bioreactor > Anaerobic >...
GCGTTCGACGGCAACCGGCGTTGGCGCTTCGATATCGTCGAAATCGAATTCCGGCTGCGAGCCATCCGCGGCCAGGGCTTCGTCCAGCGGGCCGTCCTGATCCAGCATCGCCTCGTCGGCGGCACCGGCGGCTTCGCCCGCGCCACGCCGACGGCGGCGACCGCCGCGACGTCCGCGACGGCGCTTCGAGCCGCCTTCGCCCGCGGCATCATCGCCGGACTCGCTGGCGTTTTCGGCGGCGACGGCCTGCGCCGGGATCGCGATCGCGGCAGCGTCGACCGCCTGCTCGAGCGGTGCCGCGACCTTGGCCGTGGCGTCCTCGGCGACGACAGCGGCGGCGATCGCGGCCGCTGCGGTTTCGGCCGGCGCCGGCTTCGGTGCCTGCGGCTTGTCTTGCTTCGGCTGCTGTTGTTGCTGCGGCTTCTGCTGGTTCTGCTGCTGTTGCTTCTGCGGCTTGTCCTGCTTCGGCTGCTGTTGTTGCTGCGGCTTCTGCTGGTTCTGCTTTTGCGCCTGCTGCTGTTTCGGCGCGTCGCCCTGCGGCTTGTTGCCGCCGCGATTGTCGTTCTGCGCATTGCGGCGGTTGTCGTCGCGCCGGTTGTCGCGGTTGCCGCGGCCATCGCGATCGCGGCGGTTGCCACGCTCCTCGCGGCGGCCGCCTTGTGCCTCGGCCTTCACCGGCTGCGGCTCCGGGGCGGGCGCGCCGTTGAACATCGACTTCAGCCAGCCGATGAAACCGCTGCTGGCCGGGGCCACGACGACCGGTACCGCCGCCGCGACCGGACGCGGCTCCGCTTCCACCGGCATCGGCTTGGGCTCGCGCAACGGGGCGGGCTGGGCCGGCTTCACGTTGGTCACCATCGGTGCCGGCGGGATGTTGAGCTGGGCCTTGGTCAAGGCGATCGTCGCCAGCTTGCGCGGGGTGCCGCGCTGGTAGCTGGGGCGCGCGGTTTCCTCGCCCAGTTCGTTCTCGCGGATGCGGGTGACTTCGTAGTGCGGGGTGTGCAGCTGCTCGTCGGCGACGATCACGATCGGCGCATCGTGGCGCTGCTCGATCTCGCGCAGCGCGTTGCGCTTCTCGTTGAGCAGGTAGTTGGCGATCTCCACCGGCGCCTGCACCAGCACCTGGCCGGTGTTGTCCTTCATCGCGTGCTCTTCGGCGACGCGGATGATCGACAGCGACAGCGACTCGATGCTGCGCATCCGGCCGTGGCCCTCGCAGGTCGGGCAGACGATCTGGCTGGCCTCGCCCAGCGACGGGCGCAGGCGCTGGCGGCTCATCTCCATCAGGCCGAAGCGGCTGATGCGGCCCAGCTGGACGCGCGCGCGGTCGTACTTCAGCGCGTTCTGCAGCTTGTTCTCGACGTCGCGCTGGTGCTTGTTGCTCGACATGTCGATGAAGTCGATCACCACCAGGCCGCCCAGGTCGCGCAGGCGCAGCTGGCGCGCCACTTCCTCCGCGGCCTCCAGGTTGGTGTTGAACGCGGTCTCCTCGATGTCGCCGCCCTTGGTGGCGCGCGCCGAGTTGACGTCGATCGCGGTCAGCGCCTCGGTCTGGTCGATCACCAGCGCGCCGCCGGAGGGCAGGCGCACGGTGCGCTCGTAGGCGCCCTCGATCTGCGATTCGATCTGGAAGCGGTTGAACAGCGGGGTGTCGTCGGTGTAGTGCTTGAGCTTGCGCTTGTTGTGCGGCATCACCTGTTCGACGAAGTCCAGCGCCTCGGCGTACATCTCCGGGGTGTCGACCAGGATCTCGCCGATGTCCGAGCGCATGTAGTCGCGCAGGGCGCGCACGATCAGGCGCGACTCCTGGTAGATCAGGAACGGCGCCGGCTTGGTCAGCGCGGCTTCGGCGATCGCGCGCCAGATCGACAGCAGGTAGTCCAGGTCCCACTGCAGCTCTTCGGCGTCGCGGCCGACGCCGGCGGTGCGGATGATCACGCCCATGTCGTCGGGGATGTTGAGCGCGTCCATCGCCTTCTTCAGCTCGGCGCGGTCGTCGCCCTCGATCCGGCGGGAGACGCCGCCGGCGCTGGGCGAGTTCGGCATCAGCACCATGTAGCGGCCGGCCAGCGAGATGAAGGTGGTCAGGGCGGCGCCCTTGTTGCCGCGCTCTTCCTTGTCGACCTGGACCACGACTTCCTGGCCTTCGCGCAGGAGTTCCTTCAGCCCGGCCTTGTTCGGATCGACCCCGGCCTGGAAGTAGTCGCGGGAGATTTCCTTGAGCGGCAGGAAGCCGTGGCGTTCCGCGCCGTATTCGACGAAAGCGGCTTCAAGCGAGGGTTCGAGCCGGGTGATGCGGCCCTTGTAGATGTTGGATTTCTTGTTGTCCTTCGACGGCTGTTCGATGTCGACGTCGTACAGGGTCTGGCCTTCGACGATCGCCACGCGCAGTTCTTCCGCCTGCGTGGCATTGATGAGCATTCGCTTCATTGTGCGTTCCTCGCGCGCTGCTGCACGCGGAAACGCCGTTGGCGTTTCGTCCCTGGATACCGCAAGCGCCTCGGCTGCACGGGTGTGCGCCGAGTCGCTCCAAGTGTTCCAGCGCTACGACACCACGGCGGACCGCGGGAGCGCTTGTTCCTAAGTTCATGTTGCAGGGCCGGCGACAGCCGCCGGGTTCCAGAGGAAACAGGCGCGTCGCGCGGGGCGTTGTTCGGTTCCGTCACGGATGCCCATGCATCCGGCGATGGTGGGGTCTGCCGCGCAGCCGTTAACATGGCCGCCCCGAGGGCGGTGGCAACGACACTGCGGCGGGGATCGCGGGGAAGGCCGGCTTTCGGCCGGTGCGGTCTTCTCGGACCGTGGTGTTCTTCCTGCGAAATCAAACCCTTATCTCGCCCCCCGAGTGTAACAGATCAGGCATTACAGGAGCAGGTCCCGGCTTGGGCCGGCCCGTCCCAGGAGCAAGCCGCATGACCGATCCGACCCCTCCGGAAACCCCCACCCACGGCGCCCGCACCGTGCGGGTGATGGAGGACCGCGATGGCCAGCGCATCGACAATTTCCTGCTGGGCTACCTGAAGGGCGCGCCGCGCAGCCTGGTCTACAAGCTGCTGAGATCCGGCCAGGTGCGGGTGAATGGCGGCCGGGTCAAGGCGGAACGCCGGCTGGAAGCGGGGGACCAGGTGCGGATCCCGCCCTTCCGGCTGCCGGATCCCGCCGAGAAGGGCAGCCCGCCGCAGGGCTTCATGGACGCGCTGGACGCGGCGATCGTGTTCGAGGACGCCCGCCTGCTGGCGCTGAACAAGCCGTCCGGGGTGGCCAGCCATGGCGGCAGCGGCATTTCCTTCGGCGCGATCGAGACCCTGCGCGCGCTGCGGCCGAGGGAGACGCTGGAGCTGGTCCACCGGCTCGACCGCGATACCTCGGGGCTGTTGATCGTGGCCAAGAAGCGCTCGGCACTGAGTGAACTGCAGGCGCTGCTGCGCGAGGACCACGGCGCCGGCATCGACAAGCGCTACCTGGCCCTGCTCGGCGGACGCATGCCGGACGGGGTGATGAGCGTCGATGCGCCGCTGCATGTCGGCCTGCGCCAGGGCGGCGAACGGCATGTGCAGGTGAATCCCAGGGGCAAGCCCTCGATGAGCCATTTCAGGGTGCTGGAACGGCGCGGCGGCCAGAGCTATTGCGAGGTCCGGATCGAGACCGGCCGCACCCACCAGATCCGCGTGCATGCCCGGCACATCGGCCACCCGATCGCCGGCGACGACAAGTACGGCGACGAAGCCGCGAACCGGCGCCTGCGCGAACAGGCCGGGCTGAAGCGCTTGTTCCTGCATGCGTCCACCCTGGAATTCGCGCTGGACGGCGGCAAGACGCCGTACCTGCTCAATGCGCCGCTGGCTTCCGACCTGGTCGACGTGCTCGATCGCCTGCATGGCTGAGCCCGCACCGCTGCAGGCGGCGATGACCGATGGCGAAGCCGCCGTGCTGCGCGAATGTTTCTCCAAGGCGGCCAGCCTGGTCGAATTCGGCTGCGGCGGCAGCACCCTGCTGGCGGTGCGCAGCCCGTCGCTGCGGCGGATCTGGTCGGTGGAAAGCGACCCGGGCTGGATCGAGCGCCTGCGCATCGAAGCGGAGATCGCCGCCGCAGAACAGGCCGGTCGCCTGCGGCTGCATTGCGTGGACATCGGTGCGGTCGGCGAATTCGGCTTCCCGCGCGACGGTTCGATGCAGGCGGCATGGCCGCGCTACTACCAATCGGTCTGGGACGATCCGGCCGCCCTCGACACCGACCTGGTGCTGGTCGACGGCCGCTTCCGGGTGGCCTGCGCGCTGGAAGCGCTGGCCCGCTGCCGCCCGCATGCCGTCCTACTGTTCCACGATTTCTGGAACCGGACGCCCTACCACCCGGTGCTCGCCTTCACCGACTGGCTGGGCAGTTGCGATTCGCTGGCGATCCTGCGGCGCAAGCCATCGTTCGACAGCGCGGCCTTCGAGCAGGTACGGCAGGCCTATCGCCTGCAGCCGGGCTGAGCCGCCGCGCGCGGCCGCATCGCCGCCTCAGGCGTAGAGCGCGTCCGCCTTGGCGGCGCAGATGAAGTCGTTCTCGCTGAGTCCGCCGACGTCGTGGGTGGAAAAACGCACCACGCAGCGGTCGTAGTGCACGGACAGGTCCGGGTGGTGGTCTTCGGCATTGGCGACATGCGCCAAGGCATTCACGAAGGACATGGTCCGGTAGTAATCCTTGAAGGCGAACGTCCTGCTCAGGGCGTGCCCGTTCTCGACCAGCGCCCACTCCGGCACCTGCGGCAGCCATTCGCGGATGCTGGCATCGGTGAGCCGGTGTTCGCTGCCGCGACGCGGCGTGCAACGGGCCTGGGCAAGCGGGATGAGGTCGGCCATCGGCATTCTCCTGCGTGGGCGCATGAACCGCGGCCATCGTCTGCGCCGGGTCGGGGGGATGCGGCGGCGCGTAGCGCGGCGGCATGGCTAGAATAGCCGCATGATCCAGATATCCGAAGCCGCACAAACGCATTTCCGCAAACTGATCGAGCGCGAGGCCATCCCCGGCCTCGGCGTGCGCCTGGCCGCGCGCGATGCCGGCACGCCGCGCGCGGACGTGCGCCTGGAGTTCGCCGAGGACAGCGAATTGTCCGGCGACGAATGGGCGGTCGACTGCGAGGGCTTCACCCTGTGGCTGGATGCCGCCAGCGTGCCGTTCCTGGACGGCGCGACCATCGACTACGAAAGCAAGGCGACCGGCGGCCAGTTGCAGATCCGCGCACCGAAGATCAAGGGCGTGGCGCCGGGCGATGCGGCGTCGCTGGTCGAGCGCGTGCGCTGGACCATCGAGCAGGAGATCAATCCGCAGCTGGCCCAGCACAAGGGCCATGTGTCGCTGCAGGAGGTCACCGCGGATGGCGTGGTGGTGCTGCGCTTCGGCGGCGGCTGCCACGGTTGCGGGATGGCCGACGTGACCCTCAAGCAGGGCATCGAGAAGACGCTGATGGAGAAGGTGCCGGGCGTGACCGCGGTGCGCGACGCGACCGACCACGCCACCGGCGATGCGCCCTACGTCCCGCGCGACGCGGCCTGAACGGCTTAGGCGCGCGTGACGTCCGCCGCCGACTTCATCGCCGCGCTCGACCAGCGGCGCACGCGTTTCAGCAACCGCCCCGAGGCCCCCGGGCAGCTGCCGCCGGGCTGGCAACGCTGGTTCGACGCGATGCCGGTGGTCGATGCGCATGCCGCGGGCGCGCCGGCGCCCTCGTGGGTTGCGGCCTTCGCGCAACGGCCGCTGCGCAGCATCCCGCGCGCGCCTGCGCCGCTCAATCGCTGGCAATCCATCGGCCACCTGCTGCAGCAGAACTGGACGCCGAACCTGCGCGACGAACGCGGCTTGCGGATCGGCGTCGGCGCGGCCGACATCGTGCTGCACGTCATCCTGGTCGGGCTGCTGCTGTGGCTGATGTACCTGCGCTTCATGGCGCTGGCGCAGGCGCCGCCGGAGGAAGAGGCGGTGCAGGTGGAATTCATCGGTCGCGGCAACATCGCCGAGGGCGGCGGCGCCTTGGCCAATGCGGGGGCGGAATCCGCGCCCGCCGCGGCGGCGCCGGCCACGCGCGCAGCCACGCCTGCGCCCGCCAGCGGCCGGCCGGATGCGCCGATCGAGACCATGTCGGTGCCGAGCCCGCCGCAGGTCGCCGCCAGCAGCGAGGCGCCGCAGCGCGTGCGCGAACTGGCGCCGCTGGCGGTCGCCGAAGCCGCGCAACCGCTCGCCGTCAGCGAAGTGCGCGAGCCGGAACCACGGGCATTCCAGCTGCCGCCGCCGAAACCGCGCGACGCACCGCAACCGCAATTGCAGGTGCGGGAAGTGCAGCCGCGGCAACAGGTGGAAGAAATCGCCAGCTTGCGCGCGCAGCCGCAACGCAGCCTGCAGCCGCGCGAGGTGCAGGCTCAGGTGAAGGTGCCGGAACTGCGCGACCAGCCGCAGGAACTCGACGTGCCCGCGCCGCAGCGGATGGCGACGGTGCAGGCGCGCAGCGCGCCCAGCCAGGCCGCCAGCAGCGCGCAACTGCGCGTGCCGGAATTGCGCGGCGAAGTGCGCGATATCCCGATGCCGCCCGGCGGCGCGCCAACCCCTTCCGCCCAGGCCGGCAGCGGCACCGCGGCGCAGGCGAATGCGAACAGGCCGGGCGCCGGCGGCGAACGCGGAAGTGCGCCGGCCGCCGGCCAGGCCGCGGCCGGCACCGGCGCGGGCGCGAAACCGGCCGAGCAGGGCGGCCGTGGCGTGGCCGCCACCGGCAAGGGAGCGGGGCCTGCCAACGCAGCCGCGCCGGGCGGTTGGCCAAGCCCGGCGAAAAGCGACGACTGGGGCGCGTCCAAGCGCAATGTCGCCGGTACCGGCAATGGCAATGGGAAAAACGGCCGGGGCGACGGCAAATCCGGCGTGTTCAACGCGGATGGCAGCCCGCGCCTGTCCGACGAATGGACGCAGCTCAGCGGCATCGACGTGGATCGTTCCGGTTCGTGGCTGAAGCGGCCGGGCCTGGAATACCGCGGCACCCGTTTCGACCAGTACTGGATTCCGCAGGGCACCTTGCTGCAGGAATGGGTGCGGCGCGGCATCAAGAAGGTGTCGATCCCGATCCCGGGCACCGACACCAGGCTGGAATGCGTGGTGTCGCTGCTGCAATTCGGCGGCGGCTGCTTCCCGGTCAATCCCAACGTCAACGAGCAGCCAGCGCGCGCGCGGCCGGCGCCGGACATCCCGTTCAAGCCGGGCTTGCAGGAAGACAACGGCAGCGTGAAGCCGGTGCAGTGACGGTGCCTCGGAGCATGCCGGCTGCGCATGAGTGGCGCGCACGAAAAAGGGGCCTTGCGGCCCCTTTTTCGTGACAACGTTGCGATCGGATCAGTTCGCGCCGTGCATGTCGCGCAGCTGGCTGTTGGTGCCGCCGAAGTAGGCGGCAAGGTCGGCGATCTGCTGGTCGCTGAGTTCCTTGGCCTGGCTGGCCATCAGGTCGGTGGTCGGGCTGCCGCCGCGGGTGCCGGAGCGGTAGGCCTGCAGCGCGTGCGCGATGTAGTCCGCGTACTGGCCGCCCAGCTTCGGGTAGCTGGCATCGATCGGCGCATTGCCTTCGGCACCGTGGCAATCCACGCAGGCCTGGCCGGTGGCGCCCTTGGTCGAGGCGAGTGCCTTGCCGGCGGCGGCATCGCCATGCGGCAAACCGGCGGAGGAGGACGCGTGCGCGGCTTCGGCTTCGTGGCCGGCGCCTTCGGCCGGATGTTCTTCCTGCTTGCCGCAGGCGGACAGGGCCAGCGCGCAGGCGACGGCGAGCAGGGTCATGGAGGTCTTGGTCATGGCGCGGCTCACTTGATGCTGGACAGGTAGGCGGCGATATCGGCGATGTCCTGCTCGGAGAAGCTCTCCGCCTGCGCCTGCATCGTCGGATGCTTGCGCTTGCCCTCGCGATATTCCTTCAACGCGTTGTTGAGGTAGGTCTCCGACTGCCCGCCGAGCTTCGGCACGTGGTAGCTCGGATAGGCGTTCTTGTAGCCGGTTACGCCGTGGCAGCCACGGCAGGTGTAGGTCAGGCTCTTGCCGCGGGCGGCGTCGCCCTTGAGGGCGGCCGGGGCTGGCGTCGCCGCCGGTTCGGCTGCAACCGGGGTTGCGGCCGCGGTATCAGTGGCGGGAGCGGCGGCATCCTGCGCGGCGGCGGAGGCGGCGAGGATCAAGGCCAGGCTGGCGGCGATCGGCGACAGTCGCTTCATGGGTAGGGAGTTTCCGGAGTCCAGAGTGCAGAAGCATGACGCACGGGCGACATGCAATCGCATCAGTATAACGACGGATCCATCCGCTTCCTACGCCGCCAAAACAGAATGCCCGCGGCCCACGCCTAGCGCACTGTCCGCACGGACGTCCACCCATGACCTTCGGCGCATGACGGCCGGGCGGGGGTGGGTGACATACTTGACTACAACACCAGACAGGCTTCCTTCATGCACGACTCGACCCAAGCCGCCGCCCCCCGTTCCGGCCGCTTCCTCCCGCTCGCCCGCCTGAGCCTGCTGGCCCTGGCGCTTGCCCTTGCCGCCTGCAAGGGCGGTCCCGAAGGCGACAAGGGCAAGGACGGCAAGGATGCGGCCGACAAGGGCCCGGAAGCCGTGCCGGTGGAAGTGGCCAAGGCCGGTCGCCGTTCGATCGCCGCCAGCTACATGGGCACCGCGCCGCTGGAAGCCCGCGGCGAATCGCAGGTGGTCGCCAAGACCTCGGGCATCGCCCTGCGCGTGTTCGCCGACGTCGGCCAGCAGGTCCGCGCCGGCCAGCCGCTGGTGCAGATCGACCGCGACCGCGCCGCCTTGCAGGTCGCCCAGGCCGATGCCCAGGTGCGCAAGCTGGAAGCGAACTACCGCCGCGCCTCGCAACTGGTGGAGCAGAAGATGGTCAGCGTCAACGACGTCGACCAGTTGCGCTACGACCTCGAGAACGCCCGCGCCAGCCTGCGCATGGCGCGTCTGGAACTGTCCTACGGCACCGTGACCGCGCCGATCTCGGGCGTGATCGCCGCGCGCAACATCAAGCTCGGCAACCTGGTGCAGATCAACACGCCGATCTTCACCATCGTCGATACCTCGCGCCTGGAAGCCACCCTCAACGCGCCGGAACGCGAGATCGAAACGCTGAAGGCCGGGCAGGCCGTGCAGCTGAGCGTGGACGCGCTGCCGGGCAAGACCTTCGACGGCCGCATCGACCGCGTCTCGCCGGTGGTGGATTCCGGCAGCGGCACGTTCCGGGTGATCTGCGCGTTCGAAGGCGGCGGCCTGCTGCAGCCGGGCATGTTCGGCCGCATCCGCATCGAATACGACCAGCGCGCGAACGCATTGGTGATCCCGCGCACGGCGCTGCTGGAAGACGGCAATGCGCCGGCGGTGTACACGGTCAGGGCCGACAAGGCCGCGCGCACCACCCTGAAGCTGGGCTATGTCGATGGCGAGTGGGTCGAGGTGCGCGATGGCCTCAAGGAAGGCGATCCGGTGGTGGTGGCGGGCAAGGCCGCGTTGCGCGAGGGCAGCGCGGTGCAGGTGATCGGCGCCAAGGCCGCGCCGGCGTCCGCCGCGGCGCAGGCAGCCGCGCAATGAGTCCGAACGATAGCCACGACCCGCTGGCATCGCCCGGCGGGTTCAGCCTGGTCGAGTTCGCCACCCGCCGTCGCGTCACCATCGCGATGATGACCCTGACCCTGGTGCTGTTCGGCCTGATCGCGCTGGGCAGCCTCAAGGTCAACCTGCTGCCCGACCTCAGCTACCCCACGCTGACCGTGCGCACCGACTACACCGGCGCCGCGCCTTCGGAAATCGAGACTCTGATCTCGCAGCCGGCGGAAGAAGCGCTGGGCGTGGTCAAGGGCCTGCGCAAGCTGAAGTCGATCAGCCGCACCGGGCAGAGCGACGTGGTGCTCGAGTTCGCCTGGGGCACCGACATGGACCAGGCCAGCCTGGACGTGCGCGACAAGATGGAGTCGCTGCAGTTCCCGCTGGACGCCAAGCCGCCGGTGCTGCTGCGCTTCAATCCGTCGACCCAGCCGATCATGCGCCTCGCCTTGTCGCCGAAGCATGCGGGCAAGGGCGGTGCGGGCGATGCCGAGGAAATCCGCCAGCTGATGGAACTGCGCCGCTTCGCCGACGACGACCTCAAGCGCAAGCTGGAGCCGGTCGATGGCGTGGCCGCGGTCAAGGTCGGCGGCGGCCTCGAGGACGAGGTGCAGGTCGACATCGACCAGCGCAAGCTCGCCCAGCTCGGGCTGTCGCCGGATACGGTGATCAGCCGCCTGCAGCAGGAGAACGTCAACGTCTCCGGCGGCCGCCTGGAAGAGGGGTCGCAGCGCTACCTGGTGCGCACCGTCAACCAGTTCGCGACGGTGGACGAGATCGCCAACATGCTGCTGACCACGCGCACCGCGTCGGCCAGCAGCGGCGGCTCGGAACAGGCGATGCGCCTGGCCGCGGCCAGCGGCGACGCCAGCGTGATGGCGGCGCTGTCGCAACAGGGCGGCAACGCCTCCTCGGGCAGCCTGCCGCTGCGCCTGAAGGACGTGGCCGAGGTGCGCCAGGGCTACAAGGAACGCGAGGCGATCATCCGCCTCAACGGCCGCGAGGCGGTCGAGCTGGCGATCTACAAGGAAGGCGACGCCAATACCGTCGCCACCGCGGACGCGCTGGAAGCGCGGCTCAAGACCATCCGCGAGCAGCTGCCCGGCGACATCGAGCTGACCGTGATCGAGGACCAGTCGGTCTTCATCCGCAACGCCATCGGCGACGTCAAGCTGGACGCGGTGATCGGCGGCCTGCTGTCGATCCTGATCATCTTCCTGTTCCTGCGCGACGGCTGGAGCACGTTCGTGATCTCGCTGTCGCTGCCGGTGTCGATCATCGCGACGTTCTTCTTCATGGGCCAATTGGGCCTGAGCCTCAACGTGATGTCGCTGGGCGGCCTGGCGCTTGCGACCGGCCTGGTGGTCGACGACTCGATCGTGGTGCTGGAAAGCATCGCCAAGGCGCGCGAGCGCGGGCTCGGCATCCTCGAGGCCGCGATCGCCGGCACCCGCGAAGTGAGCATGGCGGTGGTCGCGTCCACCCTGACCACGATCGCGGTGTTCCTGCCGCTGGTGTTCGTGCAGGGCATCGCCGGCCAGTTGTTCCGCGACCAGGCACTGACCGTGGCGATCGCCATCGGCGTGTCGCTGGTGGTGGCGATGACCCTGATCCCGATGCTGAGCGCGCTCAAGGGCCGCCCGCCGCTGGGCTTCCCGGAAGAGCCGGCGCATGCGCGCTGGGAAGCGCGGAAGACATGGCAGAAGCCGGCGATGTATGCCGGCCGCGGCCTCGGCGGCCTGTTCCGCTACGCGTTCTTCGGCATCGCATGGGCGATCGTGCGGGCATGGCGCGGCGTCGCGGCGGTGGTCGGTCCGGTGATGCGCAAGGCCAGCGACCTGGCGATGGCGCCGTACGCGCGCGCCGAACGCGGCTACCTGCGCATCCTGCCGGCCGCGTTGCGGCGGCCGACGCCGGTGCTGCTGGTCGCCGGCATCGCCTTCGCGCTGACGCTTGCCGCGTTGCCGCTGCTCGGCACCGACCTGATCCCGCAGTTGGCGCAGGATCGCTTCGACATGACCGCCAAGCTGCCGCCCGGCACGCCGCTGGCGCAGACCGACGCGCTGATCCGCGACGTGCAGGCCAGGCATGCCAAGGACGATGGCGTGCGCGTGCTGTACGGCGTGTCCGGCACCGGCACCCGGCTGGATGCCAGCCCGACCGAAAGCGGCGAGAACATTGGCAAGCTGTCGGTGGTGATGGCCGACAACAAGGCCGAGGCGCCGCTGACCGAAGCCCTGCGCAAGACCATGCAGGCCTATCCGTCGGCGCAGGTGGACTTCAGCCGGCCGGAACTGTTCAGCCTGTCGCCGCCGCTGGAAATCGAGGTGGAAGGCGCCGACCTGGAGCAGATCCGCGTTGCCGGCGCGAAACTCGCCGGCATGCTGCGCGCCAATCCGCACTACGCCGACGTGAAGTCGACCGTGGAGCAGGGCTTCCCGGAGATCCAGATCGTGTTCGACCAGGACCGCGCCGCGGCGCTGGGCCTGACCACGCGCCAGATCGCCGACGCCGTGGTGAAGAAGGTGAAGGGCGAGGTCGCCACCCGCTACAGCTTCCGCGACCGCAAGATCGACGTGCTGGTGCGCGCGCAGGAAAGCGATCGCGCCTCGGTCGACGACATCCGCCACCTGATCGTGAACCCGGGCGGCGGCGCCCCGGTGGAACTGGCCTCGGTGGCCGAGGTGGTGTCGACCACCGGCCCCAGCGAGATCCATCGCGCCGACCAGCACCGCGTCGCGATCATCTCCGCCAACCTGCGCGGCATCGACCTCGGCAACGCGATCCGCGAGGTCGACGCCATGGTCGCGCAGAACCCGCTGGGCACCGACATCGACATGCGCATCGGCGGCCAGGGCCAGGAACTGTCGGAATCGATCCGCTCGCTGCTGTTCGCGTTCGGCCTGGCGATCTTCCTGGTCTACCTGGTGATGGCCTCGCAGTTCGAATCGCTGCTGCATCCGTTCGTGATCCTGTTCACCATCCCGCTGGCGATGGTCGGCGCGGTGGCGGCATTGATGCTGACCCGCGCGCCGGTGTCGGTGGTGGTGTTCATCGGCCTGATCCTGCTGGTCGGGCTGGTGGTGAAGAACGCGATCATCCTGATCGACAAGGTCAACCAGCTGCGCGAGGAAGGCGTGGCCAAGCGCGAGGCGCTGGTCGAGGGCGCGCGTTCGCGCCTGCGCCCGATCATGATGACCACGCTGTGCGCGGTGTTCGGCTTCCTGCCGCTGGCGCTGGCGTTCGGCGAGGGCGCGGAAGTGCGCGCGCCGATGGCGACCACGGTGATCGGCGGCCTGCTGGTGTCCACCCTGCTGACGCTGGTGGTGATCCCGGTGGTGTACGACCTGCTGGACCGCAAGCCCGACGGGTTCTACGCCGAGCGCGGCCGGCGCGCGCGCCGCAACGCGGAGACCGTGGCGGAAGTGCTGTCGCACGAGCACGACCCGTTGAACGGCGGCGGCAGGGCCTGATCGCGCGATGAACATCACCGAACTGTCCATCCGCCGCCCGATCACCACGATCATGCTGTTCGTGTCGATGGTGGTGATCGGCCTGATCGCCTCGTTCCGGCTGCCGCTGGAAGCCGAGCCTGAAGCCAGCATCCCGTTCTTCTTCGTGCAATTGCCGTACGCCGGCTCGACCTCGGAGGAAGTGGAGCGCAACCTGGTGCGGCCGGTCGAGGAAGCGCTGGCGACGATGCCCGGCATCGAATCGATGAACTCGCGGGCGAACGCCGAAGGCGGTTCGGTCCAGGTGCGCTTCAGCGACTGGAACAAGGACATCGCGATCGCCGCGTCCGAGGCGCGCGAGCGCATCGACGCGATCCGCGACCAATTGCCGGACGATTTCCGCCGCTATTTCGTGTTCCGCTGGAGCACCTCGGACCGCGAGGCGCTCAGCCTGCGCCTGACCAGCAGCGTCGACCTGACCACCCGCGCCGACCTGATCGAACGCAGCATCAAGCAGCGCCTGGAGCGCTTGCCGGGCGTCGCCCGGGTGGAAGTGGAGGGCGTGGCCAAGCAGGAAGTGCTGGTGGCGCTGGACAAGGACCGGCTCAACGCGCACGGGGTGGCGCTGAACGCGCTGGTGCAGCAGCTGCAGGCGGCCAACTTCTCGGTTTCCGCGGGAGAGATCAGCGAGGCGGGGCGGCGCCTGCGCGTGCAGCCGCGCGGCGAGCTGCTGGAATTGCAGCAGCTGCGCGACCTGCGCATCGACCAGCGCGGCACCCGCCTGTCCGACGTCGCCGACATCGACCTGAAGCCGCAGCGCATGGACTACGTGCGGCGGATGGACGGCAAGCCCAGCGTCGGCGTGGACATCTACAAGGAGCGCTCGGCCAACCTGGTCGACCTGTCGCGCTCGGTGCGCGCGGAGATCGCCGAACTGGAGAAGGATCCGGCGATGCGCGGGGTCAACATCGAGGTCACCGACGACCAGGGCCAGGCGGTGACCAGCTCGCTGCTGGCGCTGGCGGAAGCCGGCGGCATCGGCCTGCTGCTGTCGGTGATCGTGCTGTACGCGTTCCTGCGCCATTGGCCGTCCACCCTGATGGTGAGCACGGCGATCCCGATCTGCTTCGTCATGACCCTGGGCTTCATGTACTTCACCGGCATCTCGCTCAACATCATCTCGATGATGGGCCTGCTGCTGGCGGTGGGCATGCTGGTCGACAACGCGGTGGTGGTGGTCGAGAGCATCTACCAGGAGCGCGAGAAGTACCCCGACCGGCCGTGGCTGGCCTCGGTCATCGGCACCCGCCACGTCGCCATCGCGCTGTCCGCGGGCACCCTGTGCCACTGCGTGGTGTTCCTGCCGATGATGTTCGGCGAGAAGAACATCATCACCATCTACCTGTCGCAGCTGGCGGTGACCATCTCGTTCTCGCTGCTGGCCTCGTGGCTGGTCGCGATCAGCCTGATCCCGATGCTGTCGGCGCGGATGAAGACCCCGCCGGCGCTGAAGTCGCCGTTCATCACCGCGCTGCAGGCGCGCTATGCGCGCGCGCTGCGCTGGACCCTGGAGCACCGCGGCTGGAGCGTGGCCGGCATCCTCGCCATCTCGCTGGTCAGCGTGTACCCGATGACCCACACCCAGGGCGGCGGCGACGACAACGACCCCACCGAGATCAACATCTTCTACCAGTGGAAGGGCGCCTATTCCAAGGAGGAAATGGGCAAGGAAGTGGCGCGGGTGGAGGCCTACGTCAACGCCAACCGCAAGCCGTTCCACGTCGAGCGCGTGTACAGCCGCTACAGCGAGCAGGGCTGGGCGCAGACCCGCCTGTTCCTCGACGTCGAGGACCCGGAACTCAACAAGAAGATCTCCGAGGAGGTGCGCAAGGGCCTGCCCAAGTCGGCGCGCGCCAACCTCGGCATCGGCTGGCCGGGCGGGATGGGCGGCGACGACAGCAAGGGCATTACCTTCAGCCTGGTCGGCGATTCCACCCAGACCCTGCAGGAACTGGCCGCGGACATCGTGCCGATGCTGGGCCGCAACCCGAAGCTGCGCGACGTGCGGGTCGACACCGGCGACGCCAACACCGAGCTCACGGTGCGGGTGAACCGCGAGCGCGCCGCCGCCTACGGCTTCAGCGCGCAGCAGGTGGCGCAGTTCGTCGGCATGGCCCTGCGCGGCTCCTCGCTGCGCGACTTCCACCGCGAGGAAATCGAGATCCCGGTCAACGTGCGCTTCGCCGGTTCGGACGATTACGGCGTCGAGGACCTGTCGACCTTCATGGTGCGCGCGCCCAACGGCACCGACGTGCCGCTGCTGGCGATGGTGGACGTGGGCATGAGCCCGGCCGCCACCCAGATCCAGCGCCAGAGCCGGCAGACCATGCTGCAGGTGCAGGCGGGGCTGGCCAAGGACGTGTCGATGGAGGACGCGCGCAAGTCGATCGAGGATTCGCTGAAGGCGATGCAGTTCCCGCCCGGCTACGGCTACACCTTCGACGGCGGCGGCTTCAACATCAACTTCGACGGCATGGCGCAGATGATGCGCGCGATCGGCATCGCGCTGGTGCTGATGCTGGTGATCATGGCCGCGGTGTTCGAGTCGCTGCTGTTCCCGCTGGCGATCATGTCCTGCGTGCTGTTCTCGATCTTCGGCGTGTACTGGCTGTTCTGGATCACCGGCACCGAGATGAACATCATGGCGGTGATCGGCATCCTGGTGCTGATGGGGGTGGTGGTGAACAACGGCATCGTGATGATCGAGCACATCAACAACCTGCGCCGGCGCGGCCTGCCGCGCACAGAGGCGCTGGTCGAAGGCAGCCGCGAACGCCTGCGCCCGATCATGATGACGATGGGCACCGCGATCCTGGCGATGATCCCGATCGCGCTGTCGACCAAGACCGCCGAGGGCATGCCGCCGTACTACCCGATGGCGCGCGCGATCGCCGGCGGCCTGGCGTTCTCGACCGTGGTCAGCCTGCTGTTCCTGCCGACCATCTACGCGATGCTGGACGACCTGCGCATGGGCAGTGCCAAGCTGCTCCGCAGGGCGCGCATGACCCGCGCGCAGCGCCGCCAAGCCGGGGCCGCGGCATGACCGCGGGCGCGGTCGCCGTGCGCCGCGACGGGCGCATTTCAGGCGCGCTGTACCTGGTCGTGGTGCTCGCCGGCATGTTCTGCCTCGCCTACGTGCCGTCGAAGCTGGGCGCCTCGCCCGCCGGGGCCTCGGCGCATGCGGATCTGTTCCGTGCCGGCATCGCCGCCTTCCTGCTGATGCAGGTGGCGTTCCTGTTGCTGCCGTTCGCGCTGTACCGGGTGCTGGGCGACGTGAACCGCCAAGCCGCGGTGCTGATGGTGGCGCTGGCGGCGGTCAGCGTGCCGATCGGGCTGGTGGCGGTGACGCACCGGATGGAGGCGTTGTCGCTGCTCGAAGGCGCGCCCGGCACCGCTTCCGATGCGATGGAAGCCGCGTTCGCGCTGTGCCTGCAGCGCTATGGCCATGGCCTGCGCATCGCCAGCCTGTTCTGGGGGCTGTGGCTGTTGCCGTTCGGCTGGCTGGTGCTGCGTTCCGGCCGATTGCCGCGGGCGTTGGGTGCGTGCCTGCTGCTGGGCGGCGTGGGCTATGTCGTGCAGGTGTTCGGCGGCTTGTGGCCGGGTATCGCGGATGCCGGATGGATGGCTTACGTGCGCATGCCGGCGGCCATCGGCGAGATCGGCAGCTGCCTGTGGCTGCTCGCGTTCGGCGCACGCCCGGGCCTGCAGCGATCATCCACCGATTGAGGGAAACGCCGATGGCAGTCGATGCAACGCGAACCTTGTCCGATCCACCACTGCCGCTGCGGGTGAAGCTGTCCGCGCTGTGGTCCAGCCTGACCTTCTGCTACCTCTACGGCGATTATTTCGGCCTGTACAAACCCGGCAAGCTGCAGCACATGCTCGACGGCGCCGGCCCGATGGGCCCGGCCAGCCAGGGCTCGCTGCTGTTCGTCGCGCTGCTGCTGGTGGTGCCGGGACTGATGGCGTTCCTGTCGCTGGCGTTGCCGGCGCGCCTGGCGCGTTGGCTGTGCATCGGACTGGCGCTGTTCTACGCGGTGTTCGTCGCGCTCACCATGCCCGGTGCGTGGTGGTTCTACCTGGCCTACAGCGGCATCGAAATCGCCCTGTGCGGAGCCATCGCCTGGCTGGCGTGGCGATGGCCGCGCGCGGCCTGAGCCGGATCAACCGAGCAGCTTGCGCACGATCGCCGCGCCGGAGATCCACACGCCGGCCATGCTGCCGAGGTTGGTGAGCAGGAACACCAGCACCACCCGGCACACGCGGTTGCGGTACCAGCCGCCAAGCGTCTGCGCGTCGTCGCGCAATGCGAGGAAATCCGGATAGGCCGGCTTGCGCAGGTGCACTTCCACCAGCGCGCTGAACATGCCCGGCGGCAGGCCGGGGCGGAACGGCTTGAGCGGCGCCGCCACCGCGGCGGTGAGGATGCTGAGCAGGTGCCCGCGCGCCAGCAGCGCGCCGAGGCCGGCCAGGCCGCCGGTCCACAGCACCCATTGCAGCAGCAGGTCCTTGCCGAGGTCCGCGCCGCCGCGGGCGAAACCCCAGGCGATGCCGCCGCAGATCAGCAGCATCAGCACGATGGTGATCCACGGGATGTTGCGCTTCTTCGCGACATGCGCGAGTTCGGCGGTCAGCGCGGCGGGGGCGCGTGTTTCGTCGGCCAGGTATTTCGCCATGCCCTTGAGGTGGCCGGCGCCGACCACCGCAAGCACGTGTTGCGCGCCATCGCCGCGCTCGCGCAGCTTGGCCGCCATGTACTGGTCGCGTTCGTCGATCAGGGTGGCGTACAGCGAGGGCGTGTCGCGCGCGAAGTCGCCGAAGCTGGATTCGAGCATGTCGCCTTCCTTGAGCCGCTCGATGTCGTCCTCGGACACGTCTTCCTTGTCGAACAAGCTGCCGGCGAGGCCGCCGATCAGCTTCATCCGGTCCCACCAGCTGAGGCCGTGCAGGATGCGGCGGAAGGTGATGCCGACGTCGCGGTCGATCAGCTGCAGGTGCAGGTTGCGCGCGACCGCCTCGGTCGCGGCGGCTTTCAGTTCCGCGCCGGGTTCGATGTCGAGCTGTTCCGCCAGCCGGCGCTGGTACGCGGCCAGCGCCAGGTTCGCCGCGAACGGCGCCACCTTGCGTTCGCGGATCACCTTGACCAGGTCGAGCTGGGCCAGCGCGTCCGGGTTGGTCAGCGCCTTGTGGCGTTGCTCGTCCAGTTCCACCGCCACCGCGTCGAAGCGGCCGCTGTCGATCGCCGCCAGCACCGCGTCGATGCTGGTCTTCGACACGTGCGCGGTGCCGAGCAGGGTGTAGCGGACCCCATCGCGTTCCAGTTCGACGATGGGTTGCCCGGCGAAGGCATCGGTGGTGGGTTCGGTGGTCATCGTGCCTGCGCGGTCGTGCGGGGTGGGCGTCGGGAAACGGCCGCCATTCGCATGGCGGCCGCGCAGGATAGACGGTTTCGCGCCGGCGATGCGGCCCGGCGCTCAGGCCAGGCCGTAGGGGAGGTCGGCGGTGGAGACCACGCGCTCGCCGACGGCTTCGCCGCGCAGGAAACGCAGGGCGGAGGCGATCACGCCGGCGTCGTCGGCGATCCGGTTGTGGCCGAGGCCGCGCGTGCTCAGCAGCCGCGACTGCGGCCAGTAGCGCGCCCAGCGTTCGCCCTCGGCCCAGGGCACTTCGCGGTCCTCGATGTCGTGCACGATCAACGCCGGGCGCCCGATCCGCGGCGCGTTGTTCTGCGCCTGCAGTTCGTCGGCGGAGAACCGCATCGCGGTTTCGAAGCGGGCGAACATGCGCCGGCCCAGGTGCCCGGCCAGCCACAGCAGCCTGGAGAAGCGCTCGACCGCGGCCAGCGGATCGGCGGCCGGCGCGATCAGCACCGCGCTGTTCGCCTGCATGCCGCGCGCCAGCGCCAGTGCCGTCGCCGCGCCGCCCAGCGAATGGCCGATCACCGCCGCGGCCGGGCCGTAATGCCTCGCCACCGCCATCAGGTGGCAGGTGAAGTCGGGCAGGGTGGTATGCCTGCCGCCGCTGCGTCCGTGCCCGGCCTGGTCGAAGGTCACCACCGCGTATCCCGCGTCGCGCAACGGCTGCAGCCAGCGCGCGACGCGGGTGCCGTGGCTGGACCAGCCATGCGCGAACAGCACGTAGGGCTGCAAGGCCGGGTCGCCCCAGACGTAGGTATGGATCGCGATGCCGTCGATGCCGAGGTCTTCCTCGCGCGCGCCCAGCGTCGGCGCCGCGTTCGCCCGCGCCCGGCTGGAGGCGAACGGCGTGGTGAACAGTCGTGCCGCCCTGGCCGCGATCGCATCCGGGGCGATGCGGCCGCCGAGCAGGAATGTCAGCCGTATCAGCTGCAGTCTCAGGTAATTACGAACGGTCGTGCTAATTTCAGCCAAGCGCTTGGACATGACGGCACCTCGTCGTGGGATCAGGGGGAAGCAGCGAGCGGGGAAGCGGCGTGAGCGGCGAACCAGCGCTCCAGCGCGCGGTCGCCGTGGCCGCGCGCCTGCTCATAACCGAACAGGCCGGCCTCGTGGAGCATGGCCAGCGGGATCGCATACAACTCGAAGGCGTACTGGTCGGTGTCGCCATCGCGCAGGTGGCCGCAATCGATGGCGATCTGCGCGGCGCGTTGCAGTTCCTGGCGCCAGCGGCGCTCGTTGCGCAGCACCTGGTCGCGCAGCGGGCCGGGGCGGTCGTCGAATTCGCTGACCGAAGCCACCAGCACGCAGCCGCCGCTTTCCAGCCGCCCCCACTCGAACCAGTTGCGCATCAGCGCGCGCAGCCGCGGCAGGCCGCGCGGTTGCGACAGGGCCGCGCCCAGCACGTAGTCGCCGAAACGCGTGCCGGCCGCTTCCAGCACGGCCAGCTGCAGCTCCTCGCGCGAACCGAAATGGGCGAACACGCCGCTCTTGGACATCCCCACCGCCTGCGCCAGCGGCCCGATCGACAGGCCTTCGATGCCGGCGAAACGCGCGATCTCGTAGGCCTTGTCGATGATGGCGTCGCGGGTGGCGGCGCCCTTGCTGGTGGCGGTAAGCGAGTTCATGGCCGCGACAATAGCACGACCGTTCGGATTTATTTGACCGTTCGTCGGATCGGCCCGCTGCCTGCGCTCAGTCGCGATAACGCCTGGTCAGGTCGCCATAGGCATCGATCCGGCGGT
>Ga0208826_1001426_pt1 | contig 20225 bp, 17 predicted proteins | sample AD_UKC115_MetaG_FD_184451 | JGI IMG/M metagenome (GOLD analysis project Ga0208826, IMG submission 184451) | Active sludge microbial communities of municipal wastewater-treating anaerobic digesters from Hong Kong - AD_UKC115_MetaG (SPAdes)... | ecosystem: Engineered > Bioreactor > Anaerobic >...
GCGGGGGAGAGGTCCGCCTGGGAGAGGATGCATGGGAACAATCGCGTAAAGAGCCAGGAATCATGGTCTTGAAGGAGAGAGGGAAAGAAGGAGGGGGGCACAGAAGTGTCGGCCGAGGTTGTTAGACCGGGGGGAGAAAGGGTCGCCATTAGCTGGAGGGAACATTCGGGAGAAGAGGATGTTTGAAGCGTCGGCGTAGGTTGGCGAAGACCGGAGAAGGATGAGCCTGTGTTAGCCGGAGGGGACGTCTGGGAGGAGTGAGGGGCGAGAGAGAAGGGTTGAGAGGCGGAAGGGGAAGGGAAGAGGATTTAGGGAGTGTCCCTAGTAGGTTCTAGTAGGTTTCAAGGAGAAAGGTAGGAGGAGGAAGCACGTAAGAGAGAGCAAGCCAGAAAAAGGGAGTGTCCCCAGTAAACCGAAACCTTTTCAATAGAAAAACGTATAAAAAAGAACAGTTTGCGGAGGTGTTCATGAAGAGATTGTCCCTGCTTATGGCGGCACTACTCCTCTTTTCCCTGGTCCTTTCGGCCCAAGAGACACAGGATCTCGTGAAGGCCTTACAGGGGTCACCGGATTCGAAGGCCTATCCGAACGCTCAAACCCTGATCCTCTGGGAAAAGAGCGACGTGGAGGTTCGTGAGAGCGGTCTCTCCCTTGTCACTCGGGAGAGCTTCACGAAGGTTCTCACAGACCAGGGGGCCCAAGAGCTCAAAGCCCTCCTCTACGGCTACGACCCACTTTCCGCCTTCGTTGAAGTGAAAGAAGCCCAGATTGTCCGTAAGAGTGGAACCGTTGAAAAGGTCGACCTTTCCCGTTTAGCAGACTACATCGCCCCGGCCCGCATGATCTACTGGAACGCCAGAGAGAAGATTCTGCCTATCGGTAGGTTGGAACCCGGCGACGCCGTATGGGTAAAGAGCTTTCAGAAGGGTTTTACCTACGCTCTTCTCCGCCAGGACAACGACCTTGACGAGGCCCGGTATGCTCCCCCCATGAAGGGCCACTTCTACGACATCGTCCCCTTCTACGGCCCCGTGCCGATTCTCAGGAAGAGCTACAGGATCTCTCTCCCCTCCACGAAGCTACTCCAGTACCAGTTTTACAACGGCGAAGCCGAAGTTTCGGTCCGTCGGGAGGGGGACAAGATGGTCTACCTCTGGGAGAAGAAGAACCTCCTCCCCTACCCCCTGGAGGCTGCTATGGTAGACCTCTCCGACGTCGCCCCCAAGCTTCTTCTCTCCACCTCTCCGGACTGGAAGGCCAAATCCCTCTGGTTCCATAAGGTCAACGAAGACTTCGGGTCCTTCGAGGCCGACGACAACATCCGCGCCAAGGTTTCCGAAATCATCAAAGGGAGCAAGGACGACAGCGAAAAGATCTCACGGCTTACCCACTGGGTCGCTGAGAATATCCGTTATTCCGGCCTCAACATGGGAACCGGTGAGGGATACACGCTCCACAAAGGGACAATGATCTTCAGAGACCGTAGCGGCGTCTGTAAGGACAAGGCCGGGATGCTCATTACCATGTTAAGGGCCGCAGGTTTCGAAAGTTACCCCGCCATGACCATGGCGGGTTCGCGGATCGAGACGGTCCCAGCGGATCAGTTCAACCACTGTGTCACCCTTGTCAAGACGGCAAAAGGGTACCAACTTTTAGATCCAACCTGGGTTCCTGGAGTCAGGGAGCTCTGGTCTTCCGCGGAACAGCAGCAGGAATACCTCATGGGGGTCCCGGAAGGGGCCGATTTGGCAACAACCCCCGTCAGTCCCGCGGAGAACCACTACCTTCGTTTCAAGGTTCGCTCCCGGCTTCTCCCTGACGGCACACTCCAGGGCGCCCTCTCCATCGAAGGAGAGGGTCAGAGCGACAGCTCCCTGAGGCGTTTTCTCTCCCGGGGACTCCGCTTGAACTGGAGAAACGGCCTGGAGTCTCAACTCCTCTCCCTCTACCCATCCATGAAGATTCTCTCGATCTCCTATCAAGACCCCGAAGACATCTCCCTCCCCATCCGTTTCAGACTGGAGTTCTCAATCCCCGATTACGCGCAGTTTCAAGAAAAGAGAGCTTTTCTCAAGCCCTTCTCATCCCAGCTTCCCTTCTCGGGAGCCTTCAACGCGGAACGGTTCAACCTCGGCCCAGAGATCCGGAAATACCCCTTCAAGGTGCGTTCGTCCCAGCTCCTCGAAGTCGACGAAGAGATGGAACTCCCTCAGGGGTACACTCTTGAAGAACGATCTAAGGATGGAAAGGTCGAATCTGCGAACCTTCGCTTTTCCCAAAGCTTCTCCCAGAAAGGAAAGCTGCTGAAGATCGCGAAAAGTTACCGGCTGGGCCTCAGAATCTGGCCAAGCGAGGAGTGGCCTTCCTTTAGAAAGGCCCTGCAAGAGTACAAGAAAGCCAACGAAACACTCTGGATTCTGAACAAAGGAGGTCGTTCATGAAAAGGACCACCAGAATCTCCCTCCTCTTCCTTCTCCTCTCTCTCTTCTCCCTCTCCCTGAGAGCGACAGAACCCGACGCCCGCTACCTCTCCTTGGAGGTTCGGTACACCCTCCAAAACGACGGCTCCTGGACTCAGGATGTCTCCCGTTCGATCAAACTCCTCTCCTCCGCCTCCTTCAACGACCTCTTCGGGGAGAGTTTTCTCCTCTATAACCCCAATTTCCAGAAGCTGACAATCCTCAAATCTCAAACAACCATGGCCGACGGCACTAAGGTTGAGACGCCGAAGAACGGCTACATCGACCAGCTCCCCTTCGAGGCACATGGCTTCGCAGACTTTTCCCAGCTGAGGGAGATGGTGGTCTCCCACACTGGACTCGAGATCGGAGCCGTTATCGATCTCTCCTACAGAATCGAAACATCTGCCGGGTTTCTTCCCTACTTCACGGTTCAGGAGAGCCTCGCTTACTCCATGCCCGTCGAGTCGTTGACGGTCCTCTTCGATACGCCCAGAGAGATCGCCCTAAAGCTGAACACGAGCCTTGGGGAGGTCTCCCGAACAGAGAGAGGGGATCGGATCCTCTACTCCCTGAAGCTGAAAGACCTTCCCCCCACTCCCTATGAAGGAAGCGTTTCCGGGGGACGCCCCCTAATCGTTGCCTCCACGGCACCCGACACGAAGACGGCTTTGGTTCCTTTCCTTACAATTGGAGATATAGGTCCCTCCCTCAAGAGAGAAGCCGAGAGGCTCCTGACGGAGAACTCCTCTCCACAGGATTGCCTTCTGGCCCTTCAGAGCTGGATCGACAGCCGTCTTCAAACGGCTCCTCTCTCGCCGGCTCTCTGCGGCCTTCCTCGCCAGGACGCCGAGAGAATCTGGAGTTCCGGCTATGGGACGCCCTGGGAGAAACGCGCCCTCTTCCTCAAAATGGCCGAGACCATGAAGCTTCCTCACAAACTCTTTTTCTGCGAAGAGTTCGCGGGGTTTGAGAAAGCCCCCACCTTCCTCGCCGCGGAGAAGCTCCTTTTGAGAAGTTCCGGAGACGATCCCCTCTATATCGACCCTCTCTCTTCCTCCTCCCCCCTCTTTCCCTCAGGAAAGGGAGGCCTAAGGCTGATCGACCCCTACACGGGCTCTGCGGAGACTCTCCCCCCGGAACGGCCCCAAGACAACGCCTTGGTCGTCTCCGGGACCGGCTCCTGGTCTCCGACGGTGAGCGACCTCTCCCTCAAGGTCTCCCTCTCCGGAGAGTGGCTCGACTACCGAACGGCCCGCAAGGATGCTAAAGAAGCTGTCAGAAAGGCCCTTGCCAACATTATCCCAGGCTTCCAATGTGAGACTCTGAACCTGACCCGGTTGACCCCTAGGAGCCTTGAAGGGACGGTAACGGCCAAGGCCTCTCTGGCCAAGGAGAACACCCCCAGAAACTATCTCTGGGAGATTCCTTCACCCAACCAGGGCCTCTCTCTCATTGCTCCGCCTACGAGGGCCCTTCCACTCTCCCTGACGCCAACCCTCCTGAACTTCAGCGTCACTCTGAACCTTCCCAAAGGGAGTCTGCCCCTCATGACCCTCCAGGAGAGGTCTGGAAAGAAGTGGCGCTACTCCCTCAAGCAGGAGGGAGAGAGACTGCTGTGGGAGGTCTCGTGGGCTCAGGAAGACTCCCTTGTGACACCTCAGGGGTACAAGCTCTTCAGGGAGCTCTGGTTGCCCCTCTACTCTCTGAAACGGGCGGCTCTGATCCGATTGCCGGAGTAACCGCCGGGATCGGGCTCCTCTCCCTGTTCAACGGAGGGAGGAGCCCTTTCTCAGAGACCCTTCGCCCCCGCCCTGGTCGAGACAGAAGCTCTGCTTACAGTACTTGATAGTCTGGTCTCTTCCCACCGGAACTTCCCGCACAACGAAGAGGGTGCCCCTTAGGAGAAGAAGGCGCTGTTGTCTTCTCCACGGGCCTGGGGAAGGTATTTTTACCATACTCAAGGCTCTTATTTTTGTCATAACGGCTCTGCACAGCTGTTTTCAGCGGAACGTCAAAGCTGTAGCCCCGAGATTTTGACAAATAGGCAAGGTTGGGTAGGCCTCCAGCAGAACGATGAAGAGCTCGGCAGGAAGAGAAGACGGAAACTGCCGGCGGAAGAGGTGGGCTTGTTCAGTTATAAAGAGGGTTCTACCCCTTCCGACCGATACACCCCTTAGGGCAGCGGCTCGAACATTGACCGCAGAGGTAACAGTTCTGGGTGTTCAATTCCGGCGGTTCCCCAGCCTTCAAGGTGTGGATGGCCTGGGAAAAGCACTCCTTGGTGCAGGCTTGATCTGCGCGACAAGTTTCATGATCGACCCTGATCCGACCCGGGGAAAAACGGTGGACTAGGCCCAAAAGGGCGCCTAAGGGGCAGAAGAACCGACAGAAAGGACGGTAGACGAAGAGGGAGAGCAGGAGAAAGGTGAGCAGAATCAACAGGAGGAAGAGGGGGCCGTCGAGGTTGAAGAGGAGGCGGAAGGGGTCAACCTCTCGAAAAAAACGGCGGTGAAAGAGGAGGGGGAGAACGATGAGGCCGGCCAAGACAAGGTACCGGATTCTCTCCAGGAAAAAGACCACTCGGACCGGGAGCTTCAGCCCCCACCTCTCACGGTATAAAAACTCCTGGACTCCCCCTTTTTGGCACACCCAACCGCAGAAGAGGTTTCCAAAGAAGAAGACCACCACCAGGAGGAGGAGAACCCGGATCAGGGGCAACAGCAGGGCCGAAAACCGACCCAGGCCTAAAAAGACCATGAGACTCTCCAGGGCACCGGTTTCGCAGAGGCAACTCCCCTCGTAGAACCCGAAATACCCGATGGAGAGGGCGAGCAACGGGTACCGGACCCAGAAGAGACGGAACCGATAGGCCAGCGCCGCAACGAAGAGAAAGAGGGTCAGCAGGGTCCACCGAAGCGTCCAGGCCTGGCCGATCAGAATCGGGGGCAGAAGCAGAAAAAGGAGGAGGGTCAGAAACCCTGTCCCCCGAAACCAAAGGCTTCTCATTTCCTCTTGATCGTTATGGTCGCCTCGGAGATTCCTTTTCGAGAACATTCACGGCTCACCCGGAGGGTCCCTTGGGAAGCGTCGAGCCGAAGTGTAAGCTCCTGTTCGAAGGTTCCGGTTTCCACCTCTTTCCAGGCACCCTTCTTCAGAATCGTGAGGTCTTTGAGGTCATACTTCATGTCGTCCTGGGAGAGTTCACACCTGCGGTGATCCTGAACTCTTTTCAGAACAACCTTCACCTGCCCGCCCTTGGCGACCGTAGCGGCGGAGGGTTGGAAAGAGAGTTCGCAGGCCCCGAGAATTGAGGAGAGAAAAAAGAGAGAGATTAAAAGAGACTTGAAAACCTTCATCGTCGATCTCCTTGCAACAAAAGATTGTCTCTATAGGATACCACAAAGACCCTACTTGGGGGTAACAGTCCCCCCCTCAAGGGTTGTGAAAGGGAAGAAGCACCGTGAAGGTGCTCTCCCCTTCGGGGTGGGAGAGAATATCTATGCGGCCGCCGTGCTTGTGGACGATCCAGTAGGTAACGGCCAAATCTAGGCCATCGTCTCCGCTCTCCGGCGGGGAAGAGGGATCGAAAGTTGAAAAGAGCGGTTCTACAGGAACCTCGGGGCCCCAAGCCGTAAAGCCCATCTGAAGGTACTCTCCTGGTGGAAGCTCACTCTCCCCGCTCTGGAGAACCTTCTTAAGAGAAGCCTCTATGCGTCCTCCCTCTGGAACGGCCTTCAAGGCGTTCCTTGCCAGATTCACGATGAGCGTTCGAACCCGGTCTTCATCGATCTCCAGAGTCGGTAGTCTCTCTTGGACATCGAAGCGGGCTTCCACACAGCTCCCATCCAGAGTCGCGAGAACGGTTTGGCGGAAGAGGTTTTCCAAAGGGCAGAAGCCCTTTTGAAGGGAGACCGCCTTGGAAAAGCGACGAAGCCGTTCGGTAAGCTCCTTGGCCTTCAATACCGCCTCCTCAACGTTGGCGAGTCTTCCGGGAGAGTCCCCACGCATCTTCCTATGGACCTTCTCGAGGGCGATGTTCTCCAGAATATTCGACAAGATCCCGTTGAAATCGCGGGCCAGCCCTTCGGCCGCTACGCTGAGGCTCTCGTACTTACGGACCTTCACCAAACTCTCTTCGTACTTCCTCTTCTCCCTCAAGTCCCTGAGGACCATGACAACCCCGCTCTCGTCCCCTTTCCCCGTACGGATCGGGAAGCAGGAGACCTCGACAGGAACGGGATCCCCTTGGAAACGTTCTAGCAAGTACTCCCCCCTCTCCCCTCTTCCGTAGAGGAAAACCCGTCGGGCTGGGTAGTCGGAGAGAGGGTATCCCGCCGTAGTCAACAGGGGAAAGAGTCTCTCCGGAGTGAGGTCGGAAGAGTTTTTCTCCTCAAGGTTGGCAATGTCACGTGCCGCCGAGTTGATGAACCGCAATCCTTCACGGTAATCGAAAAAGACGACCGCCTCGGAAAGGTTGTGAAGAATCGTGAAGAGGAGCTCCTCTCTCTTTCGCCTCTCCTCTTCCAGACGGTGCTTGAAGAGAGCGATCTCGATGGTTGTCTCAAGCTCCTTCTCCTGGACTGGCTTGAGAATGTACCCGAAAGGCCCTGTCTGCTTAGCCCTCTCGAGGGTCTCCCTGTCGGTGGCGGCGGTCATGTAGACGATGGGGAGCGAGGTCTTGCGTAGGATCGCCTTCGCCGTTTCCACCCCATCCCTCTCCCCTTTCAAGAAGATGTCCATCAAGATCAGGTCGGGTTTCGACTCCAAGGCCATTGAAAGAGCCTCTTCGAAACAAGAGGCCTTTGCGACGACAGAACAGCCCACCCTTTGCAGCAAGAGTTCAATTTCCGCCGCCAAGATCTCATCATCTTCAACGACCAGGATCTTGCGCGACCGCTCCCCCTTCTCAGAGAAGGCCCCCTGCATAGTTAACTCCTAGAGCGGTGTTTTCGCCATTCTCAGCATCGCCCCGGCGAGGTTCTCCAGAGGGTAGACATGGTCAACCGCCCCTAACTTGACAGCCTCTTTGGGCATCCCGTAAACGACACAGGAGGCTTCGTCCTGACCCAGCGTTATAGCCCCTGCCTCCTTCATCTCCAGAAGTCCTTTGGCACCATCGTCCCCCATTCCGGTCATGATGATCCCCAAGGCGTTCTTCCCCGCATATCTGGCGGCGGAACGGAAGAGAACGTCCACCGAGGGCCTGTGCCGACTCACCAGTGGCCCCTCTTTCACCTCCACGTAGTAGCGGGCGCCGCTTCTCTTCAGTAGGGTATGTTTGTTCCCAGGAGCGATCAGGGCTCTCCCCCGAATCACCGTATCCCCATCCTCCGCCTCCTTCACCGAAACCTGGCAAATACCGTCGAGTCTCTTGGCGAAGGCGGCGGTAAAGTTCTCCGGCATATGTTGAACGATCACCATGGCGGGAGCGTCGGGGGGAAGGGCCTCAAGAAAAACCTTCAAGGCTTCGGTCCCTCCTGTGGAGGCGCCTATGGCGACAACCTTGTCGGTCGTCTCCGCCATGGCCCGGTTCACCGTTCCCTTGGCCAGCATCACGTCGGCGCTGAGCTTCGGTTGCACCATCAGAGGTTTCTCCGAGATGGTTCGCAGTTTATGACGGCTCTCGTAGGCGGCCTTAACGGCATCGCAGATCAAGACCTTGGATTCTCGAAGGTACTCCTGGGTTCCCACCCGAGGTTTGGTGATGATCTCCACGGCACCGGAGTCCAGGGCCCGCATGATGGTCTCCGAACCCTTTTCCGCCAAGCTTGAGCAGATCACCACAGGAATCGGGTATTGGGACATGAGCTTGCGGAGGAAGGTCAAGCCATCCATCCGAGGCATTTCCACGTCCAGGGTAATCACGTCGGGCACCTCTCGGCTGATCCGGTCGGCGGCGATCAAAGGATCACCAGCGGTCGCCATGATCTGGATCTCAGGGTCGCTGGACAACACTTCCGAAAGGGTCTGACGCACAACCGCCGAATCGTCGACGATCAAGACTCGTATCGCTCTCATCTCCGCTCCCTATCCCAGACCGCACCGTCCCCCTCTTCCGCGGAGAGAGAGGAACGTCGGACCAGAAACACCTCTCCGGTATGGGTGAAAAAGATAATCTTGCGCCCCTCCCTTCCCCCGGTCTCTTCGGCGACCAAGGGCACTTTAGCGCCGGCGATCGCCTCCTTGGCCTTAAGGACGTTGAGGCGGCCAACGGTCCTCTCCCCTCCAGGGCCGTACATGTCCGCCCCACCGAAGAGCTTTGCCTGAAGGTTCTCGGCCTTCTCCCCCCACCCGTCCATCACCGTCAGAAGCTGTTTAACAGTACAATCCACATACCTGTAGGTCTCCTTACACACCTTTCGACACCCCTCCCGTCTGGGGCAGGCCGATAGCATCGAGTGGGCGACCACCCCCCTTCCAAGCCTGGTGGAGTAGAAGATCACGGCGACACAGGAGCCCAGAAGCGTCGTCACCCGGGAGGGTCGGGGGGTGACGACAGCCTGACCTGGAAGTAGAAAGAACTCGAGTAACGGGCTCATCTCATCCCTCCTTCTTGTAGATTGTCGGGGCCACCGCTTTCAAAGGGATATCCAAGCCGCTGATGGTTTCGGAATGGCCAAGGAATAAATACCCCCCAGGTTGAAGGAATTGATAGAACTTCTTCAGAAGCCTCTCCTGATCGGCCCTGTCGAAGTAGATAATCACGTTACGGCAGAAGATGATGTCCATCGGTTCTCGGAAGCCGAACTCCCCTTCCATGAAGTTGATCCTCCGGAAACGCACCAGTTCCCGCAGTTCCGGAACAACCCTCAGAAGGCCCCTTGAACGATCTTTACTCCTGAGGAAGTAGCGCTTTTTTAACTCCTCCGGCACAGGTTCTGCCTTCTCCTCCGTATAGACCGCTCTCTGGGCCGCCTCAAGCACCTTCATAGAGATGTCGGTGGCTAGAATCTCGTAATGGAAGGCGAAACCCGGGTAGTGTCTGCCGAACTCCGCAAGAACCATGGCGAGGGTATAGGGCTCTTCGCCGGTGCTGCAACCGGCGCTCCAGACCATGAGGGTTCTGCCGACTCCCCCACCCTTTTGAAGGATCATCTCCGGCAAGACTTTCTGAACCAAGTAATCGAAATGGGTGGACTCTCGAAAAAAATCTGTCTTGTTCGTCGTGACGGCGTCCACCATGTGAACCATCTCATTTTCAAGACCTTCGGGGCTGAACAAGTATTCGCAGTATTCTTGAAAATTCTGCATGTTCAAGGCTCTCAGCCTTTTCCTGAGTCGGGATTCGAGCATAAGCCTCTTGGCGTCGGGCATACGGATCCCATATTCCTTCTCGATATAGGCTCCCAGTCGTTTAAACTCGACCTCTCGAATCCTCACATCAAAGAAAGAATCACTCGACTTGGCCATCGATCAACCCCTTGAGTTCGGGGGGCCGAAGCCCCCCTCCTCACTTCTCCACATCAGGCAACAGGTCCCGCCGCTTCCCGCCCGCTCTCCTGCACCATAGCCAGTTCTTCGGACGAGAAGACTCTATCGATTTCAAGGAGGATGATGAACTCCTCCTCCCGTTTGCCCATACCCTTGATAAACTCCGTTTTCAGACGGGTGCCGATTCTGGGAGGAGGCTCTATCTGCCCGTCTTCCAGTTCGATCACCTCCTGGACCGAGTCGGCCAGGGCTCCCAAGACAGTTTTCTCCCCGTCCACCTCGATCTCGACAATGATGATGCAAGTGTTCACGCTCTTCTCTGTCCGGCTCATCCCGAACTTGAGACGCATGTCCACGACCGGCACGACCCCGCCCCGAAGGTTGATCACCCCCCGCATGAACTCGGGTGTTCTGGGAACCTTCGTAACCGTGGTCAACTCCAACACCTCCCGTACCTTGGCGATCTCGAGGGCGTAGACCTCGTCGGCCAGTCGAAAGGTCAAGTACTGGTTACTACTGCCCATCCGTTCTTCCATCATGACCGCCTCCTAAAAACGTTCGAAATCGTCGTCGTCTGGTCCGCCCTTCTTCGTTCCCAGATCCAGGTCCACACCGCCCTTACGGGATCCCTTCACGTCACCCTTAAGGGCAACCTTGGCCTTCGGTCGGGGGGGGGCAATCTCAGCCTTTTTCTCGACCTTTGTGATGGTCCTCACCACCGGTCCGCTTCCGCTCTCGTCGATCTTAAAGAAGCCCACGGCATGCTGTAACCCTTCGGCCTGGGAGGTCAACTCCTCGGACGTAGAGGCCAACTCCTCGGAGGCCGAGGCGTTCTGCTGAATCACTTGGTCGAGCTGTTGGATCGCCTTGTTGATCTGCTCTGCTCCGCTGTTCATCTCGTTGGAAGCGGCACTGATCTCCTGGACCAAGTCGGCGGTCTTCTGAATGTCCGGAACCAGGCGGGTTAACATCTCACCGCTCCGCTCCGCCAGAGTCGTGCTCTTGGCGGCCAGTTCGGTGATCTCCGCCGCCGCGTTCTGGCTCCTTTCCGCCAGCTTACGGACCTCCGAAGCGACAACGGCGAAGCCTTTGCCGTGTTCTCCCGCCCTAGCCGCTTCGATCGCGGCGTTCAAGGCCAGGAGGTTGGTCTGCCTGGCGATCTCCTGGATGATCCCGATCTTGGCCGCAATCTCCTTCATCGCCGCCATGGCCTCGCCAACGGCCTGACCACCGTCTCTGGCGTCTTTCGCCGCCTTCAGGGCGATCTTCTCGGTTTGTTGGGCGTTATCGGCGTTCTGCTTGATGTTGCTGGACATCTCCTCCATGGAAGAGGAGACCTCCTCCGCCGAGGCGGCCTGCTCGGTCGCGCCCTGTGACATCTCCTGGGCCCCGGAGCTCATCTGATCGCTTCCGGCGGCAACGTTGTCCGCAGAGACCTTGACCTCCTGAACAACCGTCTTCAGCCGTTCGATCATCCCCGCCATAGCCTGAAGCAGCTGGTCCTTATCGGAACGGGCAACGATCTTCTGGGTCAGGTCCCCTTCGGCCAGGTGTTGGGCCGCGTGGGTGATATCCTCCATGGATTTGAGAAGGTTGTTGCAGGATTGCTTCATGATCAGGAAGCTTCCCTTGAAATCCCCGGTCACTTGGGTCGTGATGTCCCCCACCGCCAGCTTCTGGACAACGTCCAGAGACTCCACGAGGGGTTCCTGCATCGCGTCCCTGGTCTCCATGAGACCCTTCATGATGGTCTGGAAGGTTCCCTGGAAACGGTTCAGATCGTAGCTGATCTTATCCAGTTCACCGTCTTTGGCAAGCACGATGAAGCGTTCCACTCCTTCGGCCACACCCTCCACGGCTTCGATCATCTTGATGTAGGCGGGGATCAGTGTGTCGTGTTCGCTTCTCCGGCCGACCTTCTTCAGGTCTCCCAGGTCGGACATATCCCCATCGGAGATGTTTCCAGCTATGCGGATGGCGTTTCTGACGTTGGTCCTTACGCTGTTGACCCCTTTAGAGACTTCGGCGAAGATTCCCAGGAAGGAACCTTCAACCTGCTGGGTAAAGTCGTTGACCGCCATCTTCTGAAGGACCGCGTTGGATTCGACCATGCCCTGGAGGCCGTCGATACAGCCGTTCAGGTTGTTCTTAATCTCGTTGAAGTCCCCCCTATACTGATCTGTGATCTTCGGGGGAATCTCCCCCTTGCTGATCCGGTCCACGTACTCGGCCGCCACGTTCAGAGGGCCGACCACCGCGTCCAGAGTCGCGTTGATCCCTTCGATGATCTTGCGGAAATCCCCTTGGTGCCTGGAGGCATCGGCCCGGTTATCAAGCTTCCCATCGATGGCGGTCTGAGAGAGGGCCTTCGTGTCCGTGATGAGAAGGCCGACAGCGTCGATACAGCCGTTCAGGTTGTTCTTGATCTCGTTGAAGTCCCCACTGTACTGATCGGTGATCTTGGCGGGAATCTCCCCCTTGCTGATCCGGTCCACGTACTCGGCCGCCATGTTCAGGGGGCCGATCACGGCGTCCAAGACCCTGTTGAAGCCTTCGGGAATCTCCCTGAACTCGAAGTTGATCTTCTCCGGGTCCACCCGAGCGTCGAGCTTTCCACCCACAGCCGCTTCGATGAGGCGTCCCGTCTCCCCCTTGAGCCCCTGAACAATGGAGTCTACGTTCTTGTAGAGGAAGAGGGTCAGACCAAGGCCGAAGAGGATGGCGACGATGGAAAAGACCACCATCAGCTTGACGGCACTACCGGCCAAGCCGGTGTTGTCTTCGGCGACCCCCTTGGCCCTTCCGATCTTGTACTGGACAAGATCTTTCAGAGTCTGTTCCTCAACTTCCGCGGCGCTCTTCGCTTCGCCTGCCACCAGGGCCTCGGCCTCCTGGATCCTTCCGGCTTTCAGGTCGGCGATGATGGTGTCCAGATGGGTCCTGTAGACCTTTCGGGAATCGACAAACTTCTGGTAGACATCCCGACCGGCATCGGTGGTAATCGTCTTCTCATACTTCTCCGTCTCTTCCAGAATACTCCGGGAGAGGGCGTTGATGGTCTCGCCAAACTTCTCTCTCTCGAGAGCGCTCTGAGCCTTCATCATATCCCGAACGTTGATTCTGACCTTCTGGAAGTTGTTGGAAATCGTCCCCAGGGACGCTATAGGAACGGTCATGTTTTCATAGAGAAGTCCATCGGCAACGGCGATTTTCTGAATGTTGGAGATCCCGATCCAACCGACGATAACCAGCAGGACCAACAAGACCCCAACGGTGACTAAGATCTTTCTCCCGAGTTTCATCTTTTCTAACATCCCGGCCTCCTTATTTTTTCTCTCTTTTCAGAATCGACAGCGAATAGTCTAAACAGCCTTGAACATTCTCATCCAAAGGCTTACCATGGCCTGGATAGATCGTTTTGATCCCAGAGCGGGAAAGCCTCTCGAGAATTTGAAGAAAAATCTCCGGATACTCACCCGCAGATCCCCGGGCCATGATGGGAGTGTCTCCGGAGAAGAGAATCCCCTGATCGGTCTCCAGAATCAGAAGGGAGTCTGCGGAGTGGACCGGACAGGGTAGAATGTAACACTCCTTGTCGCCCATCTTGACGATTTCGTTCCCCTTGAGGACCCTGGTGACTCCCTCGCCTGGGGTGAGGGCGAGGACTTCGGGGGTGTATTTCTCCACAACCTTGGCCAGACCGCCCCGGTGGTCGAAGTGGCTGTGCGTCAGTATCACCCGCTCCACCGGTCGTTTTCCGACCCCAGTGGAGGCGGTGGCTATCTCGTCCAGGACGTACCCATCGGTCCCGACATCTACCAAGGTGTTGACGTCCTGAAGAGCGTTCCAATCCCCCAAGACAAGGTAGGCGTTCGCCGTGTAACCTTTGGGGTTGTGGCGCAGGGGGATGACCCTCACGGTTCCTCCTTACTGAATATCTGGGCGTCCCCGATCACCTGCCTGAAGAGGTGACGAACCTCCTCGGGCAGTTTCTGGGTTTGCTCCAGAGCCAGAAGTCCCCCTGGGACCAAGACCCTATGGAACATCCTGATGACGTCGGCCCTCTGGTTGGGGGCGAAGTGAAGAAGAACGTTCTTGCAAAGGACCAGGCTATACCCTTGATCGAAGGGTTCCAGCGTGAGAAGGTCGTGACGCCTGAAGAGAACCCTCTGACGAAGGGGCTCGCAGATTCTGTACCTCTCCCCATTCCCCTCGACGGGAGAGAAGTACTTCTCGAAAATTTCCTTGGGAATCCTTCCCAGCTCCTCCCCCGAATAGGCACCCTCGCCGATGATCTTCCCGAAGAGGTCACTCCCGTCAATGTCGGAGGCGTCGATACGAACGTTCTTAAAGGCGAACTTTCCCATCTTCTCCGCAAGCAGAATCGCCAGGGTGTAGGGTTCAGGCCCCATGGCGCACCCCGCATCCCAGATCTTGATGTTGCTTCTTCCCTGAACGGTCGGCAGAAGGTGCTTGACCAACTGTTCCAGGGTATGATTGTCGCGGAAGAAGAAGGTAAAGGCCATCTTTACTCCCCCTCTCCTATGGGCTCTTGAAGCAACGGCTCTTCCCCTTTTTCCCCCTTGACCAACTGGTTGAGATCCAGGATCAAGGCGATGGTTCCGTCACCCAGAATCGTCGCCCCCGAGAGCCCTTTCGCCCTCTTATAAAAACTCCCCAAAGACTTGATCACCGTCTGGTACTGTCCGATCACGCTGTCGATGACAAAGCCGACTCTCATCCCTTCGACTTCCGTAATGACGATCTGCTCTATCTCCGGCTCGGCTCCGACGATGGAAAACTTGTCTCTGAGACGTATGTAGGGAACAAGCTCGTCTCTGACCCTCGCCGTGTTCTGTCCCTGCCGTTTGAGACGGTCCTCACGCTTCAGTTCGACGCACTCCTGAACCACCGAGAGGGGGAGGACGAAGGAGTCCTCTCCGATCTTCACGAGCAAACCGTCGATGATCGCCAGGGTCAGGGGGATCTTGAGGGTTATGGTCGTCCCGAAGCCCCTCTTGCTCTCGACGCCTATGGAGGCCTTGAGAGTATCCATGCTCTTGCGGACGACGTCCATGCCCACTCCCCTTCCGGAGACGTTGGTCACATGCTTCGCCGTCGAGAAACCGGGGGCGAAGATCAACTCGTTGATCTCCTTCTCGGAGAGGTTGGAATCGCCGGCAATGAGCCCCTTCTCGATCGCCTTTTCCCGTATGACCTCCGTGTTGAGGCCGCCTCCATCGTCACGAACCTGAATGAGCACGAAGGCCCCGGAATGACCCGCAGAGAGGTAGATAGTCCCCTTCCGGTTCTTCCCCAACTTCTCCCTCTCTTCGGGCATCTCGATTCCATGATCGACGCTGTTACGGATCAGGTGAACCAGGGGATCGTTGATGTGCTCGATCACCGTTTTGTCCAGTTCCGTCTCCTCCCCTTCGGTGACCAGTTCGACCTCTTTCCCCAACTCTCCGGAGAGGTCCCGGACGAGCCTCTTGAACTTCCCGAAGGTCGGTTCGATCGGGAGCATCCTGATGCTCATGGTCTTGTCTCTCAGATCCCAGACAAGCCTCTCCATCTCTTCGGAGATGGTCAGTAAGGCCGTATCGTTCCTGTTCACCGAGACCTGATTAAGCCGAGCCTGCATGGTTACGAGCTCTCCAACCAGGTTGACGAGGCTGTCCACACGTTCGGAGGGAACCTTGAGGGTGGAGGCGACCTCGGAGTGGACTCTTTTCTCCCGAAGCTCCCTCACATGCTTCTGTTCCATGAGAGCGGATTCCACCAGCTCCGGAGAGACCACGCCCTGCTCCACGGCCATCTCGCCGAAACGCTTCTGTTTGTGAAGAACTGCGGACATGTCTTCGACGCTCATGTCCCCCTTCTCGACGAGGATGTCCCCGAGACGCTTGTAGTCCAACTCGTCGTCCTCTCCCTTCAACCCATCGTCGATCTTCTCGATCACGATCTCGCTGTCATCCTCAACGAAGATGAAGACATCCCTGAGGGCGTTCTCCTCCCGGGAGGTGGTAACCACGATGTCCCAGTGGATGTAGAGATTCTCAGGGGCGAACTCTTCAAGGAGCGGAATCGCGTCCACATGGGCCACCAGATGGCATACCCCCAGGTTCTTCAGTTCATCCACCAGGGAGAGAGGGTCCATGCCACGGAAGAAGAGGTCTTTGGGGGGGATGAAACGTACCCGGTAGGTTATCTCCCGAGCCTTCGACTTCGGGATCTCCACCTTCTCCGTTATCGGCGCGGCCTCCTCTTCAACCTTTCCGAGAAAGGCTTTGAAACCATCGAGAATCTCCCTCTCCGCTCCCGGTTCTTCCCCCTCTCCGGAGAGTCGGACCTTGACAAGGTCGCAGGCCTTCAGGGTCAGATCGATCATCTTCTTGGAGATGGAGAGCTTACCCTCCCTTACCTGGTCGTAGACGTTCTCGATATCGTGTGTCAGAGAGGCGATCCGATCGAAGCCGAACATGGAACTCGACCCCTTCAGGGTATGCATGGCCCTGAAGACCCTTCCCACGATCTCTCCGTCTTCCGGAGTCTCCTCTAACTGCATCAAGGATTTTTCGAGCTCTTCGAGAAGCTCACCCGCCTCTTCCCGAAAGGCCTCGGCAAACCTGTCCAGTTCTTTCATCTCAACCTCTCTTCCAGAGACAAGGGCCAGATGGATCGAGAGAACAGCCCTTGGAGCGCATCACTCCGGCCTTCTCCGCCAACGCCAAGATGGCGTCAAGGCCTTCGCCGCTCCACTCCCACTTCCTTCCCACCTTGTGAAGCGAACGGTGAAGCGAACAGAGAAGCTGAACCAGAGAGACATCCGCTCTCTCTACGGGACCTATCCGAAGCGAGACATCCCCCTTCGTTTCGGAGAGAAAGGTCTCCAGCCTCTTCTTGTTCTCCCCAACCGTCTCAACGGTCAGATTCCCCTCCAGGAGGAGTTGAGCAACTTCCATCCCCTGGGGTCTCTCTCCTTTACCGTTCATCTTCGCCTCACTTAACGAATTTTTTAATCGTGTCCACGAGCTGATCGGGGGTGAACGGCTTCACGATCCAACCGCTCGCCCCCGCCTTCTTCCCTTCCTGCTTCTTACTCTCCTGAGATTCCGTGGTGAGCATGATGACCGGAACGAAGCGGTAAGAAGCCTGCGCACGAAGTTGTCGAATCAGCTCGAGTCCGTCCATCTCGGGCATGTTCAAGTCTGTCACTACAATATCCACCTTGGCTTGAGCCGCCTTCACCAGGGCGTCTTTCCCGTGAACGGCTTGAACAACGTCGTAACCCGCATCCTGAAGCGTAAAGGTTACCATCTGCCTCATTGAGGAGGAGTCATCAACAATCAAGACCTTCTTACTCATCTTTTCTCCTCCCCTCAGAGCCTTGCTTACTCCCTAAAGCCTCTTTCAGAGCCGTTCTTTCCGACTCCATCGTATAGAGCCCGGAAAGCCACTCCAGGCTCCGCTCTGAGCCAACCCCGACCTGTTCCACGTCGCGGTCTATATCTTCAATGGATCCCGCCATTCCTTCGAACTCCTGTTGAACAAGCCTCAGAGGTTCAACAACGTGTTCTACCCTCTGCCTGGTGATGTCTTGAAACTGCATGGAAACAATGATGGACCCAATATCCTTGGCCAGGGTTTCCGTATCCTTCCCGAGGTCGGCGATTCTCGCCCTGATCTTCGCCATGAGCTCGTCGATCTTCCTCAGGGCCCCGTCGGCCTCCCCCCTGGCGCTGTCCGCAGAGACTCTGCTCTCCTCCAACGCCTGGGAGGTCTTGACGGAAATCTGCTTCATGTCTCCGTTCATCATGTCCATCAGCTTCTTGATCTGCCGGGCCGCCGTCTCCGAGCGGAGGGAGAGCTTGCGGACCTCGTCGGCCACGACGGCAAAACCCCTCCCGTGTTCTCCGGCCCTGGCGGCCTCGATGGCCGCGTTCAAGGCCAGGAGGTTGGTCTGATCGGAGATGTACTGGATCTCCTCGACAATCGTTCCAATCCGAGAGGATCTCTCCATCACACCGCTCATCTCCTCAAGGGTCGCCTTGGAGGTCCCCTGAATGGAATCCAACGCCAGAACGATCCGGTTGATCGTCCCCCGACTCACCTCGATCAGATCCCCCTCTCCGAAGATCAGAACGGTATCGGAGGCCTCTTTCGATTGCTTTCTGGCCTGACGGACGATTCCCATGAACCTCTCACCTATCTCCAGGGCCGCCCTTTCGGTCTCCTCCGTCACTTCGTTGAGCTGTTGAATCAAGACCGGAAAGAGAGCCGATCGGTCCCGGAGGAGACCGGAGATGGGGTGAAGCCTTCCCAGAATACGTTTTTCCTCTTCCTCTCTGGTTTTCCGCTCCCGGGAGAGGAGGCCGTGGATGGAACGGTAGAGCCAGGAACCGAGAAAGAAGAGGATCAAACCGGAGAGGATGGTCCCGACGAGAAGACGGGGCCCCTTCGGTTCGACAAAGAGGGGGAGTGAGAAGAACACCCACGCCACAAGACCAACACCCCAACGTTTCAACATCCCACTCATCTCTTCTCCTCCCTCCCATTTCCCTGTAGACAACCCTTTACCCTCTTCACGATCTCCTCAGGTTCGAAAGGTTTTTCCAGTATTCCCACACAGCCGCTCTCGGCGATGGAAGCCCTAGTCCCCTCGTCGAGAAAGGCGGAGACAAAGAAGACAGGGGTTTTGATGCCGGCCAAGAAAAGCTCTTGAACCAATTCCAACCCGTTCATGCGGGGCATCTGGAGGTCCAGGAGAATCAGATCGTAGGGGTTTCCAACCCTCTGAGCGGTAAGAAGCATCTCCAAGGCCTGACGACCGTCTTCGGCTTGAAAAGTTTCAAACCCGGCTTTCTTCAAGGCGAGGGAGAGGGAGTAGCGGAATTGGGACTCATCGTCGACGATGAGCAGACGGTTCTCACTCTTTTTCACCATCCTTTAGAAGAGCAAAAAGGATGCCAAACGTGAGAATCCCTTTGAATACAAGGGTTACAAGATTTTCCTCCCTTCGGGGAGAGAGTCAAGTCAACTTATGTCGCTTTGCTCCTCGCCCTCTTCTCTCGAAAAGCCCCTAGGGATGGGGCAAGAGCACGCTGTCAACTTATGTCGCTTACTCCTCCTCCGGGAGAGACATCCTTTTCCGTCCCAGCCTCTTGTTCAAGGCCTGCCGGGAGATTCCCAGGAGAGAAGCCGCCCGCCCCTGGTGGCCTTGAACCTTGTCAAGGGCTTCGTGGATCACCTTCTCCTGAACCTCTTGAAGGGTAGGAAAGCGGTGAAAAACGAAGTGGGCCTCCTCCCGCGGGTCCTCTTGTTCCTCCAGGGAGGGGTCCAGCGAGAAATGGGAGGGAAGAAGGTACCCCCCGGAGTGCCTGGCTAGGGCATCATAGACCGATGACTGGAGCTCCCTGACGTTTCCCGGGAAAGGGCATCTGTTCAGAGCTCGAAGGAGGGCTGAAGAGCTCTGAGGGGGAGGCTTCTTCATGGCCCTTGCGGCCTGTTTGACGAAGTGCTCCAGGAGAAGGGGGAGATAGTCCCTTCGCTCTCGCAGAGGGGGCATATGGACATGGTGGGCGTTAAGGCGGTAGAAGAGGTCCGATCGGAAGAGACCGGCCTTCATCTGCTCTGAAAGTTCCCGGTTGGTCGCTACCACGACCCTGACATCGGCCCTTCGGGGAAGGTCGTCCCCCAAAGGGTAGTAGGTTTTCTCCTGAAGCAGCCTGAGAAGCTTGATCTGACACCCTTCGGCCAGGTCTCCGATCTCATCGAGGAAGAGGGTTCCTCTCTCGGCCTTGACAATCAGCCCCTCCCTGTTGTAGTCGGCGCCACTGAAGGCTCCGCGGCGGTGGCCGAAGAGAGTATCCGAGAAGAAGGTCTCATCAAGACCGGCCACATTGAGGGCCACAAACTCGCCTTTTCTCCCGCTGCACCTGTGAACAGCCTTGGCAACCAGCTCCTTCCCCGTTCCGGTCTCTCCGGTGATCAGAATCGGTTGGGGTGAAGGAGCGACAACCTCAACGTACTGAAAGAGCGCTTTCATACGTGGGTTGTTCGTGATAATCTCCCCAAAGCACTCCTCCCTGTTGAGGCTTCCGCTGAGAAGTTTTCCCTTCAAGTGCAAAAGCTCCTCCTCCAAGAGAGTGAACTCCATGGCCCTCTTTATAGAGGCTAAGAAAAGATCCCGGTCAGGAGGCTTAACAAGGTAGTCGAACGCTCCCTTTTTCATGCATTGCACGGCCCTCTCCACCTCGTTGAACCCTGTCACGACGAGGACGGGGAGGGAGGGAAACTCCCCCTTGATCTCTTCCAGGAGAGTCTCACCGG
>Ga0208826_1001427_pt1 | contig 20212 bp, 13 predicted proteins | sample AD_UKC115_MetaG_FD_184451 | JGI IMG/M metagenome (GOLD analysis project Ga0208826, IMG submission 184451) | Active sludge microbial communities of municipal wastewater-treating anaerobic digesters from Hong Kong - AD_UKC115_MetaG (SPAdes)... | ecosystem: Engineered > Bioreactor > Anaerobic >...
TCTCGGGAACCCGAAACCAGGTTTCCCCGAGGGCCCAGGCGGCGGCGAGGTCCGTGGAACCAACCCCGGTGGCAAAGGCTCCCAGGGCCCCGCCCGTGCAGGTGTGGCTGTCCGCCCCCAGGATCACTTCGCCTGGGAGGATCAGTCCCTTTTCGGGAAGGAAGGCGTGTTCGACACCCGCCCGGCCCACTTCCCAGAACAACATCCCCTGCTTTCGGGCGAAGCCCCGGGCAACCTGCACCTGTCGTGCCGAAGCGATATCTTTATTTGGAGTGAAATGATCCGGAACGATTGCGCATCGAGCCGGGTCGAAGACCGCTTCCGCCCCCATGCGGGAAAACTCGGCAATGGCCGGCGCGGCCGTGATGTCGTTCGCAAAGGCAAAATCCACGCGGACCCGACAGATGGAGCCCGGCTCCACGGGGTCGGCGGTGTGGGAGGCGATGATGGCCTCAGCCAGCGTTCTCCCCATTGAGGACCTCCCCTTTCGCCGCCGCCAGGGCGTAGAGCCGGTTGACCGCGCTGACGTAGGCCTTGATGCTCGCTTCGATGACGTCCGTGCTGGCCCCTCGTCCCTGGGCTTTCAGATCCCCAAGCCTCAGCGTGATGACGGCTTCTCCCATGGCGTCCGAACGTTCGCTGGTCGCCTGGATCCGGTAGCTGGTCAGCTCGGGGGAAATCCCCACGAGACGCCGGATGGCGCTGTAGGCTGCGTCCACCGGCCCGTTTCCCGCCGCCGCATCGGTAACCTCGCTGGTTCCGTCCCGCAGCGTGATGGATGCCGAGGCCCGCCCCCTCCCGGCCACCTGGACCGAGTATTCCTTCAGTTCAAAGCGGCGCTCGGGAACAACCGCCAGGACTTCATCCACGACAAGCGCCTCGATGTCCCCGTCGGAAACCGTTTTCTTGCGGTCACAGAGGTCCTTGAAGAGCCTGAAGGCTTTCTCCTTCTGGTCGTCGTCCAGCTCAAATCCGAGGGCTTCCAGGCGCTTCAGGAAGGCATGGCGCCCGGAGTGTTTCCCCAGAACCAGCGCCGTTCCCGGAGCCCCGACGTCCTCAGGCTTCATGATCTCGTAGGTGGCCCGGTTGCACAGGATCCCGTGCTGGTGAATCCCGGCCTCGTGGGCGAAGGCGTTCTCCCCCACGATGGCCTTGTTCGGCGGAACCAGCACGCCGGTCAGGCGCGACACCAGCTTGCTCGTGGAGTAGAGCCGGCTCGTTTCCAGGCGCGAGGCCACTCCGTACCGGTCCGGCCTCGTTCGCAGGGCCATGACGATCTCTTCCATGGAGGCGTTGCCCGCTCTTTCGCCAAGGCCGTTCACCGTGCACTCGACCTGCCTCACGCCGGCCCGGACGGCTTCCAGGGAATTCGCCACCGCAAGGCCCAGGTCGTTGTGGCAATGCACCGACCAGATGACCTCCGGCGGGGCTTTCACCCCGTCGAGGATCGCCTTCACGAAGCGTCCGAACTCATCGGGAGCGGCGTATCCCACCGTGTCCGGGATGTTCAGCGTCGTGGCCCCGCACTCGATGGCCAGCGAGTAGACCTTCACCAGGAAATCGATCTCGCTCCGGCTGGCGTCCTCGGCTGAGAATTCCACGTCGGCTACGAACAACCGGGCCTGGGTGACCGCCCTCCGGACCTCTTCCAGGACCTGATCCGGCGTCATCTTCAGCTTGTGCTCCATGTGGATCGGGCTCGTTGCGATAAACGTGTGGATCCGGGGCTTCTCTGCATGCCGGACCGCTTCGGCCGCCGCTTCGATGTCTCCCGGACGGGTGCGGGCCAGTCCCGCGATGACGGGCCCCCGGACCTCCCGCGCGATCGTGGAGACGGCCTCCATGTCCCCCGGCGAAGCCGCGGGGAACCCCGCCTCGATGATGTCCACCCGAAGCTTCGCCAGCTGGTGGGCAATCTGGATCTTTTCCGCTGTATTCAGGTTGACCCCTGCGGATTGTTCCCCGTCCCTGAGGGTCGTGTCGAAAATTCGTACCCAATCCTCCGGCATCCCGGATTCCCCCTAAGCTTCAGGCGGTCTTTTGGCCTCGAGCCACGGCATCATGTCCCGAAGCTCCGCTCCAACCCGCTCGATGAGGTGGCAGCGTTCCCTGGCCTGCCAGGCCCGCATGCGGGGCCTTCCGCACTGGTTCTCCAGGATCCAGTCCTTCGCGAAGGTTCCGTCCTGGACGGCCTTCAGAAGATCCTTCATGGTTTCGCGGGTATGGGAATCCACGACCCGGGCTCCCGCCACGCAGTCCCCGTATTTCGCGGTGTCGCTGACGGAATAGCGCATCCAGGCCAGCCCGCCCTCGAACATCATGTCCACGATGAGCTTGAGCTCGTTGAGACACTCGAAATAGGCGATCTCCGGCTGGTAGCCCGCCTCGACCAGCGTGTCGAACCCGGCCTTCACGAGCTCGGTCACGCCCCCGCAGAGAACGGCCTGCTCACCGAAAAGGTCGGTTTCCGTCTCCTCCGCGAAGGTCGTTTCGATCACCCCCGCCCGGGCGCATCCGATGGCGGCCGCGTAGGCCAACCCGATCTCCTTCGCCATCCCGGTGGCGTCCTGGTAGACGGCCAGCAGCCCGGGAACCCCCTTTCCCTCGGTGTACATGCGGCGAACCAGGTGGCCGGGGCTTTTCGGGGCGATCATGAAGACATCCGCGGTCTTCGGGGGCACAATCTGGCCGTAGTGAATCGTGAAGCCATGGGAAAAGCCCAGGGTCGTCCCCGGCTTCATTGCCGGGGCAACCTCGGATTCAAACACCTTGGCCTGCACGTGGTCGGGCATCAGGAACATGACGATGTCGGCTTCCGCCACCGCTTCCGGAACGCTTTTCACGATAAAGCCGTCCTTTTCAGCGACCGCTTTCGAGCGGCTCCCGGCGTGCAGGCCCACGACCACGGAAACACCGCTATCCCTCAGGTTCTGGGCGTGAGCGTGCCCCTGGCTGCCGTATCCCAGGACGGCCACCTTCCGGTTCTTCAGGACTTCCGGTTTTGCATCCTTCTCGTAGTACACCTTCGCCATTTCCCAACCTCTCCCTTCAATGAGATCAGAATGTGAATGCCACGGACGAAAGGCTGTCCGCGGGAGAATACGCATTTCCTTCCCGTTCTTCCCGGGCCTCCGCAAAACCGGCCCTTTCCATCGCGACGGAACCGCTGGAGGTCATTTCGAGGATTCCGTAGGGACGAAGAGCCTCCACGCAGGCCTCCACCTTGCCCTTGTCACCGGTCAGCTCGAGGACAACCGCCTCGGCTCCGACGTCCACCACGCGGCAGCGGAAAATCTCGGCCGTCTGCAGAACCTGGTGGCGCATGTGAATGGGTGCCCTGACCTTCATCAGGAGGAGCCAGCGTTCGACGGAGTTCCCGGGGGAAAGCCGGCGGACGGAAACCACCTCGATCAGCTTGTCCAGCTGTTTCGCAACCTGGTCGATCACCGCGTCATCCCCGTTCACGACCACCGTAAAGCGCGAGAACCCCGGAACGTCCGTCCGCCCTACGCTCAGGCTCTCCACGTTGTACCCCCGCCGATAGATCAAGCCCGCCAGCCGGGTCAGAACCCCCGGGTTGTCCTCGGAAATCACGCTCAACGTCCTCCTCATCGCATTGACACCTCCCTGAAACGATTTCTCTCTGTCTCTTGAAAACTTCTGGATGAATAAAAAAAGGCCGGGACCCGCTCACTTTTGCGGGTCCCGGCCTGGGTTTTTCTATGCGCGGCGCTTAGGCACCGGCTGCCCCAGGAGGGAACCCGTGTCCAATAATCAGCGCCAGTACCAGGACGAGCTGCAGGCTAAAAACGCTGCTGGTCTTCACGGTTCTTCCCTCCTTGGTCTCAGGATGCGGGCCTGGGGCTTTCGCCGCCCGATTAATCGATATTGGGGGGAATCATAAAGGGCTTCCAGATTCTTGTCAAGCCCTCTTTTTGCAACGCTAAAAAAGCAAATTTTTCAAATAACTAAACCGATTTTAAACAAATCCCGTTTCTTCACTTTCTTCTCACAAGTTCGACCTCAACCACCCCGGCGTCTCCGTCACACCGAACTTCCGCTCGATCGGACATCATCCCGACCAGGGAGAGTTCGGTATCGAAATCCACCGAACCTGCCAGGGACCAGAGTTCTTCCTCCATGTCCGCCCTGCGCGCCAGGCTGAGAAGCTTCCGGAGTTTTTCCACCTTCCGGCAGATGTTTCCCCGGGTATTCCCCTTGATCGAAACAAGGAAGGCCTCCGGGGTTTCCCGAATTTCCGAACGGATTTCGCTTGCCCCCATGGAAAAGAGAAAGTTTTGCAGTTCCGCAACCATGCGGACAACCCGCTCGTGCTCGTGAATCAAGATTTTTCCCTCCCTGTCCGGATGGCTTCGATGACGGGAACCAGGACGGCCGCGACGATCCCGCCCGAAAAACCGTTGTTGTAAAGATTGAACCCCCCATGGAGCGCCCCGACGTTCAGCACCAGCGAGGAGTGGAGAAAACCCGCGACGATCCCCCAGAAGATCCCGAACTCTCCCGCCACGGGAGCGAGCGTTGTTCCGAAAAGGGCAGCAAGCTGGATCGGCGGATCGTTCATTCCCCAGATCTTCGTGGCACCCCCCAGGACCACTCCGGCCACAATGGGGGCCATGTTCCTCAGGTGCTTTCCAAAGGCTGAAAAGCCGACCACGGTAAAAATCCCGGCCAGTGTCGGGCCGTTGATATCGCCCCGGACGGCAAGAAGATACAGGATGGATGCCATTCCCCCCAGCCCCATGTTCATCAGGGTCGGACCGAGTCCTTCCAGGAGGATGAAATCGGTGACGACCCGCCCAGGGTACCTCATCACCGCAGCCAGGCCGGAAACCTTTCTCCCCCCCAGGAAATAGCCCAGCGCGAAATGGGCAAGGAAGAACGCGAAAAAGAGGGGAGCAAGCTGGAGATCGTGCCCCTTGGTCCAGACAAGCCGGCTTTGGGGGATAAACCCGTAGGACCGGAAGATCGAAAGGACGATCGAACCCACCAGCCCTGAAACAAAGCCGATGTTGTAGAGGTTGAATCCCTGGTGAAACCGCATCATCGCGACCCCCAGGGGAGGAAGGATGAATCCCACCGATATCCCGGCAAGCGCGGCAAGAGGGATCCTCAGGGCGGGGGAGACGTTGAACCCGAAGAGGATCTGGGTCACCAGCGGGGCCAGGGCTGTCCCGAACAGCGCAGAATAGATGAACCGGCTGAAGGGCTCTTTCCGGTACAAAGCATAAACCCGGACTCCGGCGATGATGAACCAGACATTCAGGAGGTTTTTCCCGAAAAAGGAGAACCCGGCCACCGTCCAGATCGCGGCGAAGGTGATGCCCGTGACCTGCACCTTGAGAAAGCCGAGAAGCGCGACGCAAAGGAGGGAAACCAGGCCGCTGTTCACGAAAGCGGCCCCGACACCCCCGATGCCCATGTAGTCCGTGATGAGGTAATCGGGATCCGTGACGATCTTCAAAAGGCCTTTCACGATCCCTGACGGGGTGTCAAAAAGGAAGCCGGCCAGGACCAGCGACAGGAAGGTCGACACCAGGATCCCGTAGTGAAGCCTGTTTCCTGCAGGAGTCGTTCCCGAGTCGTCCATCGCCAACCCTCCTCCCTGGAATCCTCCGGGTCAGTTGCCCCCCAAAGTGAAACCCTCCTGCCGGAACAATTCCAGGCAGGCGTCCACCGCCCGTTCGTCCAGGGTGATGCCCCTTTGATGCTCGATTTCGGAAAGAGCGGCCTCCAGGCCCCGCGACGGACGGAAGGGGCGGTGGGAAGCCATGGCCTCGACGATGTCCGCCACGGTGATGATCCGCGCCTCGAGGCAGATTTCCTCGCCCTTTAGCCCGCGGGGATAGCCGCTCCCGTCAAGAAATTCGTGGTGCTGGTAGACGATCTCCGCCAGCGGCCAGGGAAGATCGATGTCCTTCAGGATCTTCCAGCCGGCTTCCACGTGCTGCTTCACGATGCCCATCTCGATCGCCGACAGGCTTCCCGGCTTGCTGAGGATCTCGGCCGGGACCTCGATCTTGCCGATGTCGTGGAGAAGGGAGGCCCGTTCCACGGCAAAAAGGATCTGCTCCGGGACCCCCATCTTCCTGGCGATGGCCCCCGCGATCCTGGCGACGCGCCTCTGGTGGCCGGCCGTGTAGGGGTCCCTCATCTCGACGGTGGTGGAAAGGACTCCGATCGTTTCGTCCCATGCCCGTCTCATGGTCTGGTAGTTCTCTTCGAGGAGGAGTTCAAACCGCTTCTTTTCGGTGATGTCCAGGACGACCCCCTGGTAGAAGGCGATGGACCCCTCGGCCGTTTTCACAACCCGGGTCTGGTCGTTGACCCAGATCGTTTCCCCGTTTTTCTTCACGACCCGGTACTCCTGCTGGAACTCGTCCCGGCCCTGGCTCACGAAGTCCCGGACCTCCTGGAGGGTTTTCTCCCGGTCCTCCGGGTGGATCAGCTCGGAGTAAAGTTTTCGGCCCGAAACCAGTTCCTCCGGTTCATACCCCCACAAGCGGACGTTCTCGGAAACGTACTCGATGGGGGATCCCGTTCCGTTCCCCCATCGGAAAAGGATGACGGGGCTGCTCTTGACGACCTCGTTCGCCAGCCGGAGCTCGGCCTCCCTCTGGCGGATCTCGGTCAGGTCGTGGTAGAGGATGTAAAGGTGGACGTCGCCCCCCTCGAGACGGATAGGGATCCCGATCGCCCGGCAGGGGAACGTCGTCCCGTCCTTGCGGATCCGCTCCGTCTCGATGCTGACCGTCCTTCCCGAAGCCACCTGCCGCGTCAGGGTTTTTCCCTCCTGGAGGGAAGCCCCTTGAACCACCAGGGTGTCGATCTGGCGCCCGAGGGCCTCTTGGCGTTCGTACCCGAACATCTCGGAGAAACGGCGGTTCAGCCGAAGGATCTGGCCGAACCGGTCCGTCACGACCATGCCGTCCGGCGCGTTCTCGAACAGCATGTCCAGGTAGGCCCGCTCCCGGGCCAGCGCCTCGGTGGCCCGCTTCTGTTCGGTGATGTCCCGGACGAGGACCAGCGTCAGGGCTTCGGGGTTCCCGGAAAGGGGGCTGGACGAGACCATGACCGTTTTCAGGACGTCCCCCCTGCAGGGCAGAAGGCGCTCTTCCTCCGACGCCACCCCCTCGAGGGCCTTCAAGATCCCCGAGGCCGCCTCCGCGGCCCCTTCCCCCCGGGAGAAGGAATAGGAAATCGCCGGCGGCTGGAGTTCTTCCAGTTTCCACCCCGTCATGGCCTCCATGGCCGGGTTGAAGACAAGAAAGCGGCCGGTGGAGTCGAACACGGCGATCCCTTCGCCCGCATTCCGGATGAGGGCATCCAGGAAGTCCCTCTGCTGCTGGGTTCTCGCCTCCTGCCGCTTGATCTCTGTGATGTCGGTGGAAACCGCCAGCACGGAGCGGACGATGCCCAGGTCCGCCTTCTCGGGAACCAGCACGGTCTGGAGATAGCGAACCGTTGCCCCCGTGTCCAGGTTCACTTCGAACCGCATCCCCTGTCCCGTCCGGAAGACGTCCTTCAGACGTTCCGTCCACTGCCGGAGAAAAGCGCTCGGCAGCCCGGAATCCGCGAGGGTTTTGCACTGCAGCTCTTCCGACGTTTTGCCAAAGAACCGTTCCGTGCTCGGGTTGAGGTAGACGAACCGAAAATCCTCGTCAACGCGGAAAATCAGCGTCGGGAGGTTTTCCGCGAGCCTCTTGAAAGCCGCCTCGCTGTGCAGCAGCGCCTCCTGGGCTTCATGCTCCTGGGTCAAATCCGTCAGGAAGACCAGGTAGGCTCCCCTTGAAAGGCTGACCGCGTCCCACCGGCCCCATCCTGCCTTCCCCGCGGACGTGCGGAAGGGGACCTCGACGCTCAGGTGCCCCCGTGCCGCAAGCTCGCGAAGACGCTTCCGCCCCTCGTCGACGTAGTTCTGGGGGAAGAGGTCCAGGAGCGTCATCTCCAGAAGCTGTTCCCTGGGAAGGCGGAAAAGCCGTTCCGCAGAAGGGCTTACGTCCTGGATGCGCCCCTGCGGGGAGGCCATGATGAGGGCGCTCGGAGCGTTTTCCATGTACTGGCGAAACAGCTCCTGGCTGACTCGAAGCCGGTTTTCCATTTCCTCCCGTTCCGAAAGGTCCTGGATCACGCCGAAAAGTCCCGAAGGTCGGCCGTTCGGGTTTCGGATCACGTGGACCCGGGCGGAAACCTGGTGGATGACGCGGGAACCGGGCGAAACCCGGTACCGGAGGTCGTAGAGGTCTTCTCCCGCAGAAAAAGCCTGTTCCCTCGCGGCCCTGACCCTGGAGCGGTCGTCCGGGTGGATTCGGCTTTCGTAGTCCTGAAAGGTCAGAGCCTCGTCGGGATCAAAGCCGAACAGCTTTTTCAGGAAAGGGGAGGCCTCGACCGACCCGGTTTCGAGGTCCACCCGGAAAAAACCCATCCTGGCCAGTTCCTCCGCTTCCAGGAGGAGTTCTGTCCTTTCCCCCGGTACCTCCTTCTTTTCCGAGGAAGGAGGTGGAGGTTCTTCCGCCTGGTCCGTTTTTTCCAGGACCGCCGCCTGCGAAGCTTCGGCGCCTCTGGACGCCCCCTCGTCCGCGGGAAGCCCGCGCAGCCCCGTCTGCCTGCCGGCGAAAAAGGAACCCAGGGCCGCAGCAAGAACGAGGCCCAGGACCACGGGCAGGCTGAATCCCCTGGGCGAAAGGCCGGCGGAATCAGCCCGAGCCGGTGAAGCGGACAAGAGGAGCGGCAGAAGGACCAGGAAGGGGAAAAGCGCTGGCGGGCAGGACAAAAAACCCTTTCCGGAAAGGCCCCTTGGAAGCCTTTCACGGAAGGGGGCGGGTGAAGCAGGGAAAAAGCGTATGCACCCGCGCAAAAAAGAAAATAAGGCCACGGTCCGGCACCTCGCCTGGGAGGACAGACTCTAGAGTTACTTTACCATGAATTGCCTTGCCTGACTACATTTCACTACAGTATTATTGTTTTTAAGAGAGGAGGATCCCGCCGTGCCGAAACCCAACCGGGAAGGGTGTCCCGCAGAGTGCAGGGGCTGTAGCCACCGCGAACTGGACGAAGCCGAAAGCCTTGCCCAGAAACAGGCCTGGCTGGCCGATCGGCTCGCCCCGTGGGCAAACGTCCTTCGCCGGATCGCCGCCCCTGCAGGTCCAGAGCGCTGGGGCTACCGGGACAAGGTGTCCCTGAAGGCCCGGTGGGATCCGCAAGAAGGCTGGAGATTCGGCATGGAGGTCCGGGACCGCCTTGTCGGGCTGGAAAACTGCCCCGTCCAGAGCATTCGGGTGAGATCGGCCCTGGCCTGGCTTTCAAAGGCCCTCCCCCCGGCAGGGGTGTTCCCCCTGTCCATTTACTCCCAGGTCGGCGCCCAGGCAACGCTGATCCTGAAAACGCAAAAGGACCCCGGTGGCGGCTGGCTGGCCGGCAAGGAGGCCGAGCTGGCCCTTACAGGCCTGGAGGGACTCTGGGTCCATCTTTTCCCCTGCGCCGGCAGGCACCTCTTCGGTGCGGGCCCCATGCGCCTCCTCTGGGGAAAACCCCTTTCACGCAACCCGATGGGCTTGTTTTACGGGCCGCAGGGGTTTCAGCAGGTCATCCTTTCGCTTTACGCAAGGTCCCTTGACGAAGCAGAGGCCTTCCTTTCCCCGGGACCGGGCACGTCGGTGATCGACCTTTACTGCGGAGCCGGGGCAACGCTTGCGCGATGGTCAGCCCGGGGAGCCAGGACCCTGGGGATCGAGCTTTCCAAAGCGGCCCTCGACTGTGCCCGTCTCAACGCTCCCGAAGCGGACCTTTTGAGGGGGCGCTGCGCCCTGCGCATTCCCCAGGCGGAAGCGTGGATCCAGCAGGTCCCCGAAGCGTTCCGCCTCGTCTACGCCAACCCGCCCAGGACAGGCCTTGAGCCGGAAATCACGGAGTGGCTCGCGACACGCTGCAGGCCGGCACGGATCGCCTATCTTTCCTGCAGCGCCGGGACCCTGGCAAGAGACCTGGAAAGATTAACGGCAGAAGGGTTCTCTGTCGTATCGATTCTCCCGTACGACTTCTTCCCCCAGACCCGCCACGTGGAAACGCTGACCCTTCTGGAGAGGTCCGTCGATCGTTAAATTTACAAAGAATAATATTTATCGTATGTTTTGCCGGGTTCACCCGTCTTCTTTTCATTTTTGCATGGAGAATTCCGGCTTTCCCCGTGATAGAATAAACCCATCCGGGCGAAACGAAGAAAGGAAGGGAGGGAGCCCCATTGAACCGAAAGCGTCACCGCGGGGACTGCTCGATTTTGATCCTTCTGCTCCTGGGACTGATCGTCGGAGGCTGGTTTTTCCTCCAGCGGCGCGATTTCGAGAGAAAAACATCTCCCGCTTTCCTTGAAGAGCTCAGAAAAGTGACCGTCACCCTTTCGGAAATGAAAGAAACCCGCCCGGACGGGAAGGTCCAGGTCTATGTTTCCATCAGGAACGGTTCGGGAAAGACCCTCGATGGGAAAATCGCCGTTTTTTCGCGCGAGATCAGCGGGATCACCCTGGACCGGGCGGTTCTGACGATCATGCCGCTTGCCCCGGGCGAATCCACGACGCTGGTTGCCTGGCTTCGGAAGAGCACCATCCGCCCCGATTTCCAGTACGAACTGGATGTGGCTTTCAAATGACTGGCGGCGTCCTCCCTTCCTGCCTTCGCCAGTGTGGCTTCATCGCGGCTGCGGTTTTGGCCCCAGACGGCAGGATCCTGGACTGCAACGGGGCGCTGCAGGAAATCCTGAAGATCGAGGAGCCGCCGATCGGCAGGCCGATCGGCGAGTTCCTTTTTCACGGCCAGCCCGGACTTCTCGAAGAAGGATTCCTTTCCCCCTCCGGGGGATCCTGCCGCGCCCTGCTTTTGGAGGCTTCGGACGGAACACCGGTCTCCCTGGATGTCTGCTTCGGGCAGGAAGGCGAAAACCTGCTTCTGTGCGGGCCGGTTGGGCTTCCCCGGGAGGAGGGGCTGGCTTCGCGGCTGGCCGTCCTGGCGGCCGAACTGGCGAAAAAGAACCGGGAACTCGAGGAAGCCAACGCCCTCATCACCCGGCTCATGAACACCGACCCGCTGACCGGCATCGCGAACCGCCGCCAGTTCGAGACGGTTGCGGAAAAGGCCCTTTCCTTCAGCCGGCGGCAGAATATCCCCCTTTCCCTGATCATGGCAGACATCGATCACTTCAAGCAGTTCAACGACCGCTTCGGGCATGCCCTTGGAGACGAGGTCCTTGTCGCCTTCGCCCGGATGCTTTTCCGATCCTGCCGCTTCGAGGACACCGTCTGCCGCTACGGCGGAGAGGAGTTCCTCGTGCTTTTGCCTGGAGCCACCCTGGTTGACGCCAGGGCGATCGCCGAGCGGCTGCGGGAAAACACGGAGCAAATTTCCATTCCGGGCCTTGAAGAAAGGATTCGGGCCAGCTTCGGGGTCGCGGAATTCCTGGCGGACGAAACCCTGGAAGAGCTGATCTCGAGAACGGACAAGGCCCTCTACAAAGCCAAGGCAAAGGGAAGAAACCGCGTGGAAGGCTGAAGTCAGGCCGACCGAAGCTCCATCGCGTCAGCCCTCGAACGGAAGAGTGGGGGAGGGATTCGATGAAAGGCCTTTACGCTGGCTTCGACATCGGTTCCTCAGCGGTTCACTGTGCCGCGGTTGATGAAAGCGGAGAGCCCGTTTTCCTCCTGCCGAGCAGGCCCCACCTGGGCAATCCGCTTCGCGGGCTCCGCGAGCAGTGGGCGGAGCTTCTGAGCGTATTGTCTCCAGACGATCTGCTGCTTTCCACGGCTTTTACCGGCATCGGCTCCCGCTTCATCCGAAGGGCCTTTCCCGATGCCGTCTGCGAACCGGAGAGCGTCGCCCTCCCGAGGGGGGCGGCTCGCGCCGCGCCCGGGAAGCGGATCCTCCTGCACATCGGGGCGAGGGACTCCTTCTTCTTCCGGCTTTCTTACACCCGCCGGGAGGCCGTGGTCACCGAGTGGGCCACAAACACGAAATGCGGGGGCGGCTCGGGAACCCTCCTGGAAAAACAGGTCCGGCGGCTTTACGGCAAGCCTGGCCTCCTTCCGGCCGGGGAACCGGAGCGCCTCTTTCGGCTTTTCGACGAGGCAGCCGCGGAAGCGGCCCTCCATCCTTCGGCGGAAGCCTACCATGCCCGGTGCGGCATCATCATCCAGTCGGACCTGATTCACGACCAGAACGAAGGGTTTCCCCGGCCGCTGCTTGTTTCAAGACTCGTCTCGACCCTCCTGCGAAACTTCAAGAACGACGTCCTGGGAGGGACGAACCTGGAGGGAGGACCCGCCCTGGTCTCCGGGGGACTTTTTTCGTTCCGCGGCATGGCGGAACGACTGGAAGCCCTCCTGCAAATCCCCCTGGAACGGCCGTCCTGGTTCCTTCAGACGGGGGCGATCGGAGCCGCGGCCTGCGCCTGGAGCCAGGACAACCGGACCCGCCTGGATTTCGAGCAGGTGGAGGCGGCTCTGGCCTCTTTCTCGAGCGGCCAGGTTTTTGCGCCTCCCCTCTCTGATTCCCTTCGCCGGGTCTTTCTCGTCCGCCGAAGCCCGGCCGAACAGGAAAACAAGCCTGTCAGCCGACGGCTCGTGGACGCCGCGCTGGGGGTGGACGGAGGGTCCACCACGACAAAAGCGGCCCTGGTCGATGCCGAAAGCCATACCGTGTTAGACAGCCTGTACGTCCCCACCCATGGCGACCCGGAAGGGGCCCTGAAAACCGTCCTGAGGCACCTGGCCCGAAACGCGGACCAGGTGCGAATTCTCGCGGTCTGCACCACGGGATCGGCGAGAAAACTGTACGAACGCATCCTCACCAGCCCCTCCAGGCGCGCCGCACTGGAAGCGGAGGGGTTCTTCGTCCCCGACGGCACGGTGGACGAGATCACCTGCCATGCAAGGGGCGTCAAGGAATTCGACCCCGAGGTCGACACGATCTTCGAAATCGGCGGGCAGGACATGAAGTTCACCACCTTCAAGAAGAGGGAAGGGCGCGCCACGACGGAAGTCCAGGAGGCCCGGATGAACTATTCCTGCCAGGCCGGTGCGGGGCAGACCCTGGAAAACATGGCCGCGCTGCTGGGGCTGGACGTGAAAACCACTCTCCAGGAGGCCGCCCTCGCCGCCCGGCGCGTTCCCGTCATCGACGCGACTTGCGGGGTCTTCATGGAAATGGACGAAAAACGACTGGTCGCCGAGGGCTTCCCGGTGGAAGAGATCGCCGCCGCGATCGTCCGGGCGACCGTCGCCGGGTACTTCCACAAATTTGTCGGGGGATCGCGCACGGTAGGCTCCCACTGTTCCTGCCAGGGAGGCCCGTCGCTCGGCAGGGCGGTCCTGGCCGCCCTGAGCCAGGTTGCTGACCGTGAGATCTTCGCTTACCCCGGGCGGGAGCTTTTCGGGGCAATCGGGGCGGCTCTCTGCGCACTCGATGCCGTTTCGGAGGCCACGGCCGCGGGACGCAAAACCGCAAGCGCCTTCCGGGGATGGCAGGTCACGGAGAGCCCCCTCGAGAGCGGGACCGTTCTCTGCTCTTCCCTCCACGGCGCGGATTCCTGCGGCCTCAGGGACTGCAAGCTCAGGACGTTCCGGATCGAAGGGGAAACGATCGTGACCGGAGGGTTTTGCCCGCGGGGCAACTCGGAGGCCACCGGCACCCTCAAGCCGGACTACGTGGAGGTTTACCACCGCCTCCTGGAACGGCATTTCACGGGCACGGCAGCCGTTCGGGGAGGAGCCGTCCGTGCGTTTGACCGACCGACCGTAGGAATCAAGCGGAGCGGCGAAACCCTTGGGGAGTGGGGGATCTGGTGCGCGGCTCTCCTCGATTCCCTTGGGTTTCATCCCGTCCTCTCGCCCGTCTCGGATGAAGGGATCGTGGACCGGGGCATCCAGCTCGCCCGAACCGACCTTTGCTTTGCCATGAAACTTTCCCTGGGACACTCCGATTACCTGGCCAACACCGAACAGGTCGATTTCCTCTTTCACCCGGCGTTTATCCATCGATCGGAGGGAGAGGGGATCCCCCGGCTGAAATACTGCGTCTACACCGAGGGGGAGGGCTTCCTTGCCACGGAAACATTGGGGCTCCCGCCGGAACGGGTCCTTGCCCCCGTCTGGAAATTCGGGGATCCTTACGGGATGGCCGAATCCCTCCAGGCCGAGCTGGGGCGAATCGGACGCAAAACCCCGATGGGCAGGATCCTGGAAGCCTTTGAAAAGGCGGACGCCGCCCGGGAGGCCTTTCTCGAAGCCCTCGCCGCCGTCGGGGAGACCTTCCTGAAACGGGTCGCCGACAGCGGTCAGCCGGGCTACGTCGGCCTGGGGCGCGAGTACGTGATCTGCGACCCGATGGCCTCTTCAGGGACCGGGAGCCTTTTCTCCCGCATCCGGGGAATGAACTACATCCCCATGGTCTTCCTCTGGAAGGCCTACCGAAACGTGCCGGTCCACGAGCTGGTGGAGAACGAATACTGGTTCAACAACGCCCAGATCCTGAAAGCCTCCGTTTTCGTCGCCAGGACGAGCGGACTGTTCCCGATCCGGCAGATGAACTTTGCCTGCGGCCCCGATTCCATCAAGTTCTTCATGGAGCGCGAAATTTTCGAGCGGGCCGATAAACCCTTTCTGCACCTGGTCACCGACGCCCAGACCAACAGCGCCCCGTTTGCCACCCGAGCCGAGGCCCACGAACGGATCGTCGCCCAGTCCCGACCGAGGCCGATCCAGACCTGGGTGGAACTGCTGCCCCCTCTCCCGAAAGCCCCGAAAGGGAATGCCCGCACGTGGATCCTCCCCTCCATGGGACACGTCAACCGCCTCGGAGGGGCTCTTTTGCGGCACTGGGGCATCCAGGCCGCCGCAATCCCGACTGCCGGGCAATCCGCCCGGGAATGGGCCCGCAGAACCATTCCCGTTGAAACCTGCTATCCGCTCAAGGGAGTGACGGGAGACGTCCTGGCCTTCCTGGAAGCGGAATCGGCCCGAATCGGCCGCCAGGCCGTCCTGGACCGGTATGCCGTTTTCCTGCCGCGGGCCAGCGGCCCCTGCCGGCTGGGGAAATACGACGAGGTCCTCCGCCATTGTCTCGCGCAGGCCGGTTTCGGGGACCTGCCCGTCCTGGGTCCGCACATCGGCAAGAACTACCGGGACCTTCCCTTCCTTCCCGACCGTGCCCGAGGCAACCCGGCGGCCCTGTTCCGGTTTGTCCGCGAGGCCCTTCACGCGGTGCTCTTTTCCGATTTCCTGGATGACCTCTGCCTGAGGCTGCGCCCCTACGCCCCCGACACCGGACGGTTCGAGGAAGGGGTGGAATCCGTCCTGGAAACAACAACCGCAGTGATCGAGCAGGAAGGCCTTTCGGAAACGGTCTTGCGGAAACGGATCCGCGAAAGCAAAAAAACCCTGGCTTCCCTGAGCCGTCCGGATCATCCCCGGTTTCCCTTCGTCCTCTTCATCGGGGAGATCTACATGCGGCTTCATGACCCTTACACGGATCACGTGATCCGGCTCCTCGAGTCCGAGGGCCTCGAGATCATCCGAAGCGGAATCGGGGAATGGCTGGACTACACGAGGTCCGCGACGCGCCGCGACGGGCCGAACCTGGCCAATCTCCTGGCCGCAGCGGCCCTTTCTTTCTCCAGGAGCCGCTTCGTCCAGCTCGGAGGGGTTCCCTTCCCGGAAAGGGCCCGCCTGCCCGAACCGGCTGAAGCCATCGAAGCCCTCGAACGGGAACGGATTTTCTCCGGCGAGATCGGCGGCGAATCGCCCATTAACATCGGCATTTTCAACGAGTTCATGAAAGACAGGCTTCCTTCGATTGCCGGGCTTCCGGTTTGCGGGATTTTCCATTGCGGCCCCTTCACCTGCATGCACGAGACCCTGGCGGCTTCCCTCATGACCGCCCTCGCGAAAAACTGGAGGGCATCCCACCCGGATGCCCTCCTGCCGATCCTTCACGCCAGTTTCGGCGACTCTCCCAATCCCAACCTGGAAGCCGAGATCGCCGCCTTTCGCGACCAATGCCATGCAAGAGCCCGCCTGGAATCCGCTACGCCTCACTCGTAGCGCAAGGCCTCGATGGGATCGAGGGCGGAAGCCTTGGACGCGGGGTAATAGCCGAAGAAGATCCCGACCAGGGCCGAGAAGCCAAAGGCAAGCGCGATTGAAAGCGGCGAAATCACCGTGGGCCAGCCCGCGAAGTGCGATATCAGAAGCGAGACCAGGGCTCCGAGGGCAATTCCCGTCACTCCCCCGAGGACCGAAAGGATCACCGCCTCCGACAAAAACTGCAGCAGGATGTCCGGCGTCCGGGCCCCGACCGCCATCCGGATCCCGATCTCCCGCGTCCTCTCCGTGACGGAGACGAGCATGATGTTCATGATGCCGATCCCTCCCACGAGGAGCGAGATGGAAGCCACCGCAGCGAGGAGGAACGACAGGGTCTTCGTGGACTCCGCGGCGGCCGCCATGAGCTCGGCCAGGTTCATGACGGAAAAGTCCTTGTCCTCCTCGGAACGGATCCGGTGCCGCTCGGTGAGGAGCGCGTCGATCTGCTCGATGGCCGCGGAGATGGAGTTGCTGTCCGCCGCCTGGACGAGGATGCTCGAGACCTTCCCCTGGAAACGCGAACCGAACACCCGCTTCTGGGCCGTCGTGATAGGGATGATCAGGGTGTCGTCCTGGTCCTGCCCCATGGCGTTTGTGCCCTTTTTCCCCAGCACGCCAACCACCACCATGGGGATCTTTTTCACCCGGACGACCTTCCCGATGGGATCCTCGCCCCCGAACAGGTTGTCCACGACCGTCTGGCCGAGAAGGCAGACCTTCGCCGCGCTTCTCACTTCCGAAGTGTTGAAGCTGCGGCCAGAACCGATGGTCCAGTTGCGGATGTCAAGCATCGGGGGAGTGGTCCCTTCAGCCCGGGTGGACCAGTTGCTGTTCCCGTAGACGATCTGAACCGATCCGGCCGCGGTGGGGGCGGCTTTCCCCACGGCGGGGCATTCCTTCACGATCGCGTCCGCGTCCGCAAAGGTCAGCGTCGGGGAGCCGCCCCAGCCGGTCCGGGCCCCCCCGCTCGTCGTGCTGCCCGAACGGACAACCAGGAGGTTGGTTCCCATGCTTGCCAGCTGGGCCTCCACGTTCCGGCTGGCTCCCGTGCCGATGGCGAACATGGCCACGACCGCCGCCACGCCGATGACGATGCCCAGCGTCGTCAGGGCGGAGCGCATCTTGTTCGCCCGCAGCGAGCGAAGGGAAACGTGGAGGATTTCTCCGAAGGCGATCATGCGTGCATTCCCCCCTCGTCGGGATGGCGGTCGCTCACCACGAGGCCGTCCCGGACCATGATGAGGCGGCGCGAAAAGCGGGCGATGTCCGGCTCGTGGGTCACCAGGACGATCGTGATCCCCGCGACGCGGTTCAGTTCGGTCAGGAACTCCATGACTTCGACGCTCGTTTTCGTGTCGAGGTTGCCCGTCGGTTCGTCCGCCAGGATCAGGGGGGACTCGTTCACCAGGGCCCTGGCAATGGCCACCCGCTGCTGCTGTCCCCCGGAAAGCTGGTGAGGCTGGTGGTGTTCGCGCCCTGCCAGGCCGACCCTTTCAAGGGCCTCCGCCGCGCGGCGCCTCCTTTCCGCTTTCGGCAGCCCCTTGTAGAGCATCGGGAGCTCGACGTTCTCCAGGGCCGAGGTGCGGGGAAGGAGGTTGAAACCCTGGAAAACGAACCCGATGTGCCGGTTGCGGATCGTGGCCAGCTCGTCCTTCCCGAGGCGGCTCACGTCGGAGCCGTCCAGCGTGTAAGTCCCTTCCGTCGGGGTGTCGAGACAGCCCAGGATGTTCATCAGGGTGGACTTGCCCGAGCCCGAGGGCCCCATGATCGCCACGAACTCGCCCTTCTCGATGGAGAGGGAGATCCCCCGAAGGGCTTCCACCGAGATCTCCCCGAGGGAGTAGGTCTTGCGGATTCCGGCCAGTTCGATGAGCGCCATGGCTAAAACATCCTTCGCGGGAGGTTCCCGCCGGAGGAACCCCTCGAGCCGTTCCCAAGCGTTCCCGTCACGACCGCTTCGCCTTCCGAAAGGTCTCCCGAAACCTCCGTCCAGCTGCCGTCCGTCAGGCCGACCGTCACCGGCACCCGGCGGAGCGAGGGAGCCGATCCCTTCTTCGTTTCGAGAACCCAGACGGAAGGCTGCAAAGCCGCCGTTTTCCCGGTCAGGCCGCTCGCTTTTTTCGAGACCCCTTCTCCCCCCGCACTTCCGCCGTCCGGGGGCGGAGGAGGGGCAACCTGGGAAGCCGTTTCCGTCTTCGCCCGGGTCGCCGTCGGCCGAAACCGCAGGGCCGCGTTGGGGACTCGCAGGACATCCTTCACCGACGCGGTCTCGATGCTGACGTTCGCGGTCATCCCTGGTTTCAGCCTCAGGTCGGGGTTTGCCGCCGAGATGATGACGGTGTACGTCACGACGTTTTCCGTGGTCGACGGGCTGAGTCGAACCTGCCGGACCTTCCCCGAGAACGTGTCCTCGGGATAGGTGTCCACCGTGAAGGTGACGTTCATCCCCTCCTGGACATAGCCGATGTCGGCCTCGTCAACGGCAGCCTCCACCTGCATCTTGGAAAGGTCCTCGGCGATCGTGAACAGTTCCGGGGCCGACAGGCTCGCCGCCACGGTCTGTCCCTCGCTCACCTTTTTCCCCGTCACGACCCCGTTCACGGGGGAAAGGATTTTCGTGTACCCCAGGTTGGTGAGCCTCTGGTTCAGCGTCGCGGCAGAAGAGCGGACACCGGCCCGGGCCGACTCAACCCTCGATCGGGCTGTCTCCACCGCGGTTTCGGCCGATTCGAGAGCGCTTTTCGCCACGAAATCGGAGGCAAACAGCTTTTTCTGCCTCTCGTACTCGCGCTCGGCCTCCCGGAGGCTGGCCTCCGCTTCCGCCAGGCTAGCCCTGGACTGTGCCACTTCCGCTTCCGCCTGGCGGGCCTGCGCCAGGAAGAGGGCCGGATCGATCTCCGCGAGGAGCTGGCCCTTTTTCACGGGCGAGTTGTAATCCACCAGGATCCTCCGGATGGTTCCAGAAACCTGGCTGCCAACCGTCACGGTGTTCACGGCCTGGATCGTTCCGGTGGCCGAAACGACCCGGGTGATATCCCCCCTGGAAACTTCCTCCGTCGTGTACTGGACCGGTTTTTCCGCGAACTTCACCTTCCAGGCCCACGCTCCTCCCGCCAGGGCCGCGATGAGGACAACCCCCGCCAGGATCCTCTTCTTCGTTTTCGTCAGGCTTGTCATTTCGTTTCCTCCTTCGGGATTCCCGCCGTCCTGCCGAGAGCCTTTTCCAGGGCCGCCGCTGCGACCTGCCGGTCGTAACGGGCCTGGACCAGGGATTTTGCAGCCTTGCTGTATTTTTCCGCCGCGTCGGTCACTTCCAGGCTCGTGCCGACCCCGACGCGGTACCGCCCCCGGGCCAGGTCGAGGTTCTCGCGGGCCTGTCGCAGGGCGGCCTCGGCGGTCTTCACCTGCTGCGAGGCGGTTTCGAGGTCAAGCAGGGCCGTCTCCACTTCAAGCCGGACCGAGTTGATCAGTTTTTCCCGGTCGCTTTGGACGATCTTCAGGTCCGCTCTCGCGGCCTCGGTCCGGGCTGCCGTCGCCCCTCCGTCATACAGGGGAACCGAGAGGGAAAGCCCGGCGCTCCACTCGTCTTCCCAGCCGGAGGAAGAGTCGGAAAACCCCCATCCCCCGCTCAGGGATAAGGAGGGATTCATCCCCGCGGAAGCTGCGGCCAGTGCAGCCTTTGCCGAGAGGACCCGGTCCCCGGCCGCCTGCACATCCACCCTGGCCGACAGGGCTTCCCCCAGCGCCGTCTCCAGGGAAGGGATCGAACCGTTGCGTTCTTCCGGAACCTCCAGGGGCATCTTCCTGTCCGGCAGGGCCGTCCCGATCTCGTTTTCCAGGACCGCCAGCGCCGAGGCGGCCGCTGATTCTGCCTTGGCGAGTTCGAGTCTCGCCTGGCTGAGGTTGACTTCGGCGGTCGTCACGTCGATCTTCGAGGAGGAACCCGCCCTGTAGAACGCCTGCGCCTGCTTCAACTGGCTCTCGTAGAGGGCAACCGTCTCGATGGCGACCGACGCGTCCTCGCGCGTTCGGAGGAGGTTGAAAAACGCCTCTTTCACGGCATAGGC
>Ga0208826_1001428_pt1 | contig 20210 bp, 13 predicted proteins | sample AD_UKC115_MetaG_FD_184451 | JGI IMG/M metagenome (GOLD analysis project Ga0208826, IMG submission 184451) | Active sludge microbial communities of municipal wastewater-treating anaerobic digesters from Hong Kong - AD_UKC115_MetaG (SPAdes)... | ecosystem: Engineered > Bioreactor > Anaerobic >...
AATGACTTAGCAATAAAGCTTTCAGCTCATTTTTGTTAATGTCTATCGGGATATTCAATTCATGTTGGATAGCTATTGCTCTGTCAAACAAAGAATCTGATTTACCAAAAGACAATCTAAAATAGTGTATAGGATACCACGATTCAGTTATCATACCAACAATAATCTCCCAAACAGAAATTTGTCGGCGTTGCTCTTTTACGACAATATCAAGTATTGACACAAACCAATAAAACTTGTAAGTGGCTACTGTATTGTTGTAGATTTGTGCCAATAATCTCGTATCGAGGTTTTTATCTGTTGGTAGATTCATTAGCAGTTTAATTTTTAGTATTCTTCAAAACTATTTCTAACTCCTTACTCGCTAACTCTTTCTCATCGTTCAACACTTCGGCTACTTTATCTGCTAACAAAATATGAACAATGAGGTTTTGTCATTCGAACACAATTGGGAAAGGGCAATTACTTACTAAGGTACTGATATCCGATTTCCCGGTTCAATTTTACAACCTGTCGCATTGCACAGCCTTTCATATCCGATTTTATAAGCGAACAGCATCCCTTGTTTTGTTTTTTACTTTTTATTTACAGAAAATTATCACAATAAGCAAAGATAAACAATTATTCACAAATAAAACAAGCGTAAAAGAAAAGATTTGGACATATAAAAGGGAGTAAGCTAATTTGATAATGGATGGATGAAAATCATTGCTGGCGAGGGAATTATAAATTTTGAAAGCAAATCACAAAGTGTTTTCCCTATTTCGGTCGAATCGTTCCATTCTTCCACGACCTCCACCATTCAGGGCTCGCATGCGATAAGAGAAACTCAACATGAAATAACTCGTCAATGCGTTGGTTTCGGAATCGGATAAGTAGTTGGAGCCGACATTGCGACTGATATTGAGACGTTGTTGCAGAATGTCGTTGATGACCAGACGCAACTGTCCCCGATTTCCTTTCAGGAAAGATTTGCTGATTTGTGCATTCCAGATAATCTCGTCCTTGTTGTATCCTGCCGAAAGTCCTCGATTAGCCGTCCAGCGAATATCGCTCGAAATCGAAAACGATTTGGGCAGTGTGAGTTGGGTATTGTACGAAAGATTATATCGATAGGAATGTTGCGAATTTAGATGCTCGAGGGAATAATCCGTATTGGAATAATTGACGGTTCCCCGAAATTGACCGTAATACCAGTCGTTGCTATAACTCAAAGTCAAGGATTCAGACAGACTGGAAGTTTTGGAGATATTCTTTTGGCTTTCCCTGCTTACGCGCGTATAGCCGATTTGATTTCGGTATCCGACATTGGTATGCGTCGTAAATTTCAACTTCATTTTCTTGTCAAGCGCACCAGCATAGAGCAACGTTCCGTTGGTGTTCCATGATCCACTCACATTTATCGGCATGGTATGCTGAATGCCGTTTTCGTAGGAAGTGAAATTCACAATATCATTTTGGACGTAACTATAATTCCAGGTAGCCGTCAACGAACGTTGTTTTTCCCGATGGTTATAATTATATTCCAACGAACCGTTGTGGTTGAACGAGGCAAGCAAATCGGGATTGCCCGTCCGAATATTCAATGGATTGGTTGTATTGGGTGTAGGATCAAGTTGATTAATTGAAGGCTGTCGGGTACTGCCATTGTAGCGAAACCGAAAATTCTTTCGGATAGCCTTATCTCCCAATCGGTAATTAAATTCAAGCTGAGGAGCATAATTCACTGCCTTTCTCGGTTGTGGATCGAACACGACGGAATCTGTTCCGTTTTGGAACCAATTGTCGATAAAACTTTTGCTGTTGATATACAATGGCGCAATATTGATGCCGATATTATAGGAATATTTCGGTAATTGTGCACGAAAGTTTAACCGAATATTCTGTGATGTTGTCAGATTTTCGGAGCTTTTGCTGTATTCCGGATTCAGACGGGTATAATCGAGCAGCGTGGAATCGTAATCGAAAGTTCTTCTCAGATTTTCAGTGGTGTTACGCTGTACATTATAGGCAAAATTGAGAAAATAATTTTTCGCAATGGGTTCTACATAGGTGAATCTGAAATTGGCCGAATTGCGATCGGCTTCGGAGTTCGATAGCTGGTTGAGACGTGTTATCCTCACCGTCGGAGCATAAATATCGGTTTCGGAAATATTGTTGCCCGATCCCGTATTTTTACTGGTGTTGAACGATCCGCTAAAACTGATGCGACGTCCTTTCTTCGAAAGTTTGCGTGAAATATCCACTTGCAGACCCAAATCGGTTCCGTCGGAATTCAACCGGTTGTTCGAAGCACTCTCATTGGCCAATTCTCCGTCTTCGGCATTGATATGCGTTTGCTGCGCCGAAGATTGTCGCGACAAAGACCAGTTGCGCGAAAACGCAGGCGTAACGAGAATCGTTGTGAGGGTATCGGGATTATATTCCAGTTTGGCTGAGAAAGAAAAATTGTTGTTGAAATCGCGCGACGAAGAATTGGAAAATCGATAAGTCGTACTGTCGTTTTCGAAAAAGTTGGTACGATGGTCTTTCCTAATGATATTATTGTCGCCATAGTTGTAGGAGGCATTCCCACCAATTTTCAATTTATCGCCGATAACGTCGGCCGTATTTATGCCAAATACGTTCGAGCTGGTGATTCCACCTCCGCTATCGCCGCTACCTCGACTCATGCGCACCGCATTTTGTCGATTAGTCGAACCTCGTTCGTTGATATTGTTGGCATTGGCAATCAACGATAGCTGATCATTGTCCGAAAACCGATTGGCATTTCCATTCAGCGTATATCTCGACTGATCGGCCGATGGGTTTCGGGTCATATTTCCGATTCCACCATTCACATTTCCAATCCAACCCTGCTTCATGCCTTTCTTAATCGTGATATTGATAATGGTCTCCGGATCGTCGTCTTCCACGCCGGTAAGAATTGCCAGATCCGATTGTTTTTCAACAACCTGAATCTTGTCCACCATGTCGGCATTAAGGTTTTTGGTTGCCATTTTCGGGTCGTTTCCGAAAAACTCCTTTCCGTCCACAAACACTCTTCTTACGGTTTTACCGGCGGAAGTAGTTATTTTTCCCTCGTTGTCGACTTCCACACCCGGAAGACGTTTCAGTAGATCTTCCACTACAGCCCCTTCCGGCACTTTAAATGCCGCAGCGTTGTATTCGACAGTGTCTTCGCGCACCTGCATTTCGGGAACTTGGGCAACAATGGTAATTTCGTTGAGCTTCACTTCGGATGGCGAAAGCAGAATGTTACCCAGATTAACGCTTGCAGAGGATGCAGGCGCGAGATCAACCACTTTTTCCACCGGCTTATATCCGATGTAACTCAATCGTAATTTGTATTTGCCTTGCGCAACATTTTTCAATTCGAATTGCCCAGCCTGATTCGTGGTAGTGCCCACAACCAGCGAATCGCTTCGATTGCCGATCAGCGAAACCGTAACCAGTTCCAATTTGCTTTGATCAACCGAATCAACCACCACTCCCGAAATCGCATATCTTCCGATGCTACTTTCTGCCGTATTCTGTGCTTCCAGCGCATAAAGAGGGAACATCAGAAGTAGCAGCATCAACTGTTTTATAAAGTAATTCATTACTTGTCTTTAAACATTTTGTATGATTTTTTTATAAAATACTGATAGTCAATAAAAAAGATATTTTTTGTTTGGTGGTAAATCGTTGATGGATAAAAGCTTTATAACTGGTGAGTAGAATTTTCTACAGTATTTGTTGGATTTCAGAACTTGTGGTTATAAGTTATTGATAACAAAAAAAGGAGGAGAAAATCCCCCTTTTATTTTGAAATTAATTATAAACTATCTCCAAAATCTTCTTTAAATTTCGCCATAAGTTTTTGCGGCCAATCGCTAACCGGCTCCAGGCCTCCCATAAAAAAGCGCAGTACAGGCGGTTCATAAACAAATCGAAGTCCGCCGATGAGCTGGCGGTTATCGTACAACCAATTTACACGGTCTTCTACATATTTTATTTGCGACAACGTGAACACACGACGTGGAACAGCTAAACGCAACAATTCCATATCGGCGTAAGTTTCGTTTCCGTATTCGTCGCGTTGATTTGAAATGGAACCTCTTTCCATTCCCCGAATACCGGAAATCAGAAACAGTGCTGCGGCAAGTGCTCCCGCAGGATATTCTTTTTGAGGAATATGTGCGCAAATTTGCATGGCATCCAGATGAACGCCCAACACACCGGCTGGTTTTATAACGGGAATGCCTTTGGTGTCGAGAGCATTCACAAGATATTCAATAAAATTTGGGCTTTGGCAAATCATTGTTTCATCCAATGTCTCGTATAAACCAACGGCCATAGCTTCCATTTCGCGTACCGACATACCGCCATAGGTGAGAAAACCTTCAAAAAGAGGAACCAGCGCTTCCAATTCATGATAAATTTTATCACTATTCGTACAAATTCCGCCTCCACGAGACGAGCTGAGTTTGCGGGCAGAAAAATACACCAAATCGGCTAAACCGGTCATGGTTTTCAGTATTTCGCCCAATGAAGTATCCTTAAATTCTTCTTCCCGCAATTTAACCAGATAAGCATTTTCACCGATCAGGCTGGCATCGAGTACCAGACGAATGTTATATTTGTCGGCAATAGCTCTTACATCACGCAAGTTTTGTACCGAAAAAGGTTGTCCACCAATCAGATTGGTAGATGCTTCCATCCTTATGAATGGTATGTTTTCAGCACCATGTATCTGAATCGTTTCTTCCAGTTTTTCGAGGTTCATATTTCCTTTGAAAGGATGAGAAGAATTTATCACATAAGCTTCATCGTATAGGAGTTCGGCAATTTTTCCACCATATTGGGTTATATGTGCCATGGCTGTCGTAAAATGGTAATTCATTGGTATGATACTTCCTTTTTTTACATAAGCGTAAGAAATAATATTTTCTGCAGCACGTCCTTGATGGACAGGCAAATAATATTTTTTATCCAATACGTCCTGAACAGCTTTGAGCAGTCTGTAAAAACTCTGCGAGCCGGCATAAGCGTCATCAGCCTGCATCATGGCAGCCATCTGATTGTCGCTCATGGCATTAGTTCCACTATCGGTCAGCATATCCAGAAAAACGTCTTTGGTACTTAGCCTGAAAGTATTGTAGCCACCTTCCTGCAAAGCTTCCAAACGCCTTTCAATGGGCACAAGATGTAATTTCTGCACTATTCTGACTTTGTGTAATTCCAGGGGGATGTTTTCGCCTTTGTAAAATTTGATTTCTTGCATGATAAAATAATTAAGAGTTTTATTAAAAAATTTGGTTTAAAATGAAAATATTCAGATTATATCGGTAAATTAATTGATTATCTCGAATTAATTTAAAATTTGCTATGTCAAAAAACGTAACCTAAACAAGTTTTAGATTTTAAAAAATTAGAATTTTTTCTTTTCCGAAAGATTGCGAAAAACAAAATACACTTCAATAATCGAAAAACGTTATAATTAACTGATGTTTACAAAAAATAGTATGAAATATTTTAAAAAAATTGATTTATTAATTTTATATATTGATTTTCAGATAATTAATAAATTTTCAAATTAACGTTGCCAAATGTACTAAAGGATTACTGCAGATTGTTGAAACTATTTTCGGAGAAAGAACACTTATTTGTGGACAACTCGTTTCTTTGTCAAAATAATTATTATTTCTGACAAAAATCGATTTTTTTCTGTTATTTTTAAACGTTAGAAATTTCTTTTCCGAAAGGATTAAGAGATAAGGCAGCAAGTTTAAAATGCTGCATGGCAAATGGCAGTCCGATAATGGTTATTGCCAACAATGCTCCAAAAATCAGATGCGTGATGGCAATCCAAAAACCACCAACCAAAATCCAAAAAACATTCATGATTACTGAAAGCAAGTTACCTTCCGATTTACCAGCTTTAACTTCGCTGCCGAATGGCCACAAGGCTAATACAGCCAATTTGAGTGTTTGCAGACCAAAAGGAATGCCGATAATGGTAATCATAAGCAAAATACTGGCTATCAAATATTCGATGGAAATAATGAGACCACCAAAAATTAACCATAATAAATTTCCTAACCACTTCATAATAATATACTTTTGATAGATTTTTTTAAAAATTTCAGGATAAACGATTTTTATAATCTTCGTATCCAAATTGTCTGATCAATTTGAATTCGTTGTCTTTGCTCCAGATCCCTATAGCCGGATGGCTAACGCCATTGAACATGGTAGTTTTAACCATTGTATAATGAATCATGTCTTCAAAAATAATACGATCTCCAATTTTCAATTCCTTATCGAACGACCAGTTGCCCATGAAATCGCCTGCCAGACAGCTGTTTCCTCCCATGCGATAGGTTGGTTTTCCTGCTTGTTCGTCGCAAGCATTTGTAATTACGGGTTTATAAGGCATCTCGAGGCAGTCGGGCATGTGGCACGAAAACGAAACATCCAACATGGCAGTTTTAATTCCGTTATTTTCAACTATATCGATAACGGAAGAAACCAGTACACCGGTTTGCCATACAAAAGCACTTCCTGGTTCCAAAATCACTTCTAAATGCGGATAAGCAGATTTAAACGACCGAATAAGTGAAATCAAATGCTCTGTATTGTATCCTTTTTTTGTCATTAAATGACCGCCTCCCATATTTATCCATTTAATCTGCGGAAAAAATTTCCCGAATTTTTGTATCACCACTTCAAGCGTTTTTTCCAGTTCATAAGAAGTTGATTCACACAAGGTATGAAAATGCATACCTTCCACACCTTCAGGGAGTTTGTCACCCAGCGAATCGGCCGTTATGCCCAATCTCGAACCTGCAGAACACGGATTGTACAAGGCTGTTTCCACTTGCGAATATTCCGGATTAATGCGCAAACCACATGAAATTCCTTTTTTTGCTGCTTGAGGATGGAATTGCTCAAACTGTCGTAAAGAATTGAAAGTAATGTAGTTGCTGTAGGAAGATATTTCTGAGAATTCTTTTTCGGTAAAAGCCGGAGAATAAGTATGAGCCTTATTTCCCATTTCTTCGAACGCCAGTTTGGATTCTGCCAGCGAACTTGCAGCAGCGTGATTCAAATCGTATTCTTTTAAAATCGGGAAAACTTTCCACAAAGCAAATGCCTTGAAAGCCAAAATAATCTCAGCACACGATTTTTCCTTGACGTTACGGATTAATTCCAGATTATTTCGAAAAGCAACTTCATCCAAAACGTAGCACGGAGAAGGTATTTTAGAATAGTCCATCGTTAAAAAAATATTTTTGAAAAGGGATTTCTTGATATGAATTTTTTTACTAACCAACTTGTAAAAAACTTCCAAAAAGTCATGCATACAAAGATAGAACAAATATTTATAATGTTTTTTAATTAAACCGATTGAATGCATTGAATTTTTTTAGCGATGTTCAATAAAAAACCCTTATTGAAAGCATATCAATAAGGGCTTTTTCGGCTTTTATAAAACTTGTATTAACAATTATTTTTCTATTTGTTTGTTGTCGGCTTTGCTTTTAATTTCAGGCTTCTTAGACAGAGGTTTTTCATCATCATAGTCGTCATCAACAATTTTCAGTTGCCTCTTTTGAATTTCATAAGCGATAGGGCAGGCAATAAACAATGTCGAATATACGCCAATGATGGTACCTATCAACATGGCGAAAGAGAATCCTCGGATGGTTTCACCGCCAAACAGGAAGATGGTTCCAATGGTGATAAATACCGTCAAAGATGTACTGAAGGTACGAACTAGGGTCTGATTGAGCGCTTCATTCATCAATCGCTTCTTGTTGCGTTTGGGATAATATTTCAGATTTTCACGAATACGGTCGAAGATAACCACCGTATCGTTAACCGAATATCCAATAATGGTCAACAAGGCTGCAACAAAGTTCTGGTCGACTTCCAACGAAAATGGTACCAACCCACTGAAGACGCAATAGCATCCAATGATAAAGAGCACATCGTGGAAAAGAGCGGCAATGGTTCCAACGCTGAAAGCTACATTTCTAAATCGCATCAAGATGTATAGACCGATAACTATGATAGCTATGAATACTGCAATGTATGCAGAAGTTTTTACATCATCCGCAATAGATGGCCCCACTTTTTGAGAATTGATAATATTCTCGTGAACAAACTGCTCTTTTGTCGTTCCGGCCGGTAGATATTCTTTCAGACCGTTGTACAGTAAATCGCTGATTTCGTCATCGACAGCTGCATTGTCATCATCAATTTTGTAATTCGTGTTGATACGCACTTGTTTGTCGTTGCCAATTGTAATTACCGACAAAGAAGCATTTTGGAAATAATCTTCCAAACTGTTTTTTATTTCGTCGGTTCTTACCGGTTGTTCAAAACGCACAATATAGTTTCTTCCCCCTGAGAAATCGACTCCGGGAGTCAACCCCTTTGTGAACAGTGCAATAACAAACAGAGTTAAAATAGTTCCTGAAAAAATGTAGCCGTATTTTCGCTTTCCAATAAAATCGATTTTTGGATGGAGGAGCAAACTCTTTGTCAAATTGGTGTGGAACTTCAAATCGAGCCATTTGTCTTTTGCATGGAACGATTCATAGATTATTCTGGTTACAAAAACGCTAGTAAATACCGAAGTAATTAACCCAATAATTAACGTTGTGGCAAATCCGCGAATAGGTCCTGTTCCAAAAATATACAAAATAATTCCGGTCAACAGTGTGGTAACATTACCATCGATAATTGCTGACAAAGCATTTTGATACCCGCTGACGAGGGCTTTTTTCATGTTTTTACCCGCTTGAAGTTCTTCCTTGATACGTTCATAAATCAACACGTTCGCATCCACCGCCATTCCCAAAGTCAGTACAATACCGGCCATACCAGGTAGTGTGAGCACAGCTTGAAATGAAGCCATGATTCCGAGCATCAGAAAAACATTCAGTAATAATGCAAAATCAACTACCAAACCGGGAATCAATCCGTAATTTACCTGCATATAGAGCAAAATCAGGATGAATGCAATTATGAATGAAATCAAACCCGCCTGAATTGCTTCCTTACCCAACGTTGGGCCAACTACATCTTCCTGAACAATACGGGCAGGAGCCGGCATTTTTCCCGACTTTAGCACATTTGCCAAGTCTTTTGCTTCTTCGACAGTGAAATTTCCCGTAATCTGGGAATTGCCACCTGTAATTTCGTTCTGGACAGTGGGATAGGAATATACATATCCATCCAAAACTATGGCAATAGATTTACCAATGTTGTCGCGTGTCATTCGTGCCCATGTTTTGGCACCTTCAGCGTTCATACTCATGCTGACATTGGCATAAGCAGAAGTTTGGTCAAAATCGGCGCGTGCATCTGTAATTACATCACCACCAAGCGGTGCTCGTCCATCTCGCGTATTCACTTTCAGAGCTATCAGTTCAAACCATTCACCATTTTCATCACGGGATTTTACACTCCATCTCAGTCCCAAATCGCGTGGCAGAACTTCTCTCACTTGTTTCATCTTAAAGTACGAATTGACCAAAGACGTGTCTTTGCTGTGAACCAGTCCGATAAGTGGGCCGCGTCCAATCTTTCCATCCATTACATTCAACTGAATAAGCGAAAACAAAGGATTTTCCTTTTTTTGTTTTTCCATAAGTTTCAGTGAATCGCCTGCTGACTCGTTCTTTTTTTCCAAAGCTGCTTTCAGGCTGTCAACCGAAGAAACTTTTTGAGCACTTTTTTGTGCAGGAGTTGAAGGTTGTGTTTGTGTCTGAGCAGTTAATGAATCTTTTTTCTGAGCTACATTCAGACTGTCAATGTTGCTCATCGAAGCCAAAATGCGGTTGGCTTCAACCAAATTATTAAATATTTCGCTTAAATCGTAAGTTTCCCAAAATTCAAGATTGGCCGAACCCTGTAAAAGTTTTCGTACGCGTTCCGGTTCTTTTATACCCGGTAACTCTATTAAAATTCTTCCCGAACTACCAATTTTCTGAATATTTGGCTGTACAACGCCAAAACGGTCGATACGTGTACGCAATACGTTGAATGAATTGCTGATGGCATCATCGATTTCCTGACGAAGTACTTTTACGACTTCTTCGTTTGTAGATGTCAAAGAAATTTTATCCTTTAATTCGTATGTGCTGAAAATGGAGGCAAGTTTAGCATTTGGATCGAGTTCCTTATAAGCCTGAACAAAAAGATCCAGATAAGTAGCCTGGCTGCTTGACTTTTGACGCTCGGAGGCAATTTGCAGGGCCTTTGTGAAATTGGGAGTTGTGTTGTAATTGGAAAGTGCACGAAGAATATCGGGCACAGACACTTCGAGAATAACATTCATTCCGCCTTTCAAGTCGAGTCCCAAACCCAGCTCACGTTCTCTGCATTCTTTCAGCGTATATCCCAGCCAAACTTTTTCGTTTGCCAATGAATCCAGATAACGATATTCTTTTTCTTTATCCCCGCCGGCGTATGCTTTAGCTTTTGAGCTATACCTGTTGGAAACAAATGAGAAAGACAGGTAATATAAAGACACAATAACCAGCACACCAAGTATAATCTTGATAAGTCCTTTGTTTTGCATTTGAGAAGATTTATAAAATTAATGTTGACATTTTTTTAATGAGGTGCAAATATAGTATTTTTTTTAATAAATACATAAAATTTGGAATTGCCCAGTGAAGTTTGTGTGAAAAAAATCATTTTTATGCCGGCTGAAAAAAATATAAACTTCAAATAAAGAAATGCTTAAAAGAAATTCTTCAAAAAATTTCAAATTAAAGACAAAAGAGTTCAGAAAAAATTTGGAAGTTTTTAAAAAAATATGTACTTTTGCACCACAAAATCGCGGAGTGGAGCAGTGGTAGCTCGTTGGGCTCATAACCCAAAGGTCGTTCGTTCGAATCGGGCCTCCGCAACAAAGATTATTACGATTCAAAAATTTAAGGAATGTTTCTATAAGATGCATTCCTTTTTTTTGTTGCTCAGCATCGAAATCATGGATCAATTTAAAAAGAGATTTGATTTTTTTACTATTGAGAAATAGTAGATAAGCACTTTAATTTAGGTAAAGAAATGAATTTGTTCCATTAAATATTTATGCGTATTTTTGAAAAATTTTTCTCCAATTTGCGTGTATTCATGAAATTTTTTTCTTCCTTACTTATAAATGTTGTATCGCTGACAATTTTACTCTCTTTCTCACAGCTTATGACAGCTCAGGAAAAGAATCAGCTGATTACCGAACTCAATGTGTTCGATAACGATTCCACTTTTAAATACAGTTTCATTTATAATCATGATGGAAAAAAATCGGTCGAAAATAAGTATAAACTTGAAAAAAGCCATTGGATACGCTCTTCTCAAAAAGAATGGAACTACGAAGGAGAAAACTGCATCTCTCAAACGGAGAGAAAATGGGACGGAAGTCAGTGGAAACCGACTTATACTATCGAATACAGGTATGAAAACAATTTGATGACTTCCGAAAGTCATTACGAGTATGTCAATCAGCTTCCCATGCAAATCAGCAAGATAGAATGCTTTTATGAAAACGGTCGGCTGATTTCAAAAAAAACTTATCAACTCCAAGATGGGACGTTGAAACTGCAATTGGAGTTGGATTACAAATACACTACTGACCAGAAAATCGATTCTTTGTTCATTACTTCATTTTCCACTGCAACCCCACTGCAGTACCGTTCAAAGTTCAATTATAACTTACTTGGAAATGTAGAAACCCAGTTGTTGGAGAAAAAAAATGAAAACGGAATTTGGACAAAAGACGAGGCAACCAGATGGTATTACAATGCAGATTCGGGACAATTGACAGAGCAGCGAAAAAAACGATGGAACGCAGATTTCAACTTTTGGGAAAACGTACAAAAAACCGTTTACGAATACGATAATCATTATTTGAAATCGGAGTACAGTCAGTATTGGAATTTAATGTTCTGGGAAAATGCCTTTCGCTACGAATACAAGTATGATACTTCCGGCAATTTGCTCAACAAAATACTGTATTTACCCATTTACAATGTGTGGCGAAAAGTTATTACCATCAATTATAACAACTACGAAAAAGGTGTTTCCAACGTTATGGAATCGAAATATAATTTTTGGGGGGGAACTACAGATGAACTGGTTGCTTCTGATATTCCATTCTTGTTCAACGACGAAATTGACATCAGAAAAGCACAACGGATAGAAGTAGGATATGCAACCTTTGTCGATACCATTACGAATAGTTCAAATCCTGACGAAAACCATAAAAATCTCGTTTATCCCAATCCATCGGAAGGTATTTTTTATCTTGACACCCGGCATTATAAAATTCAATCCTTTGAAGTCAGCAATTTAAGTGGGAAGCTGTTGGTGGTTCAAAATCAGCCACAAAAGACAGGCATTGTCGATTTGACCGATTTACCCAGGGGAATATATATTATAAAAATACAAACTATTGACAATCAGATTGTTCAAAAAATTATAAAAAAATAGATTATCATTTACAAAAATATATATTTAACAGTTTAATTGTTAATTGAGCATGAACATAAAAGTTACATTACTAATGATGACACTTCTTTCTACCGCAGCAGCACAAACTACAGAAAACCCCTTTTTTCAGAATTACAACACTCCACACCAAACCATTCCTTTTCATCTGATAAAGAACGAACATTATTTGCCCGCTTTTCAGGAAGGAATCCGTCAACAAGAGCAAGAAGTGGAGGCCATTATCAATAATCCTCAGTCGCCAACATTCAAAAACACCATAGAAGCCCTCGAATATTCCGGTATGTTACTGGAAAAAGTCGGCGCACCTTTTTTTAACCTTTTGAGTGCAGAAACCAATGATGAACTTCAGGAAATTGCACAACAGGTTTCTCCTTTACTGACCGAACATTCCAACTCCATTTTCTTAAACGACAAGTTATTCAAAAAGGTCAAAATAGTTTACGATAAAAGAGAAAAACTTAAATTAAACACCGAACAAAAAAGGTTATTGGAGAAAACCTACGAAAGTTTTGTGAACAACGGGGCCAACCTTTCCGATGCCGATAAAGAAACTTTCCGCCAACTGACCAAAGAGCTGAATTTGCTTACTTTGCAATATGGACAGAATGTACTGAAAGAAACAAATCAGTACAATTTATTGATTAGGGATAAAAATTTGTTGGCCGGATTGCCTGAAGATGCATTGAAAACTTTGGCAGAAAATGCCGAAAAAGCAGGGAAAGAAGGATGGTTACTCGACCTGAAGGTAACGCATTATGTTCCCGTTATGAAATATGCCGATAACCGCGATCTTCGACGAGAACTTTATCTTGCCTATTCTTTTCGATGCATGAAAGGTGGAGAATACGATAATCGGGAAATCATCCGTAAAATCGTCAATACGCGTTTAAAAATCGCCCAACTCTTGGGATACCAAACTTATGCCGACTATGTGCTGACCAGAAGAATGGCAGAAAAAACCGAAAATGTTTATCATTTGCTCGATCAGTTGCTGGAAGCTTATCGTCCGGAAGCGCTTAGAGAATATGAAGACATTCAGCATTTTGCCGATGAGAATAATGCTTATTTTAAGGTTCAGGCTTGGGATTGGGCTTATTATTCCGAAAAATTAAAGGCCGAAAAATTCGCAGTGAGCGACGAGTTGCTTAGACCCTATTTTCAACTTGAGAACGTAAAAAAAGGTGTTTTTGGTCTGGCCGAACGCTTGTATGGAATTCGTTTTATCAAAAACCCTAAAATTCCTGTTTATCATCCTGAAGTAGAAGCTTATGAAGTTACCGACAGAAATGGTAAATTCCTTGCTGTACTTTATACCGATTTTCATCCACGCGATGGTAAAAGAGCCGGCGCTTGGATGAGCGAATTTAAAGGCCAGTGGAAAGAAGGGAAAAAAGACAGTCGTCCGCAAATTGTGATTGTGATGAATTTCACTCGACCGACAGAATCTAAACCTGCCTTGTTGACTTTTGATGAAGTTACAACCTTTTTGCACGAATTTGGACATTCTTTACATGGAATGCTTTCCGATTGTACTTATCCATCGCTTTCCGGAACCAATGTTTATCGTGATTTTGTGGAATTGCCTTCTCAAATCATGGAAAATTGGGCTTCCCAAAAGGAATTTCTGGATCAGTTTGCTTTTCACTATCAGACCGGTGAAAAAATTCCCGTTGAACTGATTCAAAAAATAAAGGATGCTGAAAATTTCAATGTTGGCTATTCTTGTTTACGTCAACTTGGTTTTGGATATTTGGATATGGCATGGCATACGCTTTCTTTTCCCTTTGAAGGCGAAGTGGTGGACTTTGAAAAGCAGGCTGTAGCCAAAACCCAAATCTTGCCTTATGTGGAAAATACGGCTATCAGTCCTACTTTCAGTCATATTTTTTCAGGAGGATACGCTGCAGGATATTATAGCTACAAGTGGGCGGAAGTACTCGATGCGGATGCTTTTTCCGTTTTTGAAAAAAATGGTATTTTTGATCAGGAGACAGCCCAATCATTTTTGGAAAATATCTTAAAGAGAGGTGGTTCCGAGCATCCTATGATTTTATACAAACGGTTTCGCGGAAAAGAACCCTCTATTGATGCTTTACTCAGAAGAAACGGAATTGTTGATTCAAAGAATTGACTTTAAAAACAGAATCTATAGCATAACAAAAATGAAAAAACACTTGGTATTTATGATGTTGGCAACGGGATTGCTTTGCTCTTGTCAAAAAACTCCGAAATATGCTTCCTACGACGATTATCCGATTTATGATGGATCTGACCTCGAATTGACTTATACTCCTGAAGCTTCCACTTTCAAAGTTTGGGCGCCAACTGCTTCGGAAGTAAAACTCTTGCTTTATGATGATGGTTCTGAAGGCGGAGCATCAAGAGTTTTAAATATGAAGCGAAGTGAAAATGGGACATGGAAACTGCACATAAAAGAAGACTTGGAGGGAAAATTTTACACCTTTCAGGTGAAAGTAAATGAACGGTGGCTGGATGAAACTCCCGGCATGTGGGTAAAAGCAACCGGCGTTAACGGCAAAAGAGCTGCCATTATCGATATGTCAAAAACCAATCCCGCAGGCTGGGAAATGGATGTAAGACCGCCATTGAAAGACGAAGCCGATATAATTCTGTATGAAGTTCACGTTCGCGATTTTTCCATGTCGCCCAATTCGGGAATCAAAAACAAAGGAAAATTTCTTGCTTTTACCGAACATGGTACCAAAAATACTATGGGGCAAGCAACAGGAATCGACCATTTAAAGGAACTCGGAATTACTCACGTACATTTGTTGCCAAGCTTTGATTTTGCTTCCATTGACGAAACAAAACTGAATGAAAATCAGTATAATTGGGGTTATGATCCGTTGAACTACAATGTTCCTGAAGGAAGTTATTCCACCAATCCTTACGATCCGGCTGTCCGTATAAAAGAATTCAAACAAATGGTTCAAGCTCTTCATCAATCTGGCATACGCGTGGTGATGGATGTGGTTTACAATCATACTTTTATAGGAGAAAATTCGCATCTCAATTTGCTGGTACCCGGCTATTTTTATCGAATGAAACCCGATGGGTCATGGTCGAATGCTTCCGGATGTGGAAATGAAACGGCTTCCGAAAGAGCCATGATGCGTAAGTTTATTGTCGAATCAGTTGTTTATTGGGCTACTGAATATCATATCGATGGCTTCAGGTTCGATTTAATGGGTGTGCATGATATTGAAACCATGAATGCCGTTCGGCTGGCTCTCGATAAAGTTGATCCTACCATTTGTATTTACGGAGAAGGATGGACAGCAGGATCATCAGTTTTTCCTGAAGAAAAAAGGGCACTGAAAAAAAATGCCAAACAACTGGATGGAATTGCTGTTTTCAGTGACGACATTCGCGATGCACTCAAAGGAAGCTGGCAGCACCCCGAAATTCCGGGTTTTGTTTCGGGAGTGGACAGTTTGGAGGAAAGTGTGAAATTTGGAGTGGTCGGTTCCATTCAACATTCACAAATAGATTATTCCCGACTGATTTATTCTAAAGAGCCTTATGTCAATGATCCCACACAAGTCATCAGTTATGTTTCCTGCCACGATGATTTGTGTCTGGCTGACAAACTTCGTTCTTCTAAACCGGCTGGCGCAACCGATGAAGAAATATTGCGATTCGACAAATTGGCTCAAACCATTGTTTTTACTTCTCAAGGCATTCCTTTTATTTATGCCGGAGAAGAATTGTTTAGAACAAAAAAAGGCGTTCATAACTCTTATCAGTCGCCTGATTCCATCAATCAAATTAACTGGGACAACAAAACCGTTTTTCAGGATTTGTTTGAATATTATCGAGGATTAATTGCAATGCGCAAAGCTCATCCGGCTTTCAGACTTGGTACACAAAAAAATGTGCAGCAATACTTGCATTTTTTGGATATGAAAACTCCCAATGTAGTTGCATTTACCCTTACTGATAATGCCAAAGGAGATACATGGCGCAATATTCTGGTTATTTACAATGGCAATCGAAAATCTGTTATGGTTGAAATTCCTGAAGGAGAATGGAATTTGGTTTGTAACGACGGAAAAATTAATTTGACAGGTATTGCTCAGGTAAAAACAACTGCTTTTGTCGTCGCTCCTTCTTCTGCAAGTATTTTGTATCAGCTGTAGAAAATAGTAGAATTGAGAATAAATTTTAGTTGAAAAAACAAACGTAACGAAACAATAGAATGGAAGAGGAAAAAATTACGGGATTACCTGAAAATGCGCACAGGGAATTGAAAGAAGGAGAAGAATATAAACCGATTCTTCCCGCAGAAAAAGTTTTTCCGGAGGTAAATTTTCGCTCCGTATCGACAGGTTTACTTATGGCAGTTCTTTTTTCGGCAGCGGCAGCCTATCTGGGATTAAAAGTTGGACAGGTTTTTGAAGCGGCTATTCCCATTGCCATTATTGCTGTAGGTCTTTCGAGCGCCGCCAAACGAAAAAATGCTTTGGGCGAAAACGTCATTATTCAGTCCATAGGAGCAAGTTCCGGCGTTATTGTGGCAGGTGCCATTTTTACTTTGCCCGCTTTATATATTCTCCAAGCCAAATATCCCGATATTTCGGTAAATTTTATACAGGTTTTCCTCAGTTCGCTGCTGGGAGGTGTGTTGGGAATACTTTTTTTAATACCTTTTCGTAAATACTTTGTTTCCGATATGCATGGCAAGTATCCTTTTCCGGAAGCAACAGCCACCACGCAAGTGCTTGTTTCGGGTGAAAAAGGTGGAGATCAGGCTAAGCCCCTGATTATAGCAGGTATCATCGGTGGTTTGTATGATTTTATTGTTGCTACTTTTGGAGCATGGGCTGAAGTATTTACTTCCCGTATTTTACCTTTTGGTGAACAAATTGCCGAAAAAGCTAAACTTGTTTTCAAAGTCAATGTCGGCGCTGCTGTGTTGGGATTGGGATATATTGTGGGATTGAAATATGCAGCCATAATTTGTGCGGGTTCCGCCTTGATTTGGTTTGTTGTTATTCCTGTATTGCCACTATTAAACGATCAGATAATTCATTTGCTAAATCCGGCTTTTCAAGGAACTTTAGCTGCCATGAGTCCCGAAATTATTTTTAGAGATTTTGCCCGACATATCGGTATTGGAGGAATAGCAATGGCAGGTATTATCGGCGTAGCAAAATCATGGAAAATTATCACGAATGCTGTAGGGTTGGCTGCGAAAGAGTTGAAAGGCGGAACAAAATCACTTGATCAGCAAAAAATCAAACGTACTCAGCGCGATATTTCAATGAAAATTATTATCTTTGGAATAATCGTTGCACTGTTGGCAACTTTTTTGTTCTTTTATTTTGGAGTAGTAGGAAATTTGACACATGCAGTAGTAGGCATACTGGTGATAGGTATTATCGCCTTTTTGTTTACTACGGTAGCAGCCAATGCCATTGCTATTGTTGGTACCAATCCGGTTTCGGGTATGACGTTAATGACGCTGATTCTTTCTTCAGTCATTATGGTTGCTGTGGGCTTGAAAGGAACCGCAGGCATGACGGCATCGTTGATTATGGGTGGTGTAGTGTGTACGGCATTGTCTATGGCAGGTGGTTTTATCACCGACTTGAAAATCGGTTATTGGATCGGGAGTACACCTGCCAAACAGGAAAGCTGGAAATTTTTGGGAACACTCGTTTCGGCCGCCACGGTGGGTGGCGTCATTATGATTCTTAATAAAACTTATGGTTTTACTGGCGAAAACGCTTTGGTTGCTCCACAGGCCAATGCTATGGCAGCAGTAATAGAGCCGCTGATGTCGGGAGTTGGTGCACCTTGGCTTTTGTATGGCATTGGAGCAATGATTGCTTTGACACTGAATTTTTTCAACATTCCTGCTCTGGCTTTTGCATTAGGAATGTTTATTCCGTTGGAATTAAATGTTCCTTTGCTGGTTGGTGGACTTGTTAACTGGTATGTTTCGGGCAGAAGCAGCAGTAAGGAATTAAACCGTTTGCGTCAGGAAAAAGGAACATTGATTGCTTCAGGATTTATAGCCGGAGGTGCTTTAATGGGTGTTGTCAGTGCTGCTTTGCGTTTTGCCGGCATTCAGTTCTCCAATGAAAGCTGGCTGCATCAGTCTGGTTCCGAATGGTTGGCCCTATTGATGTATGTTCTGCTGATTTTGTATTTTATTTGGGACAGCTTACGAATTAAGGAGAATAAATAATATTAGCAATTAAATTTTATAAATAAGGATAATTAAATATGTTTGAATCACTTTCTGAAAGACTTGAGAGATCGTTTAAAATTTTAAAGGGAGAAGGACGAATAACCGAAATCAATGTAGCAGAAACATTGAAAGATGTCAGAAAAGCTTTGCTCGACGCAGATGTTAATTACAAGACAGCTAAAACTTTTACCGATACTGTAAAGGAAAAAGCATTGGGCGAAAATGTACTGACTTCTATTAAACCCAGTCAGTTGATGATAAAAATTGTTCACGATGAGTTGGCTCAACTTATGGGTGGCTCAAGTGTGGACATTAATCTGAAAGGTTCTCCTGCTGTAATTTTGATGGCTGGATTGCAAGGATCTGGTAAAACCACTTTTTCGGCGAAACTTGCCAATCTGTTGAAAACGAAACGTGGAAAAAATCCCTTGTTGGTTGCCGGCGATGTGTATCGACCTGCTGCTATCGAACAATTGAAAGTGTTGGGTGAGCAGCTCAAGATTCCACTGTATTCCGAAGAAGACAATAAAAATCCTGTTTCAATTGCTGAAGCTGCCGTAAAGTTTGCTAAACTTCACGGATATGATGTGGTCATTGTGGATACAGCAGGCCGTTTGGCAGTGGATGAAACTATGATGAACGAAATAGCAGCCATAAAAAAAGCTATTCAACCACAGGAAATTTTATTTGTCGTAGATGCCATGACCGGACAGGATGCGGTGAACACAGCAAAAGAATTCAACGATCGACTCAATTTTGATGGCGTTGTACTGACCAAACTGGATGGCGACACACGAGGCGGAGCTGCTCTTTCCATTCGTTCCGTAGTTGATAAGCCCATTAAATTTGTTGGAACAGGCGAAAAAATGGACGCTCTCGATGTCTTTCATCCCGAACGAATGGCGGACCGTATTTTGGGCATGGGCGATATCGTTTCGTTGGTAGAAAAAGCTCAGGAACAATACAATGAAGAAGAAGCCCGAAAGTTACAGAAAAAAATTGCAAAAAATCAATTTGATTTTAACGATTTTCTGTCGCAAATTTCTCAAATCAAAAAAATGGGAAATATAAAAGATTTGGCCTCCATGATTCCAGGTATGGGAAAAGCTTTAAAAGATGTGGATATTGACGACAGCGCTTTCACCGGTATCGAAGCCATAATTTTTTCCATGACGCCTGAAGAACGCGAAAATCCAAAATTACTTAACGGAAGCAGAAAAATCCGCATAGCAAAAGGTAGTGGAAGAAGTATTGTGGAAGTTAACAGGTTGTTGAAACAATTCGACCAAGTAGGTAAGATGATGCACATGGCAACTGTTGGTCAAAAATTAAAGATGGGCAAAAGGAAATAAAAGAAGGGGCTGTCTCAAAAGTAAGGACAGTCTCTTTTTTTAGTTGGGAAATATCATAAAAAACAGGAAAAAAAACAGGACAAATGATTTGTGTAATTGCATATTATTTTGTATCTTTATAGCTGAATATC
>Ga0208826_1001431_pt1 | contig 20177 bp, 20 predicted proteins | sample AD_UKC115_MetaG_FD_184451 | JGI IMG/M metagenome (GOLD analysis project Ga0208826, IMG submission 184451) | Active sludge microbial communities of municipal wastewater-treating anaerobic digesters from Hong Kong - AD_UKC115_MetaG (SPAdes)... | ecosystem: Engineered > Bioreactor > Anaerobic >...
CGGCCTGCTCGATCCCTCCAACGCCGATGTCTCCATCGCCAGCCAATTGGGCGACCAGTCGGTCGGTTGCTATATCGTGGACAACGACTGCTCGCGCATTCGCGTCGTGGTCAAGGCCTTTCGCGAAGAGACGCTGCATCTGCTCGCGCCCGAGGATATCGCCTCGTTCTTCTCGCCCGAGGGCATTCTGGCCAAGTCGCTGAAGGATTATGATTTCCGCCCGCAACAGGTCGATATGGCGCGCGAGGTGGCCGAGGCTTTTAACGATAACCACATCGCCGTGATCGAGGCCGGCACAGGCGTGGGCAAGAGCATGGCGTATCTGCTGCCGGCGATCCTCTGGTCGGTTCGCAACAAGGACCGCATTGTCATCTCCACCAATACGATCAACCTGCAAGAACAGATCATTCACAAGGATCTGCCGCTGCTGCGCAAACGCCTTGGCGTGGAGTTCACCAGCGAAATCCTGATGGGGCGCAACAATTATCTCTGCCAGCGCAAGTTGGACTACGCGCGCGGCGAGCGGCTCGTGCAGGAGTCCCCCGAAGTGCGCGCGCAGTTGCAAACAATTTACGATTGGTCGGGCAAGACGCGCGAAGGCTGCCGCACGGAACTCAACACCGACCCCAGTTATGAGGCGTGGGAATTGGTCATGTGCGAAGGCGACAATTGCCTGCGTATCAAGTGCCCGTTCTACAGCAAATGCTACTTCTACAATGCGCGGCGTCGCGCCTCCCGCGCTGATCTGCTGGTGGTCAACCACCACTTGATGATGTCGGATCTGGCCTTGCGCCGTGAAACGAGCAACTACTCCGCTTCGGCCGTGCTGCCGCCGTTCACGCGCGCCATTTTTGATGAGGCGCACAATATCGAGGATGTCGCCACGGAGTATTTTGGCTTTCGCACCTCGCGCTTTGCTTTTGTGCGCGCATTGGGTCGCTTGTCCTCCACGCGCGGGCGCGGCAAAGGCGTGCTGAGTCATTTGTTGAAGGCGATTGAGGATGCCGCCCGGGGCATGCCCAAGGATGTGATCGATCGCGTGCGCGAAGCGTTCTACATCGAATTGCCGCAACTGCGCGATGAGTTGGAGGAAGAGGTGCGCGTGCAGTTTGACAATATCGCCGAAGACCTGCTGCGCATGGAAGGGCGCATGAACCTCAAGCCGCGCGAGGAGATCAAGCGACGCGTCACCCAGGGCATCGCGCGCGGAAAATTCTGGCGCGAAACCGTCGCCACCGCCGTGGCACGCGTGGTCAATGCCGTCGTGCGGCTCTGCCAATCGGCCGAGAAATCCATCGCGCTGCTCGAGGATTTTCCGCCCAAAGCGCGCGAGGAACTGGCCTCTCCGATTATGGAATTGCGCGCGCTGTGCGGACGCTTGCAGGAAAACGCCTCGCGCATGAATTTGTTCCATGCCATCGACGAAAGTTACTGCTGCTGGTTTGAGTTGCGGCAATTGGCCAATGGGACGATGGCTGTGGCGCCGTGCGGCGCGCCGCTGGAGATTCGCCGCTCCATGCGCGAAGCCGTTTACACGCCCTGCAAAACAGTCGTAATGACCTCGGCCACGCTGACGGTGGACAAGCAATTCGATTATCTGTTACGGCAATTGGGATTAAATGCCGCTGAGGAGGATGAACATTCCCCCGCCCAGCAGGAATTGAAACAGCGCGTGAAAATAAAGGCACTGGCCACGCCGTTCAACTACGAAGAACAAGCCTTTGTCGGCGTGCCGGTGGATATGCCCGAGCCAACGCAGGCCGAATTTCCCGCCGCATTGGAGGACTTCACCCGCCGCGCGCTCATCATCTCGCAAGGCCACGCCTTCGTCCTGTTCACCAGTTATGGTTTGCTCGAAAAACTGCACCGCCAATTGCAGCCGGAATTCGCGGCAATGAATTACCTCGTGCTGAAGCAACGCGATAGCAACCGCCACCAATTGCTTGAAATGTTCAAATCCGGCCGCAACCCCGTCCTGTTCGCGACCTCCAGCTTCTGGGAAGGGGTGGATGTAAAGGGAGATGCGCTGCAATTGCTGCTGCTGGCGCGGCTGCCATTCCAGGTGCCCAGCGAGCCCATCCTCGAAGCGCGCGCCGAGATGATCGACCAGCGCGGCGGCGATTCATTCATGGAGATGACCGTACCCTCGGCCATCATTCGCTTTCGCCAGGGATTTGGGCGGCTGATCCGTTCGCGGCAGGATCGCGGCGCCGTGCTCATCCTCGACTCGCGCGTGGCCACGAAGCGCTATGGCAAGCAGTTCCTGCGCTCGCTGCCCACCGGCAACATTTGCCTTGAGCGCACAGATGACATGCTGGATCAATTGCATCAGTTTTTTTCGGTTAAAGGGTAGGTTGGGTCTCCGACCCGACATAAACCGCCGAATTCCTTAATCGCTTAGCAAAACAAAGCCGTCGGCTCGAAGAGCCGACCTACTGCCGACCTACTGCGGCTTGACGAACGGCTCCTTCACTTCCACCACCGTTTTTAAATCGGTCACACGCGGCACAATCAGCCTAAGCACCGCCGCATTCTTGGGAGCCATAATCCTCTTCTTAATGATCGTCCATTCTCCCGTATGCGCCGCTGGGCCTCCAGACTCCATCTGCCGTTCGATCAATTTGCCTTTTACATCGAGAAATACCGCTTCAATCCCAGAACTCGCCTCGGTGGAGCGAATGCGGCAGCCCACGAGATATGTTTTGCCGGCCAGGATTGGCGTTTCCGTGAAAATGCCATGCACATTAACTGCGGCATTATTTTCACCGGCGGGCAATAAGCGCAAAATTGTGGTGCTTGTATTTTCATCTAACGCGAAGGTGACATCCGCGCCTTGGGCGGGCCAATGCACCCAGTCCTTCGCCAATCCAGGGATGATGTTTCGCCCCGGCACCTCCGGCACGATATCGGGAATGACAGGGGTGGGCTTGGGCGTGGGCGTCAGCTTTGGCACCGGCGTTATGCGCATCTCCGGCGTGCCCAGCGGCTCCACAATCTGCACCTGCTCCTTGCCGCAGGCAGCAGCCAGGCACAACCACACGGGCAAGAATATGTGAATAAAATTACGACCAATCATCATTGTCGCTCCCACTGGATGTACTCCTCACCTGTCTTGCTTGTAGTAATCGCCTGATTTTGCGCCGTCAAGAGTCACTGCGATGTTTATTTCCACGCAGCGGCGCAGAAACGCAGAGGATAAGTTAAAAAAAGCCATCATAAAAGCCTGAAACAATTATCTCTGCGTCGCTGCGCCGCCGCGAGCCAAAGTGAGGCAATTTTCAGGATTGACATAACGTGTGATATTTGGCGAAATAGCCAAATAGTCATTGGGTGAGATTGATGAACGCCAAAACACAAGCACGCTTCGAGGCCCGGGCGAAAATCCTCAAGGCCATGGCACATCCCTCGCGATTATTCATTGTTGATCAACTTGCGCAAGGCGAGCGCTGCGTGTGCGAATTGACCGACGGGGTTGGCGCCGATATCTCCACGATCTCAAAGCACCTGAGCGTATTGAAACAGGCCGGCATTGTCTGCGATCGCAAGCAAGGATTGCAGGTGTTTTATCGCTTGAAAACCCCCTGCATCCTGAATTTTTTCCAGTGCATTGAATCGGTGGAGCAAGCCAATCGTGAAGCGGAGACTTGTTGCTGTGCTTTTGAATGAATTATATGCAGAACCACAAGGGAGATAGAAAATGAATAATCCAAACGCCGAATCCATTCGCAGCACCGTGCGTGAAGGTTATAGCCAAATCGCACAGAGCGGCGGCTCATGCTGCTCCGCTTCCTGCTGCGGCACCAGCGCCGCGGCGGAGGTCGCACAGGCTGTCGGCTATAACGAAGCCGAACTGGCCACGCTTCCCGAAGGCGCGAACATGGGCCTTTCCTGCGGCAATCCCACGGCGATGGCTTCCCTCAAACCCGGCGAAACCGTGCTCGACCTGGGCAGCGGCGGCGGCTTCGATGTCTTCATTGCCGGACAAAAGGTTGGCCCGGCCGGTCGCGTCATTGGCGTGGATATGACCCATGAGATGCTGGGCAAGGCGCGAGGGAATATCGCCGCCTATCAAGAGCGCACGGGATTAAACAACGTTGAATTCCGCTTAGGTGAGATCGAACACCTTCCGGTGGCCGACGCGAGCATCGATGTGGTCCTGTCCAATTGCGTATTGAATCTCTCGCCCGATAAACCCCAAGTCTGGCGCGAAATTGCGCGCGTGCTCAAGCCCGGCGGACGCGTCGCCATTTCCGATTTGGCCTTGTTGCAACCGCTGCCGGTGGCCGTGCGCCAGATCGTTGCGGCATTGGTGGGATGCGTTGCCGGCGCCGTGCTGGTGGAGGAAACTCGCTTTATGATGCAATCTGCGGGATTTCAGGCCATCGAACTCAAGCCCAAGCCCGAATACGTCGAGGCCATGACCCAATTCAGGGATCCATTGTATCAGCAGATTCTTGAGCATCTGCCCCAAGGCGCAAAGGTCAGCGAGTATATCGTCAGTTTGGATATCTCGGCGCGCAAACCCGCCGCGCGCTGCTGTTGTGGATAAATCCTCAAGGGATTTCTAATGCTGCTGTAGGGTGGGTCTTGACCCACCAGAAACGTTGTAAAACCATGAGCTTTCAGTAGTCGCGTAGGGTCGGTGGACCCAAACCATTAGGCAAAACAGAATGACATCGAATTGCGGCGTTGTTTCCCGGCTTTCATTTCTCGATCGATTTTTAACGCTCTGGATCTTCGCGGCCATGGCGTTAGGCGTGGTGCTGGGATATTTCATCCCCGGCATGTCCAGCTTTATCAATCGCTTTAACTCCGGCACGACGAACATCCCCATCGCCATTGGCCTGATCCTGATGATGTATCCGCCGCTGGCCAAGGTACGCTATGAGGAACTGGGCGATGTGTTTCGCAATATTCGCGTGCTCGGATTGTCGCTCCTGCAGAACTGGGTCATTGGCCCCATTCTCATGTTTGTTCTGGCCATCCTCCTCTTGCCCGATCATCCCGAGTACATGGTGGGATTGATCATGATCGGACTGGCGCGCTGCATCGCCATGGTCATCGTCTGGAATGAACTGGCCCAAGGGGATACTGAGTATTGTGCCGGATTGGTGGCGTTTAACAGCGTCTTCCAGGTTCTGTTCTATAGCGTCTATGCGTGGTTCTTTATCACCATTCTGCCGCCGCTGTTCGGCTTGAAAGGCAGCATCGTCAACATCACCATTAGCCAAATTGCCAGGAGCGTTTTCGTTTATCTCGGCATTCCATTTCTGGCTGGCATGCTTACGCGCCTTGTGCTGGTCAAGGCCAAAGGCAAGGAATGGTATCATTCAGTATTCATCCCGAAGATCAGCCCGATCACGCTCATCGCGCTTCTGTTCACGATTGTTGTCATGTTCAGCCTGAAGGGCAATCTGATCGTCCAAATCCCAATAGACGTCATCCGCATTGCCATCCCGCTGCTGGTCTATTTCATCATGATGTTCCTGGTCTCTTTCTGGATGGGCCGTAAGGTGGGCGCCGATTACTCCCAAAGCGCCACGCTATCATTCACTGCGGCGAGCAATAACTTTGAGCTAGCGATTGCTGTTGCCGTGGCAGTGTTCGGCATCAACTCCGGCGCGGCCTTCGCCGCCGTCATTGGCCCGCTGGTGGAAGTGCCCGTGCTGATTGGTTTGGTCAATGTGGCGCTGTTCTTTCAGCGCAAGTATTTCGGACGAATGAATCCTTGAGGATTTCGTATATTTGAAGAAACTGCTCAAGCCCTTGACCGCCGCCCTCTCCCCATCTTAGGCTGAATCCGGCACTTTTCATTTCACACAAGGAGTTCTCCTCATATGGCCAAACGCCCGCCAAATATCATTGTCTTTATGGATGACCAAGAGCAGGCGCAGGTTTGCCTGCCCAATCATCCCTGCAAAAAACCGTATGTGGACAAGTTGATCCGCGAAGGCTTGCAGTTTACGCGCGTTTATACGCCCACGGCCCACAGTTGCCCCGCGCGCGTGTGTTATTTCACTGGCACCTATCCCAGCCAGGGCGGCGTCTATAACAACGTCCTGGGGCACCCGAAAATTCATGGCACGTATGATCCCAGCCTTATGCACTTTAGCCAGGTGCTGCGCAAGGCCGGATGGAACCTCGGCCTGACCGGCAAGTGGCACGTCTCCGATACAGAAAATCCGCGCGAACGCGGTTGGGACGAAGTGGCGCCCACTTGTCTCAAGACCGATGTCCATGGCAAGAGTTGGGAGAAATGGCTGCAACAGGCCGAAAAGGAACCTGTGGATAACAGCCCGCGCCGTCCGGGCGAGATCATCATGCCCGGCTATGCCCGCCAATTCCTTTACAAGAGCGAAGACGTGCCGCCCGAGGAATCGCGCCATTACACGGGCGATCGCCAAACGGTGGACAAGGCCATTGAAGCAATGGAGCGCTACGCGAAAGAAGACAAGCCATTCTTCATCCATTGTGGCCCGACTGGCCCGCATGATCCCTACATTGTCCCGAAGAAGTATGTGGATATGTATAAATTGGAGGATGTGCCGCTGCCGCCTAATTTCGGTGACATGCTGCAAGACAAGCCCCACATTTACCAGCGTCACCGCCAGCAGTTATGGTCGCAATTATCCGAGGAAGAGGTGCGCGACTCCGTGCGCCATTATTGGGCCTATTGCACGATGATGGACGAACTGTTCGGCCGCTTGTATGACGCGGTGGATGCCATGGGCCTGCGCGAGAACACCATTCTGATCTACACCTCCGATCATGGTGATTATTGCGGGGCGCACGGGCTGTATTGCAAGGGCGTGCCGTCGTTCGATGAAGGGCATCGCATTCCGCTGATCATCCGCTGGCCGGAAGGGATTGAACGCCCGGGGCGGCAGATCGATGAGTTCATCACCCTGGCCGATTACGCGCAGACCTTCCTCGATATTGCTGGGAAGGATCCCATCCAAGGGCCCAGCCGCTCTTTCGCGCCATTCTTCAAGAGCGATTCAGTCGAGGATTGGCCGCAGGAGTTCCATGGGCAGATGAACGGCGTGGAGTATTATTACACGCAGCGCATTTGCATGACCAAAGAACATAAGTATGTGTTCAATGGCTTTGACTTTGACGAATTGTACGACCTCACCATCGATCCGCACGAGATGGTGAATCGTGTGAATGATCCCGCTTATGAGCAGGTCAAACTCGACTTGGTGAAGCGCATGTGGAAATTCGCCTATGGCGTGAACGACACCATCGCCATTGCCTATTGGACATGCGCGCTCCTTCCCTGGGGGCCGTTAACAGGGTTGAGGGATTAGCGCGTGGCAGGTGCGTTGATGCACGAAAATACTGAGCCTTAATTGTGGTGCAGGCTGCCAGCCTGCATCACAGCTCGGTCATTCCGAAGGCGAACAAGGTACATCTCGCGGATTCGTGCAAATCGCAGCTGAAGGCCTGTTATCTCGGAAGCCTCTTGTAATTCCGCTTCCCCCCATCGTTGCATCAATTCACTTTCTATTGAAAAGTCGCTTTTTTTCTGGCCATAGTATTTCGATTCTGTATTTCCCGTGACAAACATACTAAGCGTCAGGCCAACCTGAAAGTGCGATGATGCAGGCTGAAACCAAAGAGCGCTTGGAGTTGATGCCCGAAAATGCTCCTTTCGAATCGGGCTTTAACGCCAAGATCATATGGGGCGCACTGTTTGTCGGTTTCATCATGCTGCCCGGTTCCATTTACCTGGGCCTCGTCAGCGGGCAGAGTTTGGGCGGCGCGGCCAACTGGGTCACCATCATTCTTTTCGTTGAAATCGCCAAGCGGACATTCATCAAATTGAAGACGCAGGAACTGCTGATGCTGTATTGGGTCAGCGGCAGCCTCGTGGTGATGGGCGGAAAGCTGGGTACGGGCGTGCAGTTGTTCGGCGGGCCTTTTGGCGGGTTGATCTGGGATCAATACCTGGTGCAATCCCCGCAGGCTCGCGATCTAGCGCAGTATTTTCCGCATTGGTTTGTTCCGAGCCCAATGACCGCCGAAGGCATTGCGACACTTTCCAAGCGATCGTTCCTGCAGCATTTGTGGCTTACGCCAATTCTCGTTCTGGCTGGACATGTAATCCTGAACCGCATCCTGGACATCTCACTGGGTTATTCGCTCTTCCGTGTGACGAGCGACATCGAACGCCTGCCATTCCCGCTGGCGCCAGTGCGGGTTGGCGGCGCCACCGCGCTTGCCGAAACATCGAACAAAAAAGAAGGCTGGCGTTGGCGCATTTTTTCGGCCGGCGCTATGATCGGGTTGCTTTATGGCGGCGTTTATGTGGTTGTTCCCACGCTGACGAGCATCTTCATGACCAAGACCGTGCAGTTGCTGCCGATCCCCTTTGCCGATTTCACTGAGAATGTGAAGAGTATCTTCCCGGCATCGCCGCTGGGCATCGGCACCGATCTGGGACTGATCTTTATTGGCTTTGTGCTGCCATGGCGAATCGTCTTCGGCTCCTTCATTTCCTTTGTCGCCGCAACTGTCTTGATCAATCCATACCTGTATCACCATGGGATTTTGCACAGTTGGACGCCGGGTATGTCGGCACTGCCGACGCGCGTATCCAACACCCTTGATTTTTGGCTGAGTTTCACCATTGGCTCGGCCTTGATGGTGTTTTTCCTTGGGTTGTTCGCCGCGCTGCGGGCTGCGCGGCGCAAGCACCGCAAGTCATCGCGGGAGACAAGTGCAATAGTGGGAGAGGAAACAACCTTGGGCCGCTATATTCCCGATCCCGCACGGGGCGATGTGCCTGTTCCCTTCGCGCTGCTGATTTGGGGTCTGGCCACGCTGGGTTATGTTCTTCTGGTGAAGAAGCTGGTTCCGGAATTCCCGTGGATCATTACGGTTTTCTTTGGTTTTATTTGGACGCCGCTGAACTCCTATATCGGCGCGCGCCTGATCGGCATCACAGGCTCGGGCGGCGATATGGGCAATATCCCGTATTTGCGCGAAGGCTCGTTTTTTCTTTCTGGTTATGAAGGCGCGGCGATCTGGTTTGCTCCCGTGCCGATGTTCAACGTCTCTAACACTGTCTCTATTTTCAAAGAGATGGAATTGGCACGGACAACCTTCTCCTCCTACATTAAAATGGCGGCTGTATCGACACTGGTGCTGCTGGGGTGTTCATTCCTGTTTTGGGAATTGATCTGGCGGCTGGGGCCAATCCCCTCGGCGGCTTATCCCTACGTCAACAAGATCTGGCCGTTTCATGCGGTGTTCCAATCCTTCTGGGCTTCCTCGACATTACCCGGTGCTTCCTCCGCCATCACCCAAGTGATCAACCCGCATTATGTGGCGCTTGGCTTTGGCGTGGGGCTAACGCTTTGCACATTCTTTGGACTGACCGGCATTTCAATGCAGTATTTTTATGCGATGATCAATGGCCTTGCCGCCATGCCCTTTGAAATCATTCCGCTATTCATCGGCGCCGTTCTGGGGCGCTATTATTTTCGCAAGAAGATTGGCGAGGAAAGATGGCGCGCCTATACGCCGATCCTGCTGGCGGGGTATTCCTGCGGAGTGGGATTGATCGCCATGTGCGCCATTGCGGTGACGCTGATTTATAAAGCTGTATCGCAGTTAGTGTATTAAGGACATGCTTTGCCTGAGCATGAGAAAAGTCGAGGATTTGATTTGCTGGGTTTATTCAAGCGCAAGTTTCTTTCGCGTAAACGAATCCTTACTTCGGTGCCATGGCGCAATGAGCGAGTTCAGGAGTCCCGCGATTTGCACGGCGGGCTTCTGCTGACTCTTCCGCGAGGCGAAGCGGGACGCGATCGGATCCTCTCCTTATTTCTCGCTCTGCCGCGACAGCGAACGTTCGCGATTGAGGAAATGGGCGAATGGGTCTGGCGGCGCTGTGATGGAAAGCATACTGTGGATGACATCGCGCATTTAGGGGCAAAGAAGTGGAGCGTTGGGCTGCAAACCGCGCGGCAAGCTGTCTTTCGTTATACCGGCATCCTGGTGAAACGAGGATTGCTGAGCATCGAGGTAAAGAAGTAGGATCAGGAATCACATTGCATTATTTGGGATGAACACGTGACGCCCGTTTCCGGCTCTGTCTCATCGTCTGACAACGCCATCCAGAAGCAGATTGTCCTGCCCTGGAGCAAGGCGTTGGAAATTGCCTACCGCTCGATCTATGTCCGTTTGGGGCGCTCCATCATCACCATGTCCGGCGTCATTCTGGCTATTGCGTTCATGATGTCGATCCTGGCGAACGGCGCCATTCTTCGCCACCTCGTCGCGCTGAACGATCCCCAAATCAACTATGTCTTGCAGCAGGAAGGCGAGCGGACCGGAACCGAAGCCCTGGTCGATCAAGGCGTGAAGCAAGAGCAGGTCTGGCTGATTTCGCTATCGCTGCTGGTTGCGCTCATCGGCATTGTCAACGCGATGCTGATGTCCGTGACCGAGCGTTTTCGCGAGATTGGCACGATGAAATGCCTTGGCGCGTTGGATAGTTTCATCGTGCGGCTGTTTCTCATTGAATCTACTTTCCAGGGGCTGATCGGCGCGGGATTGGGCGTAGTGCTCGGCTTATTGACAGCGGCGACATGGAAGACAATTCAATATGGGTGCCCGGCGATGAATTCCCCAGCCGTTTGGGGACAGTTGCTGCTCGATGGCCTGTTTGCGCTGGCCGTTGGAACCATCATTGGCGTGGCCGCCTCCATTTACCCGGCCTATACCGCCGCGCGTATGGCGCCGGTGGATGCCATGCGAGCGGATGAATAGGATGTGAAACCATGAGCCAGGATTCGCGCGCCACCGTTGTGCGCACCGAAAACGTCAAGAAGATCTACCGGATGGGCAAGGCTACTGTCGAAGCCCTTCGTGGCATTTCGCTTGAAATCTATGCGGGCGAGTATCTTTCGATCATGGGCCCTTCGGGTTCGGGCAAATCGACCTTTTTCAACATGGTCGGGGGGCTGGATCATCCCTCCGAGGGGCGCGTATTTATTGACGAGGTCGATGTGGCGCAACTGGATGCCTATGAGCTGGCCTGGCTGCGCTGCCGCAAGATTGGCTACATTTTCCAAACCTTCAATATCATCCCCGTAATGACTGCGCTAGAGAACGTGATGTTGCCCATGACGTTTGCGGGATTGGCCTCCGATGATGCACGCGACAAAGCCGCCGGCCTGCTGGATCGCGTCGGGCTGGGCACGCGGCTGCACCATCGCCCGTTCGAAATGTCAGGCGGTCAGCAACAGCGCGTGGCGGTGGCGCGCGCCATGGCCAATGATCCGGCCATCATACTGGCCGATGAGCCGACCGGAAACCTGGATCTCAAAACCGGACACGAGATCATCGCGCTTTTGCGAGAGATGAATCAGCAGAATGGCGTGACGATCATCTCCGCCACGCATGACATGAAGATGCTGTCAGTCAGCGACCGCGTGGTGTGGGTTCGCGACGGTTGCGTTGATCGCGTTGAGCTGCGCGAGGACCTGAATATCAAGGTTGGTTCGATTGAAGGAACGGAATAGCCGCTAGCTCGCCTGCAGGGCTATGGCTGATGAACGGAATCCTGCTCGACACGGCCACCATCCTTAAGATTTCATTTTCTCTTCCAATTGATCCACATACTGATGCGCCTCCGATAGGGAATAACCAAATAAATTCTGCGCCACATCGGTCGCCGCCAAACTTCCTCTCTCTATAAGTTCGCGAACCATTGCTTCACGCGCAGCCGGCTCTTCGGGTATCTGCGTATAGTGGGTGATGATCTTCCTTCGTGGCTCCAGTCGGATGGATAATGCCCTTGAAATCAGGGCTGCCGCTTTTTGCGCATTGGGCGAAATCCAGCTGCCACCATCACCGCGCCAAGTAATTCGAATAAGCGCCTTATCAATAATGCGCACTGGATAATCCCTGCAGTTCGGGTTTAATTTCCGTTCGACATTGAGGTGTTCCTTTAATTCCGAAAGACCCGCGGAAACGAGCTGAATATCGAGATGACTGACCAATTCCTGATGAATCGCATACCCGCGCCGATTGCCTTCCTTTTTTGGCGTGATTACCTGCTCACGGACAGCGCCAATCCACTGCATTTCTTCCGGTCCGATTTCAACGATGATTGTTTGATCCGGCAATTTTTCATTCAAGAAGGAACGATACTTAACCAGCAGGCCTCTTGGATGGCAGCGCACCAACCAATTCTGAGAATGCAAGGCATGCAGCATTTGCGAAATGAAGGCCAACGTTACGAGCACAAGAAAGACAATTCCGATCCACAGCACCACGGAAGATGCACGCAATGCATGGAAAGCACACCCGCCAGTCAGTCCCGCCGCGAACAAAGCCCCGCTCACATGATGCAGCCAGGATTGGCGAAACACGATGTCGTTGGAATGAAGTGGGGCAGTTCGTAAGGTATAGAATTTCATGGTAATCAGCATAGACTCCGGGCGCGTGATGCCGTTTGAATGGCAGGCTGAATCTCTACAGAATTCAAGACCGAGCTCTCAATTGCAAGCGAATCACGCGCCCTCCTTCTTGACAAGTAATTCAACAGGTAATATCCTTGTGGCAGTCCTGTAATACTAAGGAGCCGCTGTGAAATCGTTGTCGCTGAAAGTTCCGGAACAATTGGACAATCGATTATCAGCCGCTTGTCGGCGACGGCGGGAGAAAAAATCCGAAGTAATCCGGGCTGCCATCGAGCAGTTTCTTATATCCGAGGAAAGCGTTATTGAAGGATCTTGTCTGGATCTTGCTCGGGATCTCGCGGGCTGCATTGAGGGTCCCGGCGATCTTTCCTTCAACAAGAAACACATGCGCGGATATGGCAAATGAGCCTGATCCTCGACACAGGGCCACTTGTGGCGTTTCTCAACCGGCGAGATCCATATCAGGAATGGGTTTCGTTGCAGTGGTCTCGAATTAAGCCTCCCTTGCATACCTGTGAATCTGTTTTATCCGAAGCGTGTTTCTTGCTGACCAGACACAAAGGCGGCTGTGGAGCGGTTTTAGATCTCGTGCAGCGTGGTGTAATCCAAATCTCTTTCCAGATGGCCGATCATATGGAGTCGATAAGCCGTCTTATGAACAAATACTCAGACATTCCAATGTCACTGGCCGATGCCTGCCTTGTACGAATGAGCGAACTTGACGAACATAGCCAAATTCTGACGATCGATCAGGATTTCAAGACTTATCGGCGTCATGGCCGCCAGACAATTCCTCTGGTCACTCCGTTTAAAAGATAAGAACCCGTTGCTATCATGCCGACTGTTCTCAAAGTACAATTGGATTGCTCCACGCCGTTTTTCCCTCGGAATCGACAACCTCCACCCGTACGCTAGTCTCTCTTCCGCGCAGCTTATAGTATGCTTCCGTCACAGTCGGAGATTGCAGGGCGGTGAAACGTTCGCCCAGTCCGCCGCCGGGATTAGCGACCACGGTAATTCTCTTTGCCGGAGAGGTGCGGGCCACGGCAAATCCATCCTCAACAAAGAAATCCAGAATTTGCGGGCCTTGGCCGGGACCTGAACAGGCATAGAATTCGCCCGCTTTAATTGCCGCCATGATATCCTCAATCGACAACGAGGCGGCCTTTACCATGATGTATGCATTAACCGCATCATTGGGCCGGTGTTCGTTGAAATGATAATGGGCATCATCATGCGCGAATCCGAATACGCGGCGATTTCGGGCCAGCAAGGCATCCCAATGCGCCAATGAATGCCCCTTGCCAATGCTATACTCGCAGGTGCTGTTATATGCCTCGATGCCGAGAAAACCCGTCAGCGGCTCCATGTCGCGAATGGTCAGGCCCGTCCAATACGGATGGGCAATAATCGCTTCGCCGCCTTGTGCGCGCACGGCATCGATGACTTCCTGCGGATGCTCAAACTGCCCCTTTTCGATTTGTTGCTGAACGTTCAGCGCCACAATGTGGAACCGTCCTCCCGCCTCTGGAGTTCCCACTGCGATCTCCTCGCCGGGAATGAGCAGAAGCGAATGCGCGCCAGTGATTCGCGTCAGCTTTTCATGATCAGTCAAAGCCAGGAAGTCATAGCCTCCACGCTCATAGCATTCGATGATTCTCTCCGGCGTCTCCGCGCCATCCGATTCCGTTGTGTGCGTGTGCAGATTGCCTTTGAACCACTGTCCTTCACGAACCCAAAAGCGCTCCATAGCTGCTCGTTCCTTCTAATCTCATGATTTATAGTCGGTCCCGCCAATAGCCTGTTACGGTGTAGATGTATGATTGCTAAATGAAGATTTGTTCATTCTGCATTCTCGCGGGCATCTTCATCAGGATGGAAAGAATAATTCATCGCCCAAACCGCTGTTGTATTTCTCTTAATATCTGCTGCCCCGGAACGGCCTTCACCTCGCCTAAACGAAACTGCGACAGGCGATTTTGGGCAACTGCAGCCCATTTAGATTCCAAAACCGAATCGACCGGATTCAAACTGCGCAACACGGCATCCGCAATGAGTACGCGTTCTTCAACCGGAAGATCAGCAATCTGATCAATGAGATCTTTTGTTTTCATATCACAGTGATCCTTGGAGTTACGGTTCAAATTGCATTAGTAATTCGGCACATTAACAGACAGCCGTGCGCGCAATGTGTCAGCGGATAAATCTGCCCCACATTCCCATTCGACAAAATAACCACCATTATGAATTTTAATAAATTCTTCCAAATTAGCTAATTCAGCAAAGGCCTCATCGGCCAAATAAGGCTTCACATCGAATGTCCCGGAAACCCCGTCTGCAAAAACGATCTGCAATGTATAATCATTGTTCGGCGTAATTTCGCGTAAACTATCTTTCATTGATCCAATCCCTTGATCGGAAATACCTTTTGGCCAGCGGCAGCCAATTCCCAATCGGCCAAAAGTTATTCTTTATGAATTTCTATCCATGCCAAAACCAGGCGTTCCTTCTGGCGAGGCAATGCTCCAGCCAATAATTCGCCTTCCGGGATAGAGTAAACACCAACCTCACCCTGATATTCGGCGTTAATGTGGGGCTGATGGTGTTTGTCTGTATCTCTAAAAAACATGCGAATGATGATACCATAAAAGAAGGAAAGGGCAGGCATAAGATTTGGCCTTTACAAAATCAGGCAAGACAGCAACTTCGCCGCCTTGCCTGATAATTTTGCAGAATCGTGATACATCCTCTACTTGGCAGCCTTCGCCTTGTCTTTCACTTTTTCCTCATCCTTCATCATCTTGTATTCCAGGCTGTCCACCAGCGCGCGCCAGGAAGCTTCGATAATGTTCTCCGAGACGCCGATGGTGCCCCACGATTTTTCGCCATCGGTGGAGGTCAGCAGCACGCGCGTCTTGGCGCCAGTGCCTTCCTTGGCGTCAAGGATGCGGACTTTGTAATCGCTCAGGTGCACGTTCTCGATTTCCGGGTGCTTGCTGCAAATCGCGCGGCGCAGCGCCCGATCCAGCGCATTGACCGGGCCATCGCCCAACGCCGCCGCATGAACCTCGCTCTCGCCTATGCGCACCCGAACGGTGGCCTCGCACATGGGATGCGCATCGCCATCGCGCTTCTCCACAATCACGCGCCAGCCTTCCAGCTGGAAATGCGGCTTCAACTTCTTGCGCAATTTCGCCAGCATCACCTCGACGCTCGCCTCGGCGGCCTCGAATTGATAACCCTCTCGCTCCTGCTTCTTAATCCAGTCGAGCAATTGCCCGCTTTCGGGCGCGCTGGCATCAAACTCCATCCCCAGTTCCACGCTCTTATAGGCCAGATTGCTCTTGCCCGACATCTCGCTGACCAGCACGCGGCGCGTATTGCCCACTTCCTCGGGCTGGATATGCTCGTAGCTGAGGCTGTTGCGCAGCACGGCGCTTACATGAATGCCGCCTTTATGCGCAAAACTGCTGCGCCCGACATACGGGTGGCGCGGATTGGGAATCTGATTAGCCAGTTCGGCGATCTCCACCGACAGCGCGGTCAGTCCCTTCATCTTCGCCGTCGGCACGGTCTTCATCTTGTACTTGAAATGCAGGTTGGGGATGACCTGCACCAGATCGCAATTGCCCGTGCGCTCGCCATAGCCATTGATCGTGCCCTGCACCTGATCGGCGCCGGCCACTACAGCCATCAATGCATTGGCCGCAGCCATTCCGGCATCATTATGCGTATGGATGCCGATTCGCGTGCTGGTGCGTTGGCGCACGGCCGCAACAATCTCGGCAACCTCATTCGGCATCGTGCCGCCGTTCGTATCACATAATGTGAGCACATCGGCTCCCGCTGAGGCCGCCGCCTCCAATGTGCGCAACGCGTATTCGGCATTGGCCTTGTAGCCGTCGAAAAAATGCTCCGCGTCATAAACGACCGTGCGCTTTTTCGATTTCAAAAAACGCACCGAATCCTCGATCATGCGCAGGTTTTCATCCATCGATACCCGCAGCGCATCGCGCACGTGCAAATCCCAGGACTTGCCAAAAATCGTCGTGATCGGCGCGCCGCAGTCGATCAGCGCCCGCAGATTGTCATCATCCTCGGCCTTGATCGCCTTGCGGCGCGTGGAACCAAACGCCGCCAATTGGGCGTGCTGCAGTTTGATGGACTTCATCGCTTCAAAAAAATCGACCGCCTTCGGGTTCGAGCCAGGCCATCCGCCTTCGATGGCATGAATGCCGAATCCGTCCAGCGCGCGCGCGACCTTAATCTTGTCTTCCAGCGAAAAGGAAATATCTTCGCCTTGTTCTCCATCGCGCAACGTGCAGTCGTAGATCTCGATTGACCGGACCATTTGAGGCTTCCCCTTTCGTGGAAATGGCAGCAGCCACAGGACGCATCCGCAGCTGTCTGTATGGTGAAACGATGAATTTACGGGGGAGGGAAATGCAGTGCAAGCAGGATTAGACACGCTGTGGATGGCCATTTCTGAAAAATCGAAAACTATTTTTATAAATACTTGAGTGTGCAGAAACTCGGCGCTATTCTCCCAAGCATTTGCAGCCATTCTTTGCGGAGGTCTATAATGGGAAAGTTTATCCTGGGTATTTTGGTCATTGCCGTGCTGGTTATTGGCGGATTTGTTTTCGTGACAGGCAAAGATAGGCGGCAAATCACCGAAACCATGAAGGAAAATGTAAAAAAAGAAATAGTTGATCTCATCGGCAAATATGAGGTGCAGAAGAAGCAGGTCCAATTAAAAATTGACGCCTGCAATGCGGAAATTATGCGGCTGCAAAAGATCGAAGCGGATGCTTCCGTCGAAGCCGAATCCATCGCGCCCAAAATTGAGCAGTTGAAAAAGGTGCGCGAATCCTGTTCACAAAATGCGCTGCGCCTAGCCGATGCTCTGGAAAAGAATGCCCCACTCCAAGTGGGAGAAAAGACCTACAGCATTGATGAATTGCGTTCAAAAGCCGAAACCTGCAAGACCCAGCTGCAAACGTTGGATGAACAAATTAAGGTCAGTGAAAATACATTGTCCACTTATCAGCAGGCAGTTGCCAAATCACACCAGAAATGGCAGGAAGGACGCGAAGTGGTCAAGGTGCTAAGTTCACAACAAGAGCTTTTGAATTCAAAGTTGGATGCCTTGAATGCCTCCGTAAAGTTAAACCCCGAAGGCGACAGCACTGTTTTTGCGGATGCTAAGGCCACCATCGAGACCATTGTCAGTAATGTGGACAAAGAGGATAAGAAAATTCAACGATTCCAAGACATTCATGCCGCCCCTGCAACGGAAGAGGCATCTCTGGATTCATCATTGAAATCCGCGCAACAATTGGCCGATGAATTGCGTGCCATGGCTAAATAGGAATCGGAGATAGCATCGAATGGGCAAAATGCTGCTTGGATTCGTTCTGTGCCTGCTGCTGGTTTTGGGCGGATATCAGTTCAGGCATTTTTATTCAATGAACTCACGTTCCGCACCGCCGGAATCTGCCGCGAATAATTCTGAAACTGACTTGAATGAGAAAAAAAACATCATTCAGGCTGAAATGAATCGTCTGGCTGCGGAATTGCAGGGGAAACCAGATTCCTCCTCGCTTGATCCGACAGAGAAGGCAAAGTTCATGCAGTATGCCCAGTTGCGCTCAATTTTAAAACAAATTGAGGAAGAGCAAACAAAGGTTCAGCAAGCCGAAAGTGATGAAAAGGTCAGAAACATAATCGCGCAAACTTCCTCACAGCTCAAAGAACAGGAGAAAGCCATTCGGCAGAAAAGCTACAATAGCAATTCTGAAAATGCCGAGCAGGATTTCAATTTACTATCCGCCGCGGAAAGATCAGCGATTACCCGTGAAATCAATGGAAGCTCTGTTCAGTCCAGCAGCCATAGTATTCTTGTCGATCGTAAGCAATCTCCAGATATTACTTCAGTACGCCAGACGCCCAATTACTCCACTGAAAAACCTGTGCCAGGACAACGTCCCGTCACTGACATGGCCGAAGCCTTGCGGCAGATTCCAGGGGTTCGCGTTCAGCGGAGTAGGTAAAAATTCAAATCGACTCGTTGCGAGTTGCCCTTTGTTTGAAATCAAAGAAAAACCAAAGATGGTCGAGCGGGCTTATCTGGTTGGTGTGCGCCAGGGCCGGATGACACTGGCCGAGGCTGAGGAGCACCTGGACGAGCTGGCGCAACTGGCCTCGACCATGGGTGTGCCGGTGGTCGGACGCCAAGTTGTGCCTATCGCGCGGATCATGCCCGCCTATCTGGTCGGCAGCGGCAAGGCCAAGGAGATCAAGGACGAGTGCCAGTCGCTTGAGGTGGATGTCATCATCTTCGATGATGACATCTCACCTTCGCAGCAGCGCAACTGGGAAAAACTCACCGATATTGCCGTGATCGACCGGCATGAGGTCATCCTCGACATCTTCGCCCAGAGGGCGCGCACACGTGAGGCCAGGCTTCAGGTGCAATTGGCGCGCGCGGAGTATTCGCTGCCGCGATTGCGCCGGGCATGGACGCATTTGGAGCGCCAGCGTGGCGGCACCGGCGCACGTGGCGGCGCTGGCGAAATGCAGATGGAAACCGACCAGCGCATCGTGGTCAAGCAGATCGCCTCGATCAAACGCCAATTGGCCGAATTGCGCCAGCGACGCGGCACTCAGCGCAAGCAGCGCGTGATCAAGCCGACCCCCACAGCCTCGATCGTCGGCTACACAAATGCGGGCAAGTCCACACTCTTGCATCTGCTGACCGGCGCGGAAGTCTTGCGCGAGGACAAACTCTTCGCCACGCTCGACCCCACGACGCGGCGCATCATGCTGCCCAATAATCAGGAATTGCTTGTCACCGATACCGTCGGCTTCATCCGCAAACTTCCTCACGACCTGGTGGCCTCGTTCCGCGCCACGTTGGAAGAGACCGCGCATGCCGATCTCCTGATCCATGTCGTGGATGCCAGCCACCCTCAGGCGCGCCAGCAGATCGACGCCACGAATACCGTGCTGGAGGAGATTGGCGCCTCTGACAAGCCAACGATTCTCGCGCTGAATAAAATTGATCGGGCCCAAAGCACGCTATCCGCCTATGAGGTGCAAGATCTGGCCGATCGCGTCATTCCCATCTCCGCTTTGCGCGGCGAAGGCATCGATGCCCTGCTGGAGGCCTTGGCCGAACTGCTGCCCACACCCATCGAGCGCCTGCAATTACGCATTCCGCATGATCGCTCCGAATTGGTGGCCCTGTTGCATCGCGAAGGCAATGTGCGGCAGGAAATCTATGATGGCGATCACATCGATATGGAAGTGGACTTGCCTTTGCGGCTGCATCATCGCGTGCGGGAATTTGCCAAAGAGTAGGTTGGGTCTCCCGACCCGACATGCGCAGGAAACGGGCAGTTGTTCTTATCATGCGACCAAAGACGTTGTCATTACGAGCCAAAGGCGGTGTCGTTCGAGCCAAAGCCATTGTCTTCTCGAGCCAAAGGCATTGTCATTTCGAGCCAAAGGCATTGTCATTTCGAGCCAAAGGCGAGAAATCTCGCTGCAAAGATTTCTCAGTCGCTGCGCTCCCTCGAAATGACAAAAAGTAACATGTTACAACCAGTAATGTGCCCCTTTGCATTCTGAGAAAAGGAAACTCAACCATGCTAACCGCCGAAGGATGCCGCGCCCGTCGCGAACGGCTGATGCGCCTGCTCGGTCAGCGCGATGTGCTGGTGCTGATCAACGACCCGC
>Ga0208826_1001434_pt1 | contig 20167 bp, 16 predicted proteins | sample AD_UKC115_MetaG_FD_184451 | JGI IMG/M metagenome (GOLD analysis project Ga0208826, IMG submission 184451) | Active sludge microbial communities of municipal wastewater-treating anaerobic digesters from Hong Kong - AD_UKC115_MetaG (SPAdes)... | ecosystem: Engineered > Bioreactor > Anaerobic >...
TGGCGATGAACACGACATGGCGGCCGACGAGTTTTTCCGGTTCCTGGTATGCGGCGCGAATGCCCGAAAAAATCTGGCGTTTGCCGAGTTTGCCCACGTCGAGTTCGAAGCGCAACAGTTTGTCCGAGCCTTCGATGAGGCTGCACGCGAGGACGCGACCGATGCGCAGATCGAGCTTGGCGAAGTCGTCGATGGCGACGATGCCGGGATTCGCGCCTTCACTCTTGCTGCCCGGAACGGCTTTGTCGTTCGATTGGAGCGGATGGGGTGAGGCGGCGTTCTTGATCTTGCTGTCGGCAGTAGGAGAAAGCGCCCCCTCACCCAACCCTCTCCCCCGCGAGGGCGCGGGGGAGAGGGCTTGCGCGGCGGCGAGCGATTCCTTCGATGCTTCAATCATCGCTTCTATCCTTTTTCCATCGATGCGCGTGGCCAGCGCGGAGAATTCGTTGATCACCGTGCCGAGCAGGGGCGTCGTCGCCGCATCGAAGCGCGTTGGCGTCTCCTTGAACAGCGCCAGTGCGCGCGTGGCGGTGGCCGGAACGATGGGCGTGAGGTACACGCTCAACAGGCGGAAGTAATTCAGCGCGAGCGTGCAGACCGTGTGCAGTTGCGCGAGCTTCGATTCGTCCTTGGCCAGGTTCCACGGCGCGTTCGCGGCGACGTAGGCGTTCGCTTCGTCGGCCACCGTCATGATCTCGCGCGTGGCCGCGGCGAATTCGCCGGCGTCGAACAACGCGGCGCAATGCGCGAGCCGCTGTGCGGCGTCGGCATAGCGCGCCACCTCATGCGCCGGCAGCATGGTGGCCAGCCTGCCCGCGAAATGCTTGTGCACAAAGGCCGCCGTACGGCTCGCGATGTTTACCCATTTGCCGACGAGGTGCGAGTTGACGCGCTCCTCGAACGCTTTCAAGTCCAGATCGACGTCGACCGGCGCCGGGCCGAGGATCGTCGCGAAGTAGTAGCGCAGGTAGTCCGCGTCGAGACCGGCGTCGAGATAGGTGCGCGCCATGACGAAGGTGCCGCGCGACTTCGACATCTTCGCGCCGTTGACCGTGAGATAGCCGTTGACGTGCAGCGCGGTTGGCGTGCGCAGCTTCGCGCCGTGCAGCATCGCCGGCCAGAACAGGCCATGGAAATTGACGATGTCCTTGCCGATGAAGTGATGCATCTCGGCCGTGCTGTTCGGCGCAAGCCAGGCATCGAAATCGGCGCCGGTCTTCGCGCACCAGTTTTTGAAGCTGGCGAGGTAGCCGACCGGCGCGTCGAGCCAGACGTAGAAGAACTTGCCCGGCGCATCGGGAATCGGAAAACCGAAGTAGGGCGCGTCGCGCGAAATGTCCCAGTCGCGCACGCCGCCGTCGGCGTCGAGCCATTCCTTGAGCTTGGCCGCGACCGAGGAATGCACCACCGGCCTGCTGCCGGTCAGCTTGCCGGCGAGCCAGCCGCGCAGCAGCGTGGCGAAGTCGCCGACCTTGAAAAAATAGTGTTCCGAGTCGCACAGTTCCGGCGTCGCGCCGGAGACGACCGAGTGCGGGTCGATCAGGTCGGTCGGCGCATAGGTCGCGCCGCAGTTTTCGCAGTTGTCGCCATACTGGTCGGGCGTCCCGCAGTTCGGGCAGGTGCCCTTGATGTAGCGGTCGGGCAGGAACATCTGCTTGACCGGATCGTAGAGCTGGCGGATCGAACGCTTCTCGATGTGGCCCGCGTCGCGCAGGCGCGTGTAGATCAGGCTGGCGAGTTCGCGGTTCTCTTCCGAATGCGTGGTGTAGTAGTTGTCGTAGACCACGCCGAAATCGGCGAAGTCGCGTTCGTGCGAGGCCTGAATGCCGCGGATGAACGTTTCCGGCGCAAGGCCGGCCTTCTCCGCCGCGAGCATGATCGGCGTGCCGTGTGCGTCGTCGGCGCTGACGAACACCACCGAATCACCCGCCATGCGCCGCGCGCGCACCCAGATGTCGCACTGGAGATAGCCGAGCAAATGGCCGATGTGCAGCGGGCCGTTGGCGTAGGGCAGGGCGTGGGTGACGAGAAGGTTGCGTTGCGGCATGCGAAAAGTTCCGGTTGTATCGTTCGGGATTATCGCATGATGCGGTGTTTTCACTTGCCGCGGTTTCGCTCGGGCGCAGTCATCCGCCCCGGATGCGATCTGTCTCGCGCTTGAAAAAATACAGTGCAACCAGCATCAAACTCATCGGCAGCAGTGACAAATAAAAGGCGTGGATGCCATCGAATGCAGCGAATGTCATCGCAGTGAGACGCGAACCTAGCGTGCCACCGAGTGCGGAGAAAATCACGATCAGGCCGGTCATCCCCGCGTGCGACGCCTTCGGCAGCGCGGACAGCGCGACCGAATTGATGACCGGGTAGATCGGCGCCATCAGCAAACCAATCAACGGGATCAAATACGCCGCGATGGGGGCGTCAAACCAGCCGATGCCTGGCCGCTCGATCACATCGCGTGCGAGCGGCAGCACCACCATCACCACCACGCCCATGCCAACGATGCAGACATTGAGCAGTACGTACCACGGCACGCGGCGCAGCACTTGGCTTGCGAGCAGGCGACCGAGCGCAAGGGCACCAGCAAGCAGGGTGGCCACGCGGATGCTCATCGCATGCGATAGTTTCAATATCGCATGGTTGAAACTTGGAAGCCATGTGCTGAAACTCTGCTCGATCAGCACGCACAGGAAGGCGCAGATCAAGAATACGCACACCAGCGGGCGCAGAAACAGGCGAAGCATGTCTGCAAACGAACTTGTGCTGGCGTGCGTGCTGGTGTCGTGCGCGGCGGATTCGTCCAGGGTCGAAGTCGCCAACAAGGCGATGACTGCGGCGCAGATCACGGCGAGCAATCCGTAAACGTTGAACCAGACCGGATTGGCCGGGTTTGCGTCATCGATGAAGGCGCTGAACAGCCAGCCGCACACGAGTACGCCGAGCATGAATTGCGCTTCGATCAGATTGGTCAGGCGCGCGTGTTCGCCCGGGTTGCGCGTCAGCAAACCAATCGACGAGTACACCGATACCTTGGCCACGGCGAAGCCGATGCCGGTACACAGGAACAGGCATTCGGCTGTGTGAAAGCTTGGGTACAACCGCATCACGACGCAGGCGATGCCAACGAGCGCAAGTGCGCTCATCATCGCGCGCTTGTAGCCGAGCCGCGGCAAGTACGCGGCGAGGAGCAGCGAGGCGAGGGCGATGGACAGATCCTTGAATAGTTCCAGGTTGCTCGCTTGCGTTTTACCGATGCCGAAGCTGGCAAACGATTGCAGAATCACCGTGCCGACACTGTTGAGCAGAATCGCAAAGATTGCGAAGGTCAGCGCAAGCGCGAGTATCACGCGCAGACGATTCATTCGAGTGCCATCCAAGTGGACTGAGTTCGCCATCGGCGTGGCAAGGCAAGCAGCGATGCAACCGAATTTGGCGCAAACAGGCGGGTTGCCTGCGCACCTACGCTGACGGGTCGGTATGGAAAAATCAAGTCAGTTTATAACGAGCGCCAGTTTTTCATCGCCCGGCCATGCGGCACGGCGCGTGGCAGCGTGCGATGGACGCTGAGGAAGCGAAACGCGACACTACCGGCATCGTAATTCGATGACGTTCGCGCAATCTCATGACCGACCATCGATGGGCAGCATCCAACCCGCATCGAGCCGTTTGCTCGTGCGCACAACCTGAGGCATCTTCGTGATTCGTATTCTGCTTGCCGAAGACCAGGCCATGGTGCGGGGCGCACTCTCCGCACTGCTTCGCCTCGAATCCGATCTCGACGTGATCGGAAGCGTTGCCGATGGCGAGGAGGCGTGGCAACACATCCAGCATCACGCCGTGAGCGATGGCGTGCCGGATGTCGTCGTCACCGACATCGAAATGCCGCGCCTCACCGGGCTGGAACTCGCGCAGCGCATCCGTACGAACGGACTTGAGTGCAAGGTGGTCATCGTCACCACGTTTGCGCGCCCCGGGTTCCTGCGCCGCGCACTGGATGCGGGCGTCAGCGGCTACCTGCTCAAGGACGCGCCAGCGGATCAACTCGCTGAGGCCTTGCGCCGCGTGCATCGCGGCGGGCGCGCAATCGATCCGCAATTGGCCCTGGAAGCCTGGAGCGAGGCCGATCCATTGAACGACCGCGAACGTCAGGTGCTGCGCCTGGCCGGCGAAGGCGCGTCCGCGAACGATATCGCCGAGCAATTGCATCTCTCGCAAGGCACGGTGCGCAATTATTTGTCCGAGGCGATCGGCAAGCTTGGCGTCGGCAACCGCATCGAGGCATATCGGCTGGCACGACAAAAAGGCTGGTTGTGAGTCGATGTGCGCGGATCGACGCCTTGAAACGCGTTGAGTGCGTCGAAGCGCGATGCCGTGGAATGCGAAACGGCAGCGTTCAGGCGATGGTCGTACTGTTTCGCACGTTGCGAATGCGCCTGTGGTGGTCGATCGTTTTCAGGCCGTTGTGCGGCATGCTTGCGCTCCTTGCCGGCGCAGCGTGCGGCTCGAAACCGACCGCTCCGCTCGATCGCGCCGCCTATATCTGGCAGCGGCAGTGGACGTCGGCCACCGCCGCATCGATGCAATCGATGCGCAGCGATTTCGATGGCTGGCGCGTGCTGGCGGCCGAGGCGACGACGGCGGGCGAACTGGTCGCGGCGTTGCCTTCGCTCGCTGCGCTGGCCCGCAACGGCAAACCCGTGGTTGCCGTATTCCGCCTCAACGGCAATCGACCGCCGCCCTCCGTCGATGAACTGACGCAGCGCATCGATGAAACCGTTGCGAGCTGGCGCGTCGCCGGAGTACGTCTGGTCGGGATCGAGATCGATCACGACTGCGCCACGCACCGCCTTGAGGCATACGCCGACCTGCTCGCCAAGGTGAGGCCGCGTCTGTCCTCAGGGTTGAAACTTTCCATCACGGTGTTGCCGACCTGGATCGGTGCGTCGGCATTGACCGCGGTACTCGCCAACGTCGACGCCTCGGTGTTGCAAGTTCACGCCATCGCCGCGCCACGCACGGGGGCAAGCGCGGTCGGCTTGTTCGATGCCGCGCAGGCACGACGCTGGATCGATGCGTATGCGGCGCTCACGCCGCTGCCCTTTTACGTTGCATTGCCAGCCTACGGCGTGCGCGCAGGTTTCGATGAAGATGGGCGTGCGGTTGCGGTGGAAGGCGAGATGCCGCGCACGATCGTCGCCGCGCAAACACACGAGTTGCGCGCACCGCCGCGTGCGGTGGCAGCACTGCTGCGCCAACTTGAACACCATCGTCCTGCGCAGCTGACTGGCATTGTCTGGTTTCGTCTGCCGGGTGAGGACGACCGGCGCGCGTGGAGCGCGGCCACGCTGCACGCCGTGATGGCCGGCAGCGAGTTGCGCCCTGATTTCCGTGCGCGAGTCGTACCCGGCGAGGGCGGCGCCGTCGATATCGTCTTGGCCAATCGCGGCACACTCGACGCCAGCTTGCCGACAGCAGTCGATGTCGACGCCACAGCCTGCACCGCCGCCGATGCGTTGAGCGGATTTCGTGCGCAGAAGACGCGCCGGGGGTGGCGGTTTTCCCGCGAATCCGATGCGATACTGCGCGCGCAGCACGAGCGCCACGTGGGGTGGCTGCGCTGTGCGTCGATCGAAGGGGTGGCCATCGATGAAAATCCGTAGCGTCGTGTTTTGCATGGTCTCCGCGACTGCGCTGTGCCCGCTTTCAGGCCTGGCTTGCGGGCCGGAGTTCCCGGTCGAACTGCTGCGCGATCGCAGTTGGACGCTCGACAAACTCCCCGAAGGCGCCTTTGCGTTCGAGGCCGCGCATTGGGTCGTGCCGACGTCGACGTTCAAGGCCGTCGACGACGACGAGGAATACGTCGATGGCCAGTCTCGCGGGTTGCGTGAGCGCATCGAGCGCCGTTGGTGGGGCGAGCGATACGACCGCGTCGCGGCGGCACGCGCAGCCGGCGATGCCAATGTTGCCTACGCGGCGGCGCAGGGTTTGCCCGAGGAGGCGCGGCGCTATCTCGCGGGTGCGCTGGCCTGGTCGAAGCGCGATGCCGATGAGGCGCAACGGCGCTTCCGCAGTGTGCTCGATCTGCCACCGGCAGAGCGCAGCCATTACGGGCTGTGGGCGCAGTTCATGCTGGCCCGAAGTGCGGACGTGCACGCCGCCATGGCGTTGTACGCTGCCCTGCGCGACGACGTCGCCCGCGGCGCAAGCGATCCCTATGGTCTGGCGGTGGCGAGTCTCGGCGAGGAGGCGCGCTTGCATCTTGCCGCGGGCGAGCAGACCGCCGCGATCGCGTTGTATGCGCAACAGGCGGCGCTCGGTTCGCGCTCGGGCCGCGATTCGCTGCTGCAGATCGCGCGCAAGGCGATCAAGGATCCGGCACAGGTCGAACGCCTCGTGCGCGACGATCTCGGTCAGCGACTGCTGACGGCCTATCTGTACACCCGCAGCGGCGAGTTGAGCGACGACGAAATCGACGGCGAAAGCCCGCCCGAGGAAGTCGCCAGGTCCAAGGCTGCCGCCGAGCAGCGCATGCAGCGGTTCCTCGATGCCGCGACCCATGCCGGAATCGATAACGTCGCCGGCGCGGATCGCCTTGCCGCGCTCGCCTACCGCAGCGGCCAGTACGAGTTGGCCGCGCGCTTGGCGCAGAAAGACGCCAGCGGCCTCGCCTGGTGGGTGCGTGCCAAGCTCGCGCTTCGCGCAGGCAAGGCCGATGAGGCCGCGCAAGCCTATGCACAGGCGGCGAAGGCGTTTCCGGCGAACGAAGAGTGGGGGACGAATAGCGATGCCGCCGAGTTCGGCGACGAGACCATCAAGCCGCAGTGCCGCATCGAAGGCGAGCGCGGCACGCTGGCGCTGTCGCGCGGCGACTATCTCGCGGCGATGGAACATTTATACAATGCGGCATCGTTGTACTGGCCGGATGCGGCGTATCTCGCCGAGCGCGTGCTCAGCGTCGATGAGTTGAAATCGTTCGTCGATGCACATGCTCCGCGGGCGGACAACAAGCCCGCCGCAGTCGAAGGCGATGGCATGGCACGCGACGATGCACCCACGCCGCCGGCGACGAGGCTGCGCGCCTTGCTGGGCCGTCGCTTGCTGCGTGCCGAGCGCTACGATGATGCCTTGCGTTATTTCGACGATGAAGGCTTGAACAAGAAGGCACGGACTTATGTCGATGCGCGCCGCGCAGCCATGCGTGGCGATCGCATCGAACGCGCGCAGGCGTGGTACGTTGCCGCACACGCCGCGCGCTTCGATGGCATCGATCTGATCGGCTATGAGCTCGATCCGGACTACCAGGCCTATGCAGGCGAATTCGATCTCGGTGGAGGCGGGTCGGCCGCCGAAGTCGACGCCACGGCGACCGACATGTCCGGAACCGGGTCCAGCGAACGCAAGGATATCGTCGTGCCGGAAAAGTGGGCAGGCGCGGAGGAGGCCGCGCGCGTCGCGTCGAGTCGCGCGCAGCCGCTGGAGCGCTTCCACTATCGCTACGATGCGGTTGCCTTCGCATCGAAATCCGCCGATTTGTTGCCGCCGCGCACGCAGGCGTTCGCCGCCGTACTCTGTCATGCAACGGCCTGGATGATCGATCGCGATTCGTCGGTTGCAGACAAACTCTACGCACGCTATCTCAAGCAGGGGCCCTATGTGGCCTGGGGGCGCAACTTCGGCCGCACCTGTCCCGAGCCCGATTTCGACGCCGCCGCCGCGCGCTGGCATGCCGAGCGCGTGGCCGAGTGGAAGCGCGCACTCAAACGCGCCGCGCCGTATGCGCTGGGTGGGTGCGTCGTGCTGTTGCTCGGCGTCGTCTGGGCATGGCGACGCCGAGGAAAAAGTCGATCCGCAGCAGTCTGAAGCGCGATAGATCGTCGATAATCCCGGTTCCCCTCTTGCTGTGATACCGGTTTTGAAGAAATCCGATTTCCATTACGACTTGCCGCCGGAGTTGATCGCGCAAGCGCCCCTGCCGCAGCGTTCGGCAAGCCGCCTGCTCGTCGTCGATGCGGGGAAGGGCAGTTTTGCCGATCGGCGCTTCACCGATTTGCGCGAGTACCTGCGAGCGGGCGATCTGCTCGTGTTCAACGACACACGCGTTCTGCACGCGCGCCTGCATGGGCGCAAGGAAACCGGCGGCGCGGTCGAAATTCTGATTGAGCGCATCATCGGCGCGCACGAGGCGCTGGCCCAGCTCGGCGTGTCGAAAAAGCCGCGTGCGGGTTCGCGGATCGTGCTCGGCGATGGCAGCACGGTGTGCGTGCTCGGGCGCGAGGGCGAGTTTTTCTGCCTGCGCTTCGAATCGTCGGAGACGCTCGAAAAACTGTTGCCGAAGCTCGGTCGTATGCCCTTGCCGCCCTACATCGAGCGCGGCGATGGCGCGATCGACAGCGACGACGAAGTGCGCTACCAGACCGTGTTCGCGAGCGAGCCCGGCGCGGTCGCCGCCCCCACCGCCGGGCTGCATTTCGATGCGCCCTTGCTCGATGCCTTGCACGCCCAGGGCGTCGATTTCGGCTACGTCACCCTGCATGTCGGCGCGGGCACGTTCCAGCCGCTGCGGCGCGACAACCTCGAAGACCACGTCATGCATCGTGAGTGGCTCAATGTCGGTGCCGAATTGGTCGAAAAAATGCGTCGCACGCGCGCAAGGGGCGGGCGTGTGGTCGCGGTCGGCACTACCGTGGTGCGCGCGCTGGAGGCGGCCAGCCAGGACGGCAGCGTGGCCCCGTTTGCCGGGGAAACCCGGATTTTCATCTTTCCGGGATACCGGATCGCCAGCGTGGATGCGCTGGTGACGAACTTCCATCTGCCGGAATCGACTCTGCTGATGCTGGTATCGGCTTACGCCGGGCGGGAGATGATGCTAGCCGCGTATCGGCATGCGGTGGAACAGCGCTACCGATTCTTTTCCTACGGCGATGCGATGCTGATCTTCCCCGCGGATACGCGCTCTTCACCGGAGTGATCGGCGACCAGGCTCTGCCGCGGATGGTGGCGAGCGGGCGAGTGGCGTAAATGCAGGCGGTACTTAAAATATTCGTCGCAATCCTATATAATCGCGGCCTATTTTCGGCGGTCGTCAAGGCTCGTCGCTCTGTCCGGAGGGGTTCCGGGTGGGCGGCTTTCGCGTCGTCGGATCCCTCTCGCCCTCAATACGGAGTCATCGGCAATGGCGCTGGAACGCACCCTTTCCATCATCAAACCCGACGCGGTCGCCAAGAACGTGATCGGTGAAATTTATTCTCGCTTCGAAAAAGCCGGCCTCAAGATCGTCGCCGCCAAGTACAAGCAGCTCTCGCGCGCGGAGGCCGAAGGCTTCTACGCGGTGCACCGCGAGCGCCCGTTCTTCAGCGCGCTGGTCGAGTTCATGATTTCCGGCCCGGTGATGATCCAGGCGCTCGAAGGCGAGGGCGCCATCCTCAAGAACCGCGATCTCATGGGCGCCACTGACCCGAAGAAGGCCGCGCCGGGCACGATCCGTGCGGATTTCGCGCAATCGATCGACGCGAATGCGGTGCACGGTTCCGACGCGCCAGAAACGGCCGCGCAGGAAATCGCGTACTTCTTCGCCGGAACCGAGATCGCTTCGAGATAATTGCGCACGAGTATTTTCGTCCGAGAAGAACGCCAGCATTTCAGTTCCGACGGCTCGCGCTCTTTGTGGATGATTCGCTCCTGACTGAACCTTTATGGACGCATCCACCAAACTCAATCTGTTCGATTACGACCGCCAAGGGTTGCGCGACCTGTTCGCGCAGCTAGGCGAGAAGCCGTATCGTGCCGAGCAGGTGATGAAGTGGATCTACCACCGCCATGCCACCGACTTCGCCCAGATGAGCGATGTCGGCAAAACATTGCGCGACAAGCTCGAAACGGTCTGCGAAATTTCGCCGCCCAAGGTGTTGTTCGAGAAGCAGGCGGCCGATGCCACCTACAAATGGCTGCTCGGCATGGATGGCGGCAACGCCATTGAAGCGGTGTACATCCCCGAGGCCACGCGCGGCACGCTGTGCGTGTCCTCGCAAGTCGGCTGCGGCCTGAATTGCCAGTTCTGCTCGACCGCGACGCAGGGGTTCAACCGCAATCTCGCCACCAGCGAAATCATCGGTCAGGTGTGGACAGCGGCCAGGCATCTGGGCAACGTGCCACACCAGCAGCGCAAGCTCACCAATGTCGTCATGATGGGCATGGGCGAGCCGTTGCTCAATTTCGACAATGTCGTGCGCGCGATGAGCATCATGCGCGATGACTTGGGCTTGGGCCTCGCCAACAAGCGCGTGACGCTGTCGACCGCCGGTCTCGTGCCGATGATCGACAAACTCGGCGAAGTCGCCGACGTATCCCTCGCGGTATCGCTGCATGCACCGAACGACGAACTGCGCACCGAACTCGTGCCGCTCAACAAGAAGTACCCAATCGCCGAACTGCTCGCGGCCTGTCAGCGTTACGCTGCGCGCAAGCCGCGCACGACGATCACGTTCGAATACACCATGTTGAAGGGCGTCAACGACAAGCCGGAGCACGCACGTCAGTTGGTCAAACTGATGCGCAAGGTGCCGAGCAAGGTCAATCTGATTCCATTCAACACCTTCACCGGCACGCGCTTCGAGCGCTCCGACGAAGCCACGATTCGTGATTTCCAGAAAATCCTGCTCGATAACGACGTGTTGACCATGGTGCGTCGCACGCGTGGCGACGACATCGACGCGGCCTGCGGCCAGTTGAAGGGACAGGTGCTCGACCGCACCCGGCGCAGTGCCGAATTTCAGCGCCGTATCGACGCAGGAGTACGTCATGCGGCATGAGTGCGCGCGCATCGGGTTTTTTTTGCTCGTGCTGGCGAGTGCCACGATTTGCCTGCTTTCCGCCTGTGGTCGCAACAATGATGGCATTCGCCCTGCGGCGATCCAGAATCAGGTGTCGAACCTGAAAGAGAAGGAAACCCCCGCAGATCGCGCTCGGCCGTTCATCCAGCTCGGCGGCAAGTACATGGAGTTGGGCAAATTGGATCTTGCCCAGGAAAATCTGCTCAAGGCATTGAAGTACGATCCGAAGAACATCGATGCGCATACCTTGCTGGCGACGCTGTACGACCGTGTTGGCGATGGCAAGCAAGCGCTGCAGCACTACCACGATGCGGCCGAGCTTGCGCCGAAGGCAGGGGCCGAGAACAACAACTACGGCATGTATCTGTGCAAGCTTGGCCAATATGCGCAGGCGCGCAAATATTTCGACGTGGCCTTTGCCGACGGATTTTATGCCGCGAAGGCCTCGGCCTTCACGAATGCCGGTACGTGTGAACTGCTCGCCAAGGGTTCGCTCGACCGCGCAGAGGCGGATTTTCGCGGCGCGCTTGCGTTGGAACCGAGCAATGCCCAAGCTTTGTTCCAGCTCGCGAGTGTGTTGTATCAAAAAAACGACTATTTCAAGGCGCGCGCCTTCGCTCAGCGCTATGATGCTCTGGGACAGCCAAGCCCGGATGCTCTGTTGCTGGCGCGCAACATCGAGATCAAGCTCGGTCACGCGGATGCCGCGCGCGATTATGCTCAACGTCTGCGCGACCAGTTCCCGGATTCGGAACAGGCGCGTGCTTTGCAATCACCCACGCATTCCCAAACGCCATGAACCATAGCGATCCATCTCCAGCAAATTCCGGTCAGGCGGATTGCCCGCCAGGGGTTCCGTCGGGATCAGCGGCCGCAATGGCCTCCGAGCAATCGATGCTGTTTCCCGAATCGCTGGCGGAGCGGTTCATCGCTGCGCGAGAAGTGCGCGGTTGGAGTCGTGGTCGGGTCGCCGAGAAATTGCGTTTGCCCGAGCACGTTGTGCAGTGGATCGAAACCGAGCAGTACGACCGCATCGGCGAGCGCGTCTATCTGCGCGGCTATTTGACCAACTATGCGCGCCTTGTCGGTATTCCGATCGACGCCGTCGCAGCGGAATTGCGGGTCAAGGCGCCCCCCCCGCCGACCCTGGTCGCGACCGGGCAGATTCCGCGTTCGCGCTATTTGATCGAACGCTATTCCGGCTCGGCGCTGTATCTCGTTCTTACCGGGGTGATCTTCGTTCCCTTGGTGATGTTCGCCATGAACATGGGGGGCGGTATCGACACCCGCCTGACACCGCTGGATGCCCCGGCGCCGGCGGTGGCGGTTGCTGTCGATTCCGATTCGACGACGAACCTTCCTGCCGCCTCGGCGACCGCAGGCGCGACCTCGCTCGGGCCTGCGATGGCCGCGACGACTGCTTCTTCGGATTCCCCTCTGATGGCATCGTTTGCCATGATGCCGAGTGTGCCGGCGACGGAAGCCGCCAAACCGCCGGCACCCGCAACAAGCCTCGGGCTGTTGCGGTTGAGTCTGGCCGAAGCGAGTTGGGTCGAGATCGTCGATGCCGATGGCAAGCGTCTGGAGTACTCGACGTTGCCTGCCGGCACGACCAAGGAATATCCGACGGACAAGGCGTTGACGATCCTGCTTGGCAACACCAACGGCGCCAAAGTCGACGTTGCCGGGCAGGCGCAGGATATCGCGCCTTACAATCGCGGCAACGTTGCGCGTTTCAAGCTCGCGGCCGGGGCGAAATCGATCGCAACGGCGAGCGTCGAGACGCATAACGGCTGATTGCGTCCGATTCCCACCGCCTCCTGAACGACGCCGATCGCTTGGGCGCATCGAAAGGCGGTTCCTGCTACCCTACGTGTCCCGCGCCAATCGACCCGGCGCGTGCGGCGATGAGTCAACGCAGGGCGCGTCGTCGTGTCGCCCGTTGAGGTACGGCGCGCTTGTCGCGCCCTCGGTTGCGGCATGTGGTTTTGCGAATCCGTCAGGGGTGCGGATCGCAGGTTGATCAACTTTTGCAAAGGCGATTCTCAGCATGGCTTTCGACGTTTTGGACGAACACGAACAGGGCGAACTCGTTCGCAAGTGGGTGCGCGAAAATTGGTTGTCCATCGTGATTGGAATCGGGCTTGGCCTGGTTTTGCTATTCGGCGTTCAGCAATGGCGCACACATCGCGCCAATCGCAACATGGAAGCCGCCACGTTGTACGACGTATTGAGCGCTGACGTGACGAAGAAAGATTTCGACGCTGCCAAGGCGATCGCCGCGAAGCTCAAGACAGATCATGCCGAAACCCCCTATGCGGTATTCGCCGCGATGCGTGAAGCCGATATCTCCGCGCAGAAAGGCGATCTGGAAAATGCGTATGCCTCGCTGGATTGGGCTTGGCAACATGCCGGTATCGACGCATTGAAGGCGCCAGTGGGCATCGATCTTGCGCGTGTCCAACTCGCGCGCGGCAAGGCACAGGACGCGCTCGATCTGCTCGGCAAGCTGCCGCAGCACGGATTCGAAGCAACCGGTGCCGAGTTGCGTGGTGATGCGCTCAGTGCGCTCGGTCGCAAGGATGAAGCGCGTGCGGCGTATGGCGATGCGCTGGCCAAGCTCGATCCGGCTGCCCCCGATCGCGCGCTCGTCGAAATGAAGATATCCGATCTGGGTGTTGCCGCCAAAGTCGATATGCCTGCCAAGGCAGACAAGGCCGATACGGAGAAGAAGAGCTCATGAAGAATCGGTTTTTTTCCGCACGGCGGTTGCGCGGCGCCAGTCTCATCCTGCTTGCCGTGGCCATGACCGGCTGCGGCACGATCAAAGGCTGGTTCAACGATACCAAGAAGGAAAACATCGAACCACCGACCCCGCTCGCCGAAAATTTCTCGCCCGCCATTCGCGTGCAGAAAGTGTGGGGCGAGCGCATCGGCAAAGGTGCGGAGAAAACCGGCGCGAACATGCGTCCTGCCTATGCCGACGGCAAGGTGTATGCCGCGAGCACGACGGGAGTCATCGCCGCGTACGATGCAGGCACCGGCAAGACGCTGTGGAGCAAACAGCTCGGTCGCCGCGCCGGATTCATCATCCACCGCGGCCCCAATTCGGTGCGGTGGGGCGGTGGGCCGACCATCGATGGCGATCTCCTGGTTGTGGGCGCGCTCGAAGGCGTGGTTCAGGCTTTCGCGGCGGGCGACGGTACCGATCGCTGGTCCACGCAGCTGAGTTCGGAAATCATTGCGGCACCGGCGGTCGGTGGCGGCATGGTTTTCGTGCGTACGAACGACGGCCATATCGTCGGTCTGGATCGCGCCGATGGCTCGCGCAAGTGGAGCTACGACCGTTCGACCGTGCCGCTGCTGAGCCTGCGTGGCAACAGTGCGCCGATGTATGTTGATGGCGTCGTGTACGCGGGCGAGGATAACGGCAAGGTCATTGCCTTGCGCGCGAGCGATGGGGCGTTGCTGTGGGAGCAGGTCGTCTCGCCGGGTGAGGGCCGCACCGAGATCGAGCGACTTCAAGATGTCGACGGAGCGATCGCCGTGGCCGACGGCGTCCTTTACGCGAGCGGTTACAAGGGCCAGACGACGGCGTTGGCCACCCAGACGGGCAGGCCGATATGGACGCACGAAGTGGCCAGCTACAGTGGCGTTGCCTTGTCGGCGAGCCAGATCTATCTGTCGGACGCGGACTCGAACGTCTACGCGCTCGATCTGCGCAACGGCAGTTCGGAATGGAAACAGGATGCGCTGAAATACCGCTGGCTCGGCGAGCCTGCCGTGCAGGGCGACGCCGTTGTCGTCGGCGATCTCGAAGGCTGGGTACACTGGCTCTCGATCGGCGACGGCAAACTGCTTGCTCGCGAACGCATTTCGAAAGCGCCGATTCGTTCTGCCCCGGTCGTTGTCGGCGACATGGTGTACGTCGAAACGATTTACGGCGATATTGCCGCTTACCGCGTCGGGAAGTAGATTCCCCGCCACGGATCACGCGAATTACACGGGTTGAGTCGAATGGAGCAATGAAGAATTGCTCTTCTGGTGTTGGTCGGCACAATCCGCGATCGAAGCTCTTTTCGAGGACGCCATGCTCCCCGTCGTCGCCCTTGTCGGCCGCCCCAACGTCGGTAAATCCACGTTGTTCAATGTGCTCACGCGCACGCGCGATGCCTTGGTGCACGATTTGCCGGGTTTGACGCGCGATCGCCATTATGGCGTCTGCCGCCTCGGTACAAGCGAGTTCGTCGTCGTCGATACGGGTGGCCTGTCCGGCGAACAAGAAGGCATCGATGCGTTGACCGCGCGTCAAGCGGAACTCGCCGTCGACGAGGCAGACGTCGTCGCCTTCGTCGTCGATGCGCGCGATGGCGTGCTGCCTCAGGATCGCACCATCCTCGGCCATCTGCGCAAACGCGGAAAACCGCTGCTGCTGATCGTCAACAAGGTCGATGGCGTCGATGAAGGCCAGGCGCGTGGCGAGTTCGCCGCGTTCGGATTTGCCGCGCCCGTGCTCACCTCGTCCGCGCATAGCCGCGGCCTGCCGGAATTGCTGGAGGAGATCGCAAAGCATCTGCCGGCAATCGACGTCGATGCCGTCGCTGCAGGTGATCCGGTCGACGATGGCATTCGCGTCGCCATCGTCGGTCGGCCCAACGTGGGCAAGTCCACGTTGGTCAATCGGCTGCTCGGCGAGGACCGCGTGGTGGTGTCGGAAATTGCCGGCACCACGCGCGATTCGATCCGCGTGCCGCTGGAACGCGACGGTAAAAAGTATACGTTGATCGATACCGCCGGTGTGCGCCGCCGCGCGCGGGTCGAGGAAGCCGTCGAGAAATTTTCGGTCATCAAGACCTTGCAGTCGATCGCCGCGGCGAATGTCGTCGTGCTGATGATCGATGCAGGAGAAGGCGTGTCCGAACAAGATGCGACCTTGATCGGTCATGTCATCGACGAAGGTCGCGCGCTCGTGGTCGCCGCCAACAAGTGGGACGGTCTCTCCACCTACGAGCGCGATCAATGCCGCATTTCGCTCGAACGGCGTCTTGATTTCGTGCCGTTCGTGAAACCGGTTTTCATCTCCGGCCTGCATGGTTCGGGCTTGGCAGAGTTGATGCGCGCAGTCGTGCGCGCGCACCGCTCGGCAACGCGCGAGTTCGGCTCCTCGGAATTGACCAAGGCGCTTGAGCAAGCGTACGAAGGTTATCAGCCGCCGCTGGTACGCGGTCACGCACCGAAATTGCGCTTCGCCCACCCCGGTGGCACCAATCCGCCGACGATCGTCATCCACGGCAGCCGCACGAAACATATCGCAGACGGCTACCGCCGTTACCTCGAAAATTTTTTCCGCAAGCGCTTCAAGCTCGAAGGTACGCCGATTCGCATCGCATTCAAGGACAGCACCAATCCGTTCGCCGGACGCAAGAACGAACTGACGCCAACGCAAGTGCGCAAACGCAAGCGCATGGTTCGCAACGCGAAACGCAGTTAGCGCATTCCCCCCGTGTCATGCGCGCGCGGAAATGAGCCTGTTGGATGCGACGCAAAATGCGCGGATGACAGCGTTCGGCCTTGCTCCGTGCGGCCGGCATCGCAGCGGGGGAATTTGGTAGGCGAGCGCATGCCTTCCCGTGCCACGAAGGCACGGTGGCGGTCATGACGCGACTGGCATCCACCCTCACCGTGGCCATCCTTGCCGGAGGTGAAGGGCGACGCGTTGGCGGCAATGACAAGGGCTGGCTGATGCTTGGCGGCATTCCGTTGATCGAGCGCGTCGTTTCCCATGTCCGTGAGCAGGCCGACGCAATCCTGATTTGCGCCAATCGTCGCGCAGACGATTACGCGCGTTTGGGCAGTGTCATTGCGGATAGTCGGCTCGGGTTTCATGGGCCGCTGGCCGGCATCGCCAGTGCGTTGGCGCGGTGCGCCTCGCCGTGGCTGTTGACCGTGCCGGTGGATGCGCCCGAGCCACCGTTCGATCTCGCACAGCGTCTGCATGCCGCCGTCATCGCACATGCTGCGGATGTGGCCGTCGCACATGACGGCGCGCAGCGACAGCCATTGTTCGCGCTATACCGGCGCGAGCTCGCGCAGAGTGCCGCGACGGCGTTGGATGCCGGCATGGCGGTGTATCGTTGGCAGGAAAATCTCGGCGCGGTAGCCGTGGATTTCGCCGATCGCGCCCCCGCATTCGCCAACCTCAATACCATGAATGCATTTCGCGAATGGGAGCAATGCCATGTCGACTGATGTGCACACTTTCCCGATCGGATTGAGCCTGGCCGAGGCGCGCTCCCGCGTCGTGGCAGCGGCAATGGCGGAGCCTTTGTCGAGCGAAACCGTGGCGATCGAGTCGGCGCTCGGTCGCGTGCTGGCCGACGATGTGACGGCCCCCTTCGATGTCCCCGGGTTCGACAACGCGGCGATGGATGGCCATGCCGTGCGTGGGGACGATCTTGCGCCCTCGAGCGAGACACGATTGCGCGAAGTGGGCGTGACGTTCGCCGGTGGCGCGCAGACTCTCGCGTTGGGGCGCGGCGAATGTGTGCGCATCATGACCGGCGCGCCGTTGCCGCCTGGCGCCGACACGGTGGTCATGAAAGAAAATGTGCGTACCGAAAACGGCACCATCGTCGTCGCTGCGGGCACCCCCCGTGGCGCCAACACGCGTGCCGCCGACGACGACTATCGTCGTGGCGATGCGGCATTGAGTGCGGGGACCGTGCTGACGCCGGCGCGGCTCGGCGTGCTTGCCGCATTCGGTCGCACACGGATTGCGGTCGCGCGCCGACCATGTGCCGTGTTGCTGACCACCGGCGACGAACTCGTGCCGCCCGGCGAAGCCCTGAAATTCGGTCGCATTCACGACTCCAATCGCTACAGCCTCGGAGCGCTGCTGGAACGCCATGGCGCCACCTTGCTGCGGCACGAGCGCCTGCGCGACGATCGTGCGTTGTTGCGCGATGCGCTGTTGCGTGCGAGCGCCGAGGCCGATCTGATCGTCAGCAGTGGCGGCGTATCGGCGGGGGAGGCGGATTTTCTGCCGAACTTGCTCACGGAAATCGGGCGTATCCATTTCTGGAAAGCGCGGATAAAACCCGGCATGCCGTTGCTGTGCGCCAACATCGATCGCGCGCTGATGTTCGGCCTGCCGGGTAATCCGGCGTCCGGTGTGGCAACGTTTCTTGCGTTCGTGCGGCCCGCGCTCGATGCGATGACGCGGCGCCTGCCGCGCAAGCCGCTGTGGGCAAGGCTTGCACGCCGCATCGACAAAACGCATGAGCGGGTCGAGTTTCTGCGTGCGCGGTTGCTTTGCGATGAAACCGGCACGTTGCTGGCGACGCCGTTGCCGAAGCAAGGCTCCGGGCAGTTGCGCGGCGTCGCCGAGAGCGACGTCTTGATCGTGCTGCCCGAGGCGGAAGGGGAATATCCCGCCGGAACGGTGGTCGAGGCCGTGCCTTTGTCGGATTGGGCTTGAACGCGCCGCGCCAATGCGCATACTGCCGGCATGAACCCCAGCCTTGTCGAGGAAATCGATCCGCACGCTGCGCGCAAGCGGCAGGCGCATGGCGCACTGCTGATCGACGTGCGCGAGGACGACGAACGGGCCGCCGGCATGCCGGCGGATGCGATCGGATTGCCTCTGGCTCAGGTGGCGACGCGCATCGGCGAATTCGCAACCCGGCGCGATCAAGCCATTCTCACGATCTGCGCCAGTGGCAAGCGCTCGTTGGTCGCCGCGCAAACCCTGCGCGAGCTCGGCTACACCTGCCTTGCATCGGTTGCGGGCGGCTTCCTGCGCTGGAACGTACAAGGCTTGCCTCTGGCGCCAGAGGGCCTGGGCGCCGACGCGCTGGAGCGTTACTCGCGTCACCTGCTTCTGCCCGAAGTCGGTGTCGCGGGACAGCGCAAGCTGGGCAACGCGCGTATCGCTATCGTCGGTGCCGGGGGGCTGGGTTCGCCGGCCGCGTTCTATCTGGCCGCGGCGGGTGTCGGCCAGATGACCTTGATCGATGACGACGTGGTCGAAAAATCCAACTTGCAACGTCAGATATTGCATACCGATGCGCGTGTCGGCATGGCTAAAATCGAGTCTGCACGGGTCGCCATCGAGGCGCTCAATCCAGGCGTGACGCTGACCACGCATCGCGCGCGCATGGTTGCCGACAACGTCGAAGCATTGATCGGCGGACACGATGTGGTGCTCGATGGCGCGGATAATTTCGCCACGCGTTATCTGCTCAGTGCGGCATGCCGACGCCTGCGCATCCCGCTGGTTTATGGCGCCGTGCATCGCTTTACCGGGCAGATCGCCGTGTTCGATGCGCGCGATGCGGCATCGCCGTGCTACCGCTGCCTGTTTCCCGAACCGCCCGCTGCCGCCGATGCGCCGAACTGCGCCGAGGCGGGCGTGCTAGGCGTGTTGCCGGGTACGGTGGGTTTGTTGCAGGCGACCGAGGCGCTCAAGCTCGTGCTCGGCATCGGCACGCCGTTGATTGGCCGTCTGCTTTGCTACGATGCGCTCGCGGCCACCTTTCGCGAACTGCGTCTGGCGCGAGATTCGCACTGCCCCGGCTGTGGCGAAGGGGCGGTGTTCGAGGGGTATCGCGATATCGCGCGAATTTGCGCCACTGCGTGAAACACTGACCGCGAACGTTGGGAAAATCCGGTACGGATCAGCCGGTACTGCGTCGTGCGGAAGGGGCGGTGATCGAGTAGATTGCCGCATCGACAGGTCGACCGTGCAACTGGATGCGACCGCTGACCAGGCCTTCGTAGCGTGCGCCGGTTTTTTCGGCGATGCGGCGACTGGGGCGGTTCGCGGCGGCGCAGGCGATCTCGATGCGGGTGAGGCCGAGCTGCTCGAAAACGTAACCCACGGCAAGTCGCGCTGCTTGCGCACCGACTCCGCGCGCCTGATACGACTGGCGGATCCAGTAGCCGAGGTTTGCGCTGCGGTTGGCGTGATCGATCTGATTCAGACCCACACCGCCGAGATAGTCGCCACACGTCGCGTCGATGACGGCGAAGGCAAAACCGTCGCCCTTGTCCCAGTTTTCGACGGCATGGGCGATCCAGGCTTCGGCCTGCGCATTGCCGTAGGAAGGCGTGCACCAATCGAGCCAAGCGCCGACGGTTTGGATGGATTCCTGTGCGGCCTCGACGAGCCCTGCCGCATCGCCCGGCTGATACTTGCGGATACAGATGCCGTGGCTTTCGCGTTCGGTCGGAAGCAGGCGCGAATCGAAATCATGCATGATCAATGGGTCTCGCGTTGGGCGCGCTCGAAGGCGGCGAGTTGTTCGGCAGTGGCGGGAGTTTGATGCCGGGCTTTCCAT
>Ga0208826_1001435_pt1 | contig 20165 bp, 17 predicted proteins | sample AD_UKC115_MetaG_FD_184451 | JGI IMG/M metagenome (GOLD analysis project Ga0208826, IMG submission 184451) | Active sludge microbial communities of municipal wastewater-treating anaerobic digesters from Hong Kong - AD_UKC115_MetaG (SPAdes)... | ecosystem: Engineered > Bioreactor > Anaerobic >...
CGAGCGCCTGCGCCAGCGCGGCGGCTGAGCCGTCCCCCGCCGCAACCTCCCGCTCCTGCGCCGGACGCAGCGCTGCGGCGAGGCCGGCCGGGCGCCTTGACGCGACCTGCTGAAACGGGCGGGCTAGAATCCGCCGCATGACCGACGCCCGCACCCCGAACCCCCTGCTGGCCGCGCTGGGCCGCGCGCTGGAGGCCGTGCTGAACCGCGCCGTGGCGCTCGACGCCGACACGCGCTCGCGCCTGGCCGCGCTCGACGGGCGCGCCGTGAGCCTGACCGTGGCCGGCACGCCGCTGGCGCTGCGCGTGCAGGTGGAGCAGGCCACGCTGCGCGTCGGCCCGGCCTTCGCCGGCGACAGCGCACTGCGCGTGACCGCCACCCCCGGCAGCCTGCTCTCCCTGGCGCTGCGGCGCGGCGGCGGCGAGTCGGCGATTCCGCCGGGCAAGGTGGAGATCGCCGGCGACGCCGAACTGGCGCGGCGCCTGGAGAAGCTGGCCGGCGGCTACCGCCCGGACATCGAGGAAGCCTTCGCGCGCGTCTTCGGCGACGTGGCCGGCGTGGCCCTGGCGCGGGCCCTGGGCACCGCCCTGCAGGGCCTGCGCGAACGCGGCCAGCGCCTGGTGGAGGACACCGCCGAGTACCTGGTGGAAGAGCGCCGCGACCTCGTCGCGCCGGACGAGATGCACGCCTTCCTCGACGAGGTGGACACGCTGCGCGAACGCGCCGAGCGCCTCGAAGCGCGCCTGCGCCGCCTGGCCGACGCGGCGGCCCGCGCCGGCGCGCGCGCATGACGGCGCTGCGCAGCCTGCCGCGCCTGGTCGGCGTGGCCCGCGTGCTGGTGCGCTACCGCCTCGACGAGCTGGTCGATGCGGCCCACCTGTTCCGCCCGCTGAAGTGGCTGCGCCCCCTGCTCGGCCGCGCGCCGCGCGACGTGGCGGCGCTGTCGCGCGGCGCGCGCCTGCGCGGCGCGCTGGTCGAGCTCGGGCCGATCTTCGTCAAGTTCGGGCAGATCCTCTCCACCCGGCGCGACCTGTTGCCTGCCGACGTGGCCGGGGAGCTGACCCTGCTGCAGGACCAGGTGCCGCCCTTTCCCGCCGCCGCGGCGCGGCGCGCCATCGAGGCCGCGCTGGGCGCGCCGGTGGAGGCGCTGTACGCCCATTTCGACGACACGCCGCTGGCCTCGGCCTCGATCGCCCAGGTCCACGCCGCCACCCTGATGGCGCCGCAGGGCGGCGCGGACGCGACCGCGCGCGAAGTGGTGGTGAAGGTGCTGCGGCCCGGCATCGCCGCGCGCATCGGCCGTGACGTGGCCCTGCTGCGCGCGCTGGCGGGGCTGGTCGCACGCTTCCACCCCAATGCCGACAAGATCCGTCCGCAGGACGTGGTGAGCGAGATCGAATCCACCCTGCGCAACGAGCTGGACCTGCAGCGGGAAGGGGCCAACGCCAGCCTGCTGCGGCGCAATTTCGCCGCCTCGGACGACCTGTACGTGCCCGAGGTGATCTGGTCGCACACGAAGGAAGGCGCACTCACCCTGGAACGCGTGCGCGGCATTCCCGCCGACGACATCGCCGCCCTCGACGCCGCCGGCATCGACCGCGTGCGCCTGGCGGAGAAGGGCGTGCAGATCTTCTACACGCAGGTGTTCCGCGACAATTTCTTCCACGCCGACGCCCACGCCGGGAACATCTGGGTGGACGCCACGCGTCCCGCCGATCCGCGCTTCATCGCGCTCGACTGCGGCATCATGGGATCGCTGCCCGATGCCGACCAGTACTGGCTGGCGGAAAACTTCCTCGCCCTGTTCAACCAGGACTACCGCCGCATCGCCGAGCTGCACGTCAGGGCCGGCTGGATGCCGGCGAGCACGCGCCTGGACGAACTGGAGGCCGCCACGCGCGCCGTGTGCGAGCCCTACTTCACCCGGCCGCTGAGCGAGATCTCGCTGGCCGAGGTGGTGGTGAAGCTGTTCCAGACCGCGCGCCGCTACGAGTTGACCCTGCAGCCGCAGCTCATCCTGCTGCAGAAGACCCTGCTCAACATCGAGGGCCTCGGACGCCAGCTGCATCCGCAGATCGACATCTGGGCCGTGGCCAAGCCGGTGCTGGAGCGCGTGTGGCGCCAGCGCCGCGGTCCGCGCGCGGTGTGGAAGGCGCTGCGCCGGCGCGTGCCGGAATGGCTGGCCGCGGCGCCGGACATGCCGCAGCTGCTGCACGACTACCTGCGCCAGGCCACCCACGGCGGCATCGAGATGCGCGTGCACTCGCGCGATCTGGCCAACCTGCACGCCGACGCGCGCGCCGGGCGGGCCGTGGCCGTGCCGCTGGCGCTGGGCGCCACCCTGCTGCTGTCGGCCGTGCTGCTGTATGTGCTGGACGCGCCGGGCGCGCGCTGGCTGGGCGTGCCGCTGTCGGCCTGGCTGGCGGCCCTGGCCGGCGCCGCCTGCTTCTGGAGTGCCAACCGGCGCCGCTGAGGCGCACGCCGTTGCGTGATCCCTGGGGCCATCTCCCTACGTACACCTGGGCAAGCACCTGCTCGGGTGCGTCACCGTGGGAGACAACGACATGCGAACCAGGAAATTCGGCAATGCCTTGCTGCTGGGCACCCTCCTCGCCGCCGCGGCGGCCCAGGCCGCGCCGGCCGATGGCGACTTCGACACGAACTGGGGATTCTTCAACAGCGGCAAGATGATCGTGCCCTTCGACTTCGGTGGCGACCAGGTGGACGTCGCCGCCGACAGCGTGTTGGGCGATGACGGCTCCCTGTTCATTGCCGGAACGGTGAAGGACGCCAATGGCATCAAGCGCATGGGCGTCACCAAACTGACGCCGGCCGGCGGCATCGACACCGCGGGCTTCGGCGGGGGCGATGGCCGCGTGCTCTCTCCAAGCAACGCCGGCGTCATGCATGCCACGGGCATCGCGCGTCGTGGCACGACCCTGTACGTCGGCGGATTCCGCGAAGTGGACGCCACCAACAGGGATTTCGCCCTGTGCATCTTCAACACCAGCGGCGTGCCTCTGCTGTTCCTGTCGACCAGTTCGCCCTGCGTGACCGCATCCTTCGATCTGGGCAACACGATCAGCCAGGACATTGCCACGTCCATGGTGGTGCAGCCCGACGGCAAGATCGTTCTGGCCGGCACCACGGCGGTGAACTCCGCCACCGATACCTACGCGGCCTTCGTCCGATTCAAGAGCAACGGCGCGCTCGACAACACGTTTGGCGTCGGCGGGACCGGGCAGCAGTTGCTGCGCACCACGAATGTCTTCCAGCGCCACCGCATCAACGCCGTCACCCTTGCCGGGAACGGCAAGATCGTGGCCGTCGGGAGCACCGATCCGGTCGGCGCCAGCGATACCAGCGCGCTGGTGATCCGCCTGAAGAGCGACGGCCTGGTCGATGCGCTTTCCAACACGGCGGAATATGCCTTCTCCGTGGACGGCAGCAACCAGCGGGACACCGGGCTCTACGACGTGATTGCCGTGGACAATCCCACGGACGCGGAGGACGACCTCGTCGTCGTGGGTTACGCCGAACTCGCCAACTCGATCCACAGCGGCCTGATCGCGAAACTCAATCTCGCTTATGCGCTCGATACGGTGGGCTTCAGCGCGGGAGACGGCTCAGACGGTTACTACACCACCATCAACAACGCTTCCTGGGATTTCAACAGCGTGGCAATCCAGCCGGGCGTCGGTTATGTGATCGGCGCAACCATCGCGCAGAACGATCAGACCGATTTCATGCTCGGCCGCTTCCGCTTCGACGGCAAGATCGACACGCTGTGGACCTCGCAAAGCACCGCGTTCCATCCCTTCGACTTCGGCCTCAACGGCCAGTTCGATCTGCTGGCAGACGTCAAGGTCCAGGGCGATGGGATCTACGCCGTGGGTACCGGCTTCAAGACGCCGACCAATACGGACTTCGTCGCCGCCAAACTGACCCTCGACCGCATCTTCCGCGATCGGTTCGAGTAAGCCGGCCAGCGGTGCGGTCGCTCAGCGCGCCCGCACCGCCTTGCTGCGGCGATCGCTCAGGCGGCCGGCCGCGTCGGCCAACAGCACGGCCTTGCCGATGGTGCTGCTGCGCGGGTGCGACAGGCGTTTCACCGCGTCGAGGGCCGCCTGCAACTGGGCCGGATCGGCCTGGGCATCGTCGCTGGCAACGAGGCATGCGTGCAGCACGACGCGCTGGTAGGCCGCGGCCTGCGACGCATCGTCCGCCTTCAGTCCGTAGAGTTGGGCCGCGCGCTGCGCCGTGGCGCACCGGGGTGCGGGCGCACCGGCCAGCAGTTCCCAGCGCACCAGATCGTCGAGGACGGGCAGGAGGCTGCGGCTGGTCGGGCCCAGCGCAGCCTCGTAGCTGGCGACGGCGTCGCGCAGGTGTGTCCCCGCTTCACCGAGCTGCCCCAGGGCAAGCTCGCTGGCGCCCAGGGCGCGCAGCGACGCGGCCGTGGCGTGGTGGGCATCACCGTACTGGGCGCGGCGGATCTGCAGGGCCTCGGCGGCCAGTTCGCGCGCCCGCGCGCCGTGGCCCAGATCCAGCTCGCACCAGGCCAGGTTGTTGGCCACGAGGGCGACATGCGGGCTGTCGCTGCCGTACTTGGCGCGACGTGCCGCCAGCACGCGGTCGAACAGCGCGGCGGCCTCCTCGAAGCGGAACTGGGCGTACAAGACCGAGGCCAGATCGTTCTCCGCACTGACCGTGCGTGGATGGGAGGCGCCATACAGGCGCTGCACCAGCGCCAGCTCCTCGCGGCGCAGGGCTTCGGCCGATTCCAACTGGCCCAGATTGGTCTGCACCATGGCCAGCGCGTTGAGGGCGTCGGCGAGGTGGGGATCGGCGTCGGCCGTCACGCGCCGCACCGCGTCCACCACCGCCTGCGCCAGCGGCAGCGCCTCCCGGTGCCGCTGGCGAAGACTCAGCAACGAAACCTGACGCAGACGCACCTCCTGCGTGCGCCAGTCCGCGTCGCCGAAGGCCATCCGCCGCGCCTGCAGCGCGGCGGCGTAGGCGTCGGCGGCTTCATCCAGCCGGTTGAGCGCCTGCAGCGCGAGACCACGGCGCAGATCGAGGTCGGCGCGCCGGCCCGGAGCGTCCTCCGTCGCCGCCCCGAGCGTGCCGACCAGTTCGATCTCCTCCTTGAAGCGCGCCAGAGCGTGCAGCGCCTCGGCGTGCTGCAGCCCCGCCGCAAAGGCCGTGGCCTCGTCGCCCACCTCGTGCGCCAGCGCGGCGGCTTCCTGCAACAGGGGCAGGGACTCCTCGTACAGGCCCAGGCCGCGCTGCGCCTGGCCCAGGGCGGTGAGCAGTTCGGCGCGGGCACCCGGCTGGTCGCGCAGCACGTCGCGGATGCGTGCCGCACCGCGCTCCAGCAGCTCGCGCGCGCTGAGCGACGTGCCGCGGGCCTCTTCCGGATCCGCGGCCTGGAACAGGCCATTCATGAAATCCAGCACGGCGCGCGACTTCGCCACCTCGGCCAGGGCCAGGTCGCGCTGGTGCCGTGCCTCGGCGCGCTGCGCCAGCGCCACCACCAGTCCGCCGCTGAGGCCGAGCACCGCGAGGGCGGCCAGGCCGGCCGCCAGAGCGTGACGGCGCAGGAAGCGGCCGCTGCGGTAGCGCCAGGTGCCGCGGCGCGCGGCCACGGGGCGCCGCTCCAGCCAGGCCTGCACGTCGGTGGCGAGATCTGCCACGCTGGCATAGCGCTGTGCCGGCTCCTTGCGCAGGGCCTTGAGCACGATGGCATCGAGGTCGCCGCGCAGTTCGCGGCGCAGGCGGCGCGGATCGAGGTGGCGTCGCGCGGCCAGCTCGTCCGCCGCCACGTCTTCGCCCGCACGGGTCACCGCGAGGCTGGGCCGCGTCGGCTCCTGCTGCAGGATGGCCTGCTCGTAGGCCGCCGGCGTGCTGTGCTCCACACGGTAGGGACGCCGGCCGGTGAGCAGCTCGTACAGCAGCAGGCCCAGCGCGTAGACGTCCACCGCCGTCGTCACGGCGTCACCGCGCACCTGTTCCGGCGCGGCGTACTCGGGCGTGAACACGCGCGTGGCGCTGGCGGCGGTCTCGGCGTCGAGCAGCTTGGCGATGCCGAAGTCGAGCAGCTTCACCGCGCCGTCTGCGCCGACCAGGATGTTGGAGGGCTTCAAGTCGCGATGCACCACCAGGCGCTGGTGGGCGTGGCTGACGGCCGCGCAGACGGTGAGGAACAGGCACAGGCGCTGCACGAGGTCGAGGCGCCGGGCATCGCAGTGGCTGCGCAGGTCGCTGCCCTCGACGAATTCCAGCGCCAGCCACGGCAGACCGGCAGCGCTGACGCCGCCGTCGACCAGGTGGGCGATGTTGGGATGCTGCAGGCCGGCGAGGATCTGCCGTTCGGCGCGGAAGCGGGCGACGTCCTCGTCGCGGTCCCAGTGGTTGCGCAGCAGCTTGATCGCCACGCGCTGTCGGAACGCACCGTCGGCGCGCTCGGCCAGCCACACCTGACCCATGCCACCGCGGCCCAGCTCGCGTTGCAGCACGAAGGCGCCGAGGCGCGTGCCGGCGAGGCGCGCTGTCGCCGCGGCGTCTTCGGCCGCCGCGGCTGCCTCCAGCAGCGCCGGTGCCTGCGCGGCGATCGCGGTGGCGTCGCCGGCCGCCTGCGCATCGGCCTGCAGCAGGGCCAGCACGTCGGCGCGCAGCGCGGCGTCGTCGGGACACCACGCCTGCAGCTGCGCCTCCCAGGTGTGCGGCGGCGCATCGGCCAGCCGTTCGAACAGCGCCCGCGCGCGTTGCCAGGCCTCCGCGTCCATCGTGCTCTCCCCCGCCGACCCCGGCGACAATTGTAGGCGGGGCGGCGCGCCGCGTGCTCAGCGCGAGCGGTTGAACAGCACCGCGCCGCGCGCCCGGGCCTCCTCTTCGGTGCACACCTCGCCCAGGGCAGCGGTCAGGCGCGGGCAGCGCGCGCGCAATTGCTCCAGGGTGAGCAGCTCGGGAATGCGCGGGTGGGCCACGCACACGGCGCCGGTCGGCGACCAGCCCGCTTCGAAGCGGAAGTCGGGACCGGTCTCCGCGCGCTGCACGCCGTGGCGGTCGTAGACGTCGATGGTGGTGCCGTTGCGCGTGGCCGGCACGCCGTCGCCGCAGTAGTCGGCGCGCGCCATGTGCACGCAGGCCTCGTACTCCGCGTGCAGCGGCGCGCCGTCGGGCGCCGTCTTCCAGAACTTGTAGCCGTAGCGCACGCACTTGGCCTCGGCGCCGCTGGTGCAGGACAGGCTGAAGTGCTGCGCGTCGGCATGGAAGCGGCCGTGCGCGTCCCAGCGCGCGGCCAAGGGAAAGCCCGCGCGGTGGCCTTCCGGATCGGCGTCGCAGGCCTCGTGCCAGGCACCATCGGCACCGCGCAGGCTGAGCCGGTGCAGCCACACGTCGGCGTCACGGGCGTCGCGTTCGACCGCATCGATGCGCAGGGTGACGCCCTCGGGCAGGGCCAGCTCGGCGCCGACCAGGTCCGCGCTGCGCAGGACGACACCGTCGTCCTGGCGCAGCACGAACTGCGTGCCCTCCACCTGCAGCAGCGGCGCCGCCCGGCACGGGCCCAGGGCTGTCAGCAGCAGCAGCGCGAAGAGGCCGCGCCGGGCCTGGCAGGGCACGGACACGGCCTCAGCGCCCCGGCAAGGTCACGCGCACGGCGGCGAGCGGCACGCTGGTGAACGCATCGGCGCCCACGGCCGGCAGGCCCTGTGCGGCGGCGCCGTTGAAGTTGATGCCGTTCAGGGCAAAGCCCTGCAGGATCGGGCCGTTGAAATTGATGCCGTTCAGGGCAATGCCCTGCAGCACCGGGCCGTTGAAGGCGATGCCGTTGAGCTGCACGCCCTGCAGCACCGGGCCGTTGAAGGCGATGCCGTTGAGTTGCACGCCCTGCAGCAGCGGGCCGTTGAAGGCGATGCCGTTGAGCTGCACGCCCTGCAGCACCGGGCCGTTGAGGGTGATGCCCGCCTGGGCGCTGCCGGCGGCGAGGGTGGCGGCCAGCAGGCCGAGGATGGCGATGGAACGACGCATGGGTTTCCTCCGATGGGGGACGCCACCGTGGCGCCCTCCCCCGCACATACGCAGCGGCCGCCGGCCAGGGATCATGCGCCGGGACGGCGGCCTGTGACGCCGCGCGACGCCGCCGCTAGGATGGCGGCGGGAGGGAGACCGCATGTCCGGAAGCGAGCAGGATCTGACCCGCGCCATCGCCGCCAGCGCGCACGACGCGGCGGCGCGCGAGCACATGCTGGCCCTGGTCTACGAAGACCTGCTGCGCATTGCCCGCGCCGAGCTGAACCGCCACCGCCGCGGCGAGACCCTCAATACGCGCGCCCTGGTGCATGAGGTCTACCTCAAGCTGTTCGAGCGCGGCGGCGCCGACTACGCCAATCGCAAGCACTTCTTCGCCACGGCGGCCAAGGCCATGCGCCAGGTGGTGATCGACTACGCCCGCGCGCGCCTGGCCGAGTGCCGCGGCGCGGGTGCCGAGCACGTGCCGCTGGACGCGCTGGAGGCGGTGCCGCTGCCGGTGGACGCCCAGGCCGAGCAGCTGGTCGGCATGGACCGCGCGCTGCGCAAGCTCGCCGCGCTCGACGCGCGCCTGGTCGAGGTCATGGAACTGCGCTTCTTTGCCGGCATGGAGGTGAAGGACATCGCCGAGCTGCTCGGCGTGTCCGAGCCCACGGTGAAGCGCGACACGCGCGCGGCCAAGGCCTTCCTCGCGCGCGAGCTGGCCCTGGGCTGAGCGCGCCCGCTAGCATGGGCGGATGACCTGCGCGCCCCTGCCGCTGCTGTACCTCGACGAGCACCTGGTGGCGGTGGACAAGCCCGCCGGCCTGGCCGTGCACCGCAGCCGCCTGGTCGGCGCCGACGAGGCCTATCTGATGGACCGGCTGCGCGCGCAGGTGGACGGCCCGCTGCATGCCGTACACCGCCTGGACCGCGCCACCAGCGGCGTGCTCCTGGTGGCGCGCGACGCGGCCGTGGCGGCCGACCTGGGACGCCAGCTCATGGCGCGCAGCGTGGACAAGCGCTACCTCGCCGTGGTGCGCGGCTGGCCGGCGGAGCAGGGCGAGATCGACTACCCGCTGTCCGGCGCCAGTCTGCGCGGCGCCGCCAAGCCGGCGCTGACGCGCTGGCGGCGCCTGGCCACGGTGGAGGTGCCGCTGCCGCTGGGACGCTATGCGCAGCAGCGCTACGCCCTGCTGGAAGTGGCGCCGGAGACCGGTCGCTACCGGCAGATCCGCCGCCACTTCCACCACGTCTCGCACCACCTGCTGGGCGACACCAGCCACGGCCGCGGCGACCATAACCGGCTGATCCGCCAGCACTACGGCGTGCACCGCCTGCTGCTGCATGCCTGGCGCCTGGCGCTGGTGCACCCGCGCACGCAGCGACCGCTGCAGCTGCAGGCACCGCTCGACGCCGCCTGGGAGCGCCTGCTCCTCGCCTTCGGCTGGCAGGACGCGCTCAATGCCGCCTGAGCGCCGCCGCCCCTTCACGTTTTCGCGGTGGCGAGTCCCGCGGCCGCGGGAGTAGGCTCGGGGCCTTCCCGCTGCGCGGAGGTGCGCCATGAAGCTGCTCGTCAACGGCACCGAACACGAGGTCGACGCGCCCGAGGACATGCCCCTGCTGTGGGCCCTGCGCGACCTGATCGGTCTCACCGGCACCAAGTACGGCTGCGGCCTGGCGCAGTGCGGCGCCTGCACGGTTCTGGTGGATGGTCAGGCCGTGCGCAGCTGCCGCCTGCCGGTGAGCGCCGCCGCGGGCAAGCCGGTGACCACCATCGAAGGGCTTTCCGGCGACGCCAGCCATCCGGTGCAGCGCGCCTGGGCCGAGCTGGACGTGGTGCAGTGCGGCTACTGTCAGTCGGGCCAGATCATGGCCGCCGCGGCCCTGCTGCGGACCAAGCCCAAGCCCACGGACGCCGACATCGACGCCGCGATGAACGGCAACCTGTGCCGCTGCGGCACCTACCAGCGCATCCGCGCCGCCGCGCACCGCGCCGCCGAGCTGGCCCAGGCGAAGTAACGCCGCCGCGCCGGCGCGCGCCGGCCGGCACCGCCCGACCCTTGCTGATTTTGTGGAGATTGCGATGAATGCCGTCGTCGATCCATCCCGCCGCCAGTTCCTCAAGTCCTCGGCCACGCTTGCGGCCGGACTCACCATCGCCTTGGCCCTGCCGATCGCCGTGCGCCGCGCGCTGGCACAGGAGGGCGCGCCGGCAAAGCCGCCGGCGGTCGATCCCAATGCCTTCGTGCACATCGGCAGCGACGACAGCGTGACCGTGCTGCTGAAGCACTCGGAGATGGGCCAGGGCGTGTGGACCACCCTGCCCCTGGTGCTGGCCGAGGAGCTGGACTGCGACTGGAGCCACGTGCGCGTCGAGCACGCCCCGGCCGCGCCGGCCTATGCGCACACCGCCTTCGGCCTGCAGATGACCGGCGGCTCCACCAGCACCTGGGAGTCCTACGCGCAGATGCGTCGCGCCGGCGCCATGGCGCGCGCGATGCTGGTGGCGGCCGCGGCGCAACGCTGGCAGGTCGCGCCGTCGGAGTGCCGCGTGGACAAGGGCGTGATCAGCCACGGCGAGAAGCGCCTGCGCTTCGGCGAAGTGGCCGAGGCCGCGGCCAGGCTGCCGGCGCCGAGTGAGGTGACGCTGAAGGACGCCAAGGCCTTCGGCCTCATCGGCAAGGGCGCCAGGCGCCTGGACACGCCGGCCAAGATCAGCGGCCGCGCCGAGTTCGGCCTGGACGTGAAGCGGCCCAATCAGTTCATCGCCACGGTGGCGCGCGCGCCGGTGTTCGGCGCCAAGCTCAAGTCCTTCGACGCGGCCAAGGCCAAGGCCGTGCCCGGCGTGGTCGAGGTGGTGCAGGTGCCCAGCGGCGTGGCGGTGATCGCCCGCCACACCTGGGCGGCGATCCAGGGCCGCGAGGCGCTGGTGACCGACTGGGATCTCGGCCCCGGCGCGGGCCTGTCCTCGGCGCAGCTGCTGCAGGACTACCGCAAGCTCGCGGCCACACCCGGCGCCGTGGCGAAATCGGCCGGCGACGCCGCTTCCAAACTCAAGGGCGGCGCCGTAGTCAGCGCGGAATACCACGTGCCCTTCCTCGCCCATGCGCCGATGGAGCCGCTCAACTGCACGGTGGAGATCGGCAAGGACGGCTGCGACATCTGGACGGGCACGCAATTCCAGGGCGTCGACCAGATGGCCGCGGCGCAGATCCTCGGGCTCAAGCCCGAGCAGGTACGCCTGCACACGACCTTCCTCGGCGGCGGCTTCGGCCGCCGCGCCAACCCGGCCTCGGACTTCGTGGCCGAGGCGGTGCATGTGGCCAAGGCCGCGGGCAAGACGGTCAAGGTGGTGTGGACGCGCGAGGACGATGTCCACGGCGGCTACTACCGCCCGATGTGGCTGTCCTCGCTGCGCGCCACCCTGGGCAAGGACGGCCTGCCCACGGCCTGGCACCACACCCTGGTGGGCCAGTCCATCATCGCCGGCACGCCCTTCGCCGCGGCCATGATCAAGGACGGTATCGATGCCACCTCGGTGGAGGGCGCCGCCAACTCACCCTATCTCGATGCCATCGCCGACCACCGCGTCGAGCTGCATTCGCCCACCAGTCCCGTCACCGTGCTGTGGTGGCGCTCGGTGGGTCATTCGCACACCGCCTTCGTCGTGGAGAGCTTCATCGACGAGCTGGCCCGCGCGGCGAAGCAGGATCCGCTCGCCTACCGCCGCGCCCTGTTGGCCAAGCATCCTGCGCACCTGGCCGTGCTGAACCTCGCCGCGGAGAAATTCGGCTGGGGCAAGCCCCTGCCCAAGGGCCACGCGGCGGGACTGGCGGTGCACGAATCCTTCGGCAGCATCGTCGCCGAGGTGGCTGAGGTGTCGGTCAAGGACGGGCGGCCGCGGGTGCACCGCGTCGTGTGCGCGGTCGACTGCGGCAGCGTGGTCAATCCGGACGGCGTGGTGGCGCAGATGGAATCGGGCATCGTCTACGGCCTGTCCGCCGCCTTGCACGGCGCCATCACCCTCAAGGACGGCCGCGTGGAGCAGAGCAACTTCCACGACTACCCGGCTCTGCGCCTGGCCGACATGCCCCGCGTGGAGGTGCATCTGGCGCCCAGCGGTCGCGCCATGGGCGGCGCCGGCGAACCGGGCACGCCGCCCATTGCACCGGCGGTCGGCAACGCGCTGGCCGCTCTGACCGGCCAGCGCCTGCGCAGCCTGCCCTTCCGCTTGGCCTAAATCACTGATTGGCAAAGAAACCCGCCCCTACGGGGCGGGTGAAGGGCGCGTGCGCGGATCGCACCCCCGACTTTCGTCGCAGTTGACCGAGCGGTCAGTCGCGGGATAATTCCGACCAACCGATCGGTCAGTGATCCCTCCTCGTGGCTTCCGAGATTGCCGAACAGGTCAGCGCGCAGGAGAAGACTTCTCTGCAGCGCATCCTGGAGGAAGCCGAAAAGCAGTTCTCCGAACGCGGCTTCGACGGCGTATCGGTGAACGAGGTGGCGAACGCGGCCGGGGTGTGCAAGGCGAACGTGTTCCACCACTTCGCGAGCAAGCAGGAGCTGTACGACCGCGTGCTCGGCCGCAGCTGCGAAGCCTTTGCGGGCGAACTCGATGGCTGGCAACTCCAGGGCCGCAGCCTGGCCGAGCGACTCGCGCAGATCGTGGAATCGCACGAAGCGTTCTTGCGTCGTCGGCCGCACGGCACGCGTCTGATCCTGCGCGAGCTGTCGGCCGGACGATTGGACGGAAGTCCGGTGTTTCCGCTGCTGCAGCGCAATTTCGAGCGCGTGGTGGGAATGCTGGCCGAGGTAGCGGACGAGTTGCGCGACGGCATTGCGCCGGCGCAGGTGGCACGGCTGGTGCTGTCGCTCAACCTGTTCGGATTCCAGAGTGAAAAGCTCGATGAGCGCCGCGTGGCACTGGGGGCCCTGCCCTCGCGCGACGAAGCGCGCCGCCAGCTGATCGACCTGATTCTTCACGGCGTCTTGCAACGCTAGGCACACACTAAGAACAACGCGGCAACGGACATGCCGCGACCGCTTTCCCGGCTTCGTCCGTCCTGCCTCCTCCCTGCCCTCCGATGCTCGAAGGGCGAAGCCGGGGATCCATTCGAATCCCGACGCAGGCTGCGTCGGGGCCAGGGTCGCACCGCGGTTCGGTGCGACGCCCGCCGCGGCGGGCCGCTCCGCCGAGCGCCGACCTTCTGCCTGCCCGGTACCGGTCGACTCCCCTCCTCCCCCCCGATCACCGGTACCGGGCCAGGCCCCTCCAAGGGTCCGGCCCGTGCGGCGCGAAGGCCGCAGCGGTGTGCGCGCAGACAGTGCCTGGCATCGCCGGGGCGTCGGCGCGATCATCGGCCGACGCGGCGCGGAGGATTCCCATGCACAGTGCCCACGGTTCCTGCCTCTGCGGTGCGGTGCAGTTCGACGCCGACCTGCCCAGCCTGTGGATGGCGCACTGCCACTGCAGCCTGTGCCGCCGCGCCCATGGCGCCGCCTTCGTCACCTGGGTGGGGTTCGCCGCGGAGCGCTGCCGCATCGAGGACACCGAGGGCGCGCTGCGCTGGTACGCCTCCAGCCCCGATGCCGCGCGCGGCTTCTGCGGCCGCTGCGGCTCCACGCTGTTCTTCCGCTCCTCGCGCTGGCCGGGCGAACTGCACATCGTGCGCGCCAACTTCCGCGACGACCTCGACCGTCAGCCGCAGGCGCACGTTTACTACGACACCCACGTGGACTGGTACGCCGTGGGCGATGCGCTGCCGAAGAAGCCGGCACCGGCCGCGTAGCGTCGGCCGCTGCCGTCAGGCGGTGGGCCACACGGCGCGGAGCGGATCGAACTCGACCGTGTGCATCGCGGCGGCGCGCCAACCGATGCCGCACACCGCCAGCGGACCCTGCTGCAGCGGTTCCAGGCCGAAGGCCTGCTCGATGTCCGCTTCGTTGATGGCCGCGGTGACGTAGGCGGCCAGGCCCTGCTCGGTCGCGCACAGGTATAGCGTCTGCGACAGGTGGCCCACGTCCAGCACGGCGGCGCGGTAGGCCTTGGTGTGGTTGCGGTATTTCCACAGGCTGCGCGCAAAGCGCGAGGCCATGGCCACCAGCACGTGGGCGTCGGCGAAGTACTCCTGGCCCGCCACCATGCGCAGCGCCAGTGCCGCTGCGGCATCGGCCGACAGCTCGCGCAGCGGTTCCAGCGCATGGTCCACCGGGTGGTAGTGGTACAGGCCCGGCGCGACACCTTCGACGCGCTGCACCAACAGGTAGGCCTCGGTCGGGTGCAGGCCGCCGCCCGAGGGACTGGTGCGCTTGATGACCGTGACGTCCGGCGGCACCACCGCGACGCCGCGCGCGCCGAAGACGCGGCTGAGCAGCTGCGCCAAGCCCTGCAGCGGCAGCATGCGCTTGGTGTCAAAGTTGCGGCAGGTGGCGCGCCGGTCCAGCAGGGCGTCGAAATCGGTGTGCGCGACGCGCGGCAGCGGCTGGCGTGCCGCAGGCTCCGTGCGTTCGAGCACCGGCGGCGGCGGCGGCCCCAGTGACTGGTACAGCTCACTCAGCGGTCGCGGACCCGCGCTGCGCGCCCCCTCCGGCGCCGCCACGTCGCACCAGCGACTGGCACGATGGAAGACGGCCGCCAACGGCCACCAGTGCGTTGCATGCTCGTCCGCGTCTGCATCCAGCAGCAGGCCCTTCGCGGCCAGTCCGCGCACGAGATCTGCGCCCCAGCGCTCGCGCAGGGCCGTACCGTCGCTCCACTGCAGCGCCGAGGTACTGGCCAGCACCGCCATTTCCGCCGCCGTGACGGCGACCTCCGGCGCGTCAGGAACCAGGGCGACCACCGATGCGTCGACCGACAGCCCGTCGCCTCCGCCGACGAGGGACTGGAAGTCGAAGGCGCAGGTCTCGCGCAGCTCGAGCAACAGGCCGCGTCGGCGCCTGTATCTGTCCGGGGCCATCAGGCGCTCCTTGGATGGGACATGCATCGGTCGCGGGCCGCGTCCGCAGGCCGGGCCTGCCCTTGCAGCCGGCGCCTCATCACGTAAGCTTGCCCACGGCAGCGATCGCTGCCCAGCACGAAACCAAAGGGGGAATCATGGCCATTCTGAACCGGGAGCAGGCGGTCAAGCTGTTGCGCGCGCTGGCGAGCGATGCGGGATTCTATGCGCGCTTTCAGGCGTCGCCGGAAAATGCCCTGAAAGAGCTGCAGCTGCCGGCGGCGTTCGCCAAGTGCTGCGCCGAGGTGAAGTTGCCGCCTCCGCACGTGCTGAAGGCCTCGGAAGCCGCCCTGGTGGCCGACCTGACCTCCCACACCGACCTGCACGTGATCGGCCTCAACGCCTCGTAGGCGCCCCCACTTCCGCCGTCGAGGCCTGCACCAGCGCGTCACGCCTCTGGCGCAGCGCTTCCGGCAACGTCCGCGCCGGCCAGGCGCGGTCGAACGCGGCGAGATGCTCGCGCACGGCGTCGGCGCGCTGAAGTCTTGCCGCGCACTCGGCGGCGCGCAGCAGCGCCACGGTGGACAGCGCCACGTCGTACGGCCGCTGCAGGTAGTGCCCGCCGTACTCGGCGTAGGCGCGGCCGCGGTGGTTCGCGAGCCAGGTCGCTTCGGCCAGGGCGTCGTCCCATCGGGCGCTGGCCCAGTACGCATCCAGCAGAACCTCGTGGGTGAGGTACAGCTCATCGGGCTCGCGCAGCGCCTGTGCCAGGCGCAGGGCCTGGACCGGGTCGCGCCGGGCCAGGGCGAGTCGGGCCTTGAGCAGGGCGTGCATCTTCTCCAGCACCGGGATGCGCAGCCGCGCGATCGGCTCGACGCTCTGATCGACCACCTGCTCGGCCGAAGCAGTCTCGCCGAGCCCGGCCAGCAGGTAGGCGCCGAACATCGACGCGAAGGCGGAGAAATCGCGGTCGGGATCGCCCTCCCGTCGCAGCGCCGCCAGTTCCGCCGCGACGAAGGTGTGCAGCGGCGCCCGGAACTCGCCCGGAGCACGCAGCGTGCCGACCGACACCTGCACGCCGCGCGCCAGGCGAGGCAGCATGCCCGGGGTGTTGCCTGACAGGGCGTGCATCGCCTCGATGCGCGCGTCCAGGCGGGAGAACTCGCCGGCATCCAGAGTGAGGGCCAGGCGCAGGATCGCGCGTTTCATGTCGTCGCTGGCGATGCCCTGGTCGGGAACGGCGCCGACGATCTGCCATGCGGGCTCGAAGCGGCGCTGTGCCGCGAGCAGGATGGCCTGGGCGTCGCCCCGCGGCGCACCGGCCTGCTGCGCGGCGGCAAATTCGCGCGCGGCAGCGCCGAAATCGTCGCGCCCGATCTCGAGCAGCCCGAGCTGGTAATGCGCCAGCCCGACGCTCGGGTTGTGCGGGTCCAGGGCCAGCCGGGTCTGCTCCGCCGCCACGTCGAAGGCATTGGCGAAGTTCCAGGCCATGAGGCCGTAGTTGCTGTGGGCGAAATGCGCGTCGGGGTAGAGGTTGGCGAACAACTTCCACTTCTCCAACATCTCTGCCGGCGTGCGGAAGGTGGCGAGGAGCGCATCGAAGTACAGCGCCTCGCGCGTCGGCAGACGCTCGCGCAGCGGCATCACCCGATCCAGCTCGGCCAGCGCCGCGGCGCGGTCGTCGCTGTTGATGAACACGCGGACCCGCCCCAGGCGGGCCATGGCGAACTGGGGATCGAGCTGCAGCGCCTGGTCGAACAGCGCCAGGGCCTCCTTGAACCGGGCATCCAGCAGCAGGCGGGCGCCGAGCGCGTAGGCGCGCAGGGCGTCGAGGCTGGTGGTCGTCACCTGCGGCAGGGGCTGCGAGGTCTTGGCCACCGTCGCGAGGCTCTCGCCGAGGCGTTCGCGCACGCGATCGGAGACCCGGGCCAGGCTGTCGAGCGTGGACGGCGCGCCCTCGCCGTCGGCCGACTCCGAGTAGACGGTGGCCTGGGTCGACGGATCGACCACCTCGGCGGTGATGCGCACCTTGCCGCCGACTTCGACCACGCTGGGCAGGACCACCGCGCGCGCGCCCTCGCGCAGGGCGATCTCCGACGCAACCTGGCGGTCGACGAGGGGAGCCTCGGGGTCGCGGCGCATGCGTTTGAGCGCCTCGCGCACCTGCAGCTCGGACAGCACGTTGACGTGCCGCGACTGCTGCAGGCCGATGCGGAATGCGGCGTCGAGGGCGTCGTCGAAACGCTTCTCGGGCGTCAGGTTGCGCAGGCTGCCGACCACCACCCAGTCGCGCTCGGCGAAGGCGATCGCCGGCGGCGGCCGCAGCGCCCACCACGCCACGCCCGCCAGCGCCGCCAGCAGCAGCACCACCTCCACCGCCACCGTCGCCGGACGCCGCCACCACGGCACCTCCCGGTGCGCCTTGCCCGACCACGGCGGCGCCTCCAGCGGCGCCAGTCCCGCCTCGCCCACCTCGTACACCGGCAGCGGTTCCGGCACCCCCTTGAAGCGGTAGCGCCCGTGGTTGATCCACCGCGCCGTCGTCTCCCGCGCCCCCAGCTCCCCGTGCGCCCGCTGCGCCAGGCTCGCCGCCACCCCGGAAGCCAGGATCTGCCCCGGCAGCGCCAGCCCCGCCAGGCGCGCCGCCACCGGCTTCACCAGACCCTCCACCTCCACCGGCTTGGCGCCCTGCGCCACGTCCGCCGCCGTGTTGTCCCACACCATCACGTCGCCCACGTGGATACCCACCCGGGCGCGCAACGTCACCTCTTCCTCGCTCCCCAGGCGCCGCAGCTCCTGCTGGTAGTCCAGGGCGAAGGCCACCCCCTGGATGGGGCGCTCGAACAGCACCAGGAAGCCGTCGGTCTTGTCGATCTCGCGTCCGCCGTGCCGCTGCAGCAGGTCGCGCGCCAGGCGGTCGTGGCGCCGGATCAGCCCCGCCGCGCGCTGGTCGCCCAGGCGCTCCACCAGCGCCGTGGAGTCCACCAGGTCGCACAGCACCAGCGTGCGCAGCAGCGGGCCGGAGGAGGCGGGCGGAGTGGCGGTGTCGGATGCGATCTGCGCGTTCATGCAGCCTCCCTTGCCGTCGCGGATCCCGCGGGATGGCGGCGGCCTCTCCTTGGGTCCGGGAATTGTGCGCCTGCGCAGGCGGGGCCGCTACCGGGCCGCGGCGGTCGGCACGACGGGCGCGGGACGGACAGCCGCGGGCCGGTCGCGCGCGGGGCAGCCGGACTCCGCCGGGCAAGGCTTGTGTCGGCGCCCGCACTCGGGCAGCGTGCGCGACGCCTCCGTTGGAATCGCCCATGCGCATTCGTCGTCGCCGTTGCTGCCTGATCCAGATCGCTGACCAGCGCCTTCCCGATTTTGCGGCCCTGTTCTCCGGACGGGTCGTGTTCGAGGACCTGGTACGCGCCGACCTGCTCTGTCCGCTCAGCGGCGAGCGGATCGCCCTCGATGCCGAGGACCTGCGCCTCATCGGCACGCTGAGTGCGCGCGAGTGGACGGCGGCCGCCGAGCTGGTGCAGCGCGGCGACGCGTCGCTGCAGCGCCTGCAGGACCTGGTCGCCCGCGGCGCCCTCGTCAGCGACGGCGAGGACGACACGTCCCGCCGCCTGCGCGAGGGCGAGGAGCGGATGGAGCGGATCGGCTGGCACGACCTCGCGGCTGTCTACCATGCCTTCACCCGCTGGCGCGGCATCGAGGGCGACGAGGGCAAGCGCGAGCACAGCGCCGAGGCGCACCGGGCGAGGCTGGAGGAGCAGGTGGCCGACCATGGCCCGGCGCCCACGCATCGTCCGGTCCGGGCCGATGCCCTGCACACCATCGCGCTCGACGTACCGGCCGGGGACGGCGACTTCGTGCGCAGCCTGCGCGAGCGCACGACGACGCGCGCCTTCGCGCTGGAGCGGTGGCTGGAGCGGCAGCGCCTGCAGGAGGTCCTGTACTGGACCTTCGGCGTGCAGGGCAAGCGCGAATTCGCGCCAGGTCTGGTGGCGCTGCGCAAGACCAGCGCCTCCGGCGGCGGCCTGCACCCCATCGATCCCTACCTCGTCGCGCTGCGCGTCGAGGGACTGGAGAGCGGTCTGTACCACTACGACGGCTACACCCATCGTCTGGAACTGCTCGAACGCGTGGCGCAGGAGACGCTGCGGCAGTGGGTTGCCGCCTCGACCATCGGCCAGGTGTACTTTGCCGAGGCGCATGCCTGCGTGGTGCACGTGGCGCGCTTCGACCGCAACCATTGGAAGTACCGGCAGCACGCCAAGGCCTACAAGGCCGTGCTGATGGACTCCGCCCACCTGAGCCAGACGCTCTACCTGACCGCCACCCACCTCGGCCTCGGCGCCTTCTACACCGCCGCGATCAACGACGGGGACATCGGCGACCGCCTGGGTCTGGACCCGCTCAGCCAGGCCGCCGTCGCGATTTCCGGATTCGGTATCCGGGCCACGCGGACGGACAGCCTGCACTTCGATGCCCAGGCGCACGATCCCGTGGCGGCCCGCGCGGACGTCTTGTGAAGGGTCCGGGCCTGGGGTACAAGGCTGCAGCGCCATCGGGGCGCGAACCCAGGGGGGCATCATGGCGACACAGGAAAACGCACGACGCTTCTTGCAGAAGCTCGCCGAGGACGATCAGTTCCGCCAGCGTGTGCAAAAGGATCCGCTGGGCGCCCTCGCGGAATACGGCTTCCACCCCGATCCAAAGGCCATCCCGCCAGGCGGCGTCTCCCTGCCGAGCTCGGAGCACATCGCTTCCAACCTCGACGACCTGGGCGCGAAGCTGACCTCGTCCCTCGGCATCGTCGTCTTCAAGGCGTAGCGGCAACCGGCTGCCGCTGCGCAGTCTGCGGCGCGGCGGCGGACACCACCGCCTCGGCGCGCCGACGCAGCGGCGACTGCGTGTCGGCGCGGCGGGCGTGTTCGAGATAGCGGCGGGCGATCGCCGCACCGGCGGCGGCGTCCCGCTTCGCTGCCAGCTCGCTCCAGCGCACGTAGGCCTCGTTCCACTGCAGCACGGCCAGGGGCTGCAGCGACCAGTCGTCCAGCCAATCCACCACGGCCTGGCTGCGCGCCTCGACCAGCTCGCGGTAGGCCGCCTCAGCCTCGGCCGAGGCGCCGGCGGCATCCAGCGCCTGGGCCTGGGCCAGGCGGAACAGCCACAGCGGATTGCGCGGGGCGGCACCCTGCAGGCGGTCGACCGCGGCCGCAGGCT
>Ga0208826_1001438_pt1 | contig 20108 bp, 18 predicted proteins | sample AD_UKC115_MetaG_FD_184451 | JGI IMG/M metagenome (GOLD analysis project Ga0208826, IMG submission 184451) | Active sludge microbial communities of municipal wastewater-treating anaerobic digesters from Hong Kong - AD_UKC115_MetaG (SPAdes)... | ecosystem: Engineered > Bioreactor > Anaerobic >...
GAAAGTGGAGCCGAAACTCAAGCCCGGTTCTTCCCAGCACACCCTGCTGGAGCGCAGAATCAAGGCGCTCCATATCGCAGCCGAACTGATCCGGAGAGAACTGGGCCCGTGAGCGGATAGGCCGCGGAAAACATTTCGATAAAATACCGGGCGCCGCAGGGCGCCCGGTATTTTTGCGCAATTTAAAATGTTTTTTCGGCGGAAACCGCTGAAAAAAGGATGGCTCAGTTCTCCGCGGTGCGGCGGGCCTGCTCGATCATCATATCCTTGATCTTCATCAGCCTCGTCAGGTTGCCGCGCTCGTTTTCGTCCAGCTTCTGCGTGATGGAGCGGATGGTCTCCTGCAGGGCCGGAATCTGCACATACTCCAGCGCGTTGACGCGGCGGCGGGTCTTCTCAATCTCCTCGGCCAGCCTCTGGGCGGATTTCTCCTGCTGGGCCAGCATCAGAAGATCCGGAAGCACCTCTCCCAGCGCCGCGGCGGAGTCGTCGAGCTCACCGGAGGTCGCCGCGAAGCCGTAGGAGCCGAGATCGCCGGACGCGCCGCTGAAGCGGAAGACCGGCACTTCGACGCTCATCACGTTGCGCATGCCGACTTCCAGCTCGACGCTTTCCTTCGGCAGCATCAGGGCCTCCTCCAGCATGGCGGGGCTCATGACGGCCGCCGCGGACTGGAAGCCGCCGTAGACCTCTTTCATCCGTTCCTCGACCTTTTCGCGGAGATCCATGTTCTCCCGCACAAGCTCGAGGAATTTTTTCATCATATCGTCCCGTTTGTCCTTCAGGAGCTTATGCCCTCTGGTTGCGGTGCGAAGCCGCGTTTTCAGGCGGAAAAGCTCCATGCGGGTCGGGCTGACGTTCATTACTGCCATGGCCGGTACTCCTTACTGTTCCCTTTTGGGCAGGTACTTCTCGACAAGCTCCGGCTTGATGCGCTTGAGCTCCGTGACCGGCAGGATCGACAGCAGATCCCAGCCGAGATCCAGCGTCTCCGCGATCGGGCGGTCGGCGTCGTAGCCTTGGGAGACATAGCGGCGCTCGAATTCGTCGGCAAACTTCGCATAGAGCTTATCCGTGTCGGAAAGCGCCGCCTCGCCGAGAATGGTCATCAGCTCTTTCGCGTCCTTGCCTCTCGCATAGGCCGCAAACAGCTGGTTCATCGTGTTGGCATGATCCTCCCTCGTCTTGCCGACGCCGATGCCCTTATCTTTCAGACGGGAAAGGGACGGCAGCACGTCGATCGGCGGGAGGATATTTTTGCGGTAGAGCTCGCGGGAGAGGATGATCTGGCCCTCGGTGATATAGCCGGTCAGGTCCGGAATCGGGTGGGTCTTGTCGTCCTCCGGCATCGTGAGGATCGGGATCATCGTGATGGAGCCGGTGTAGCCCTCTTTTCTGCCGGCGCGCTCGTAGATCGTTGCAAGGTCGGTGTAGAGGTAGCCCGGATAGCCGCGGCGGCCCGGAACCTCCTTGCGCGCGGCGGAGACCTCGCGCAGGGCCTCGGCGTAGTTGGTGATGTCGGTCATGATGACGAGGACGTGCATGCCTTTGTCGAACGCAAGGTACTCTGCGGCGGTCATCGCCATACGGGGCGTCGAGATACGCTCGATGGCCGGGTCGTTCGCAAGGTTGACAAACAGGACGGTGCGGTCGATGGCGCCGGTCCTGCGGAAATCGCTGATGAAGAAGTCGGCCTCCTCAAACGTGATGCCGATGGCGGCAAAGACGACGGCGAACTTTTCGTTGCTGCCGAGCACCTTCGCCTGACGGGCGATCTGGGCGGCAAGCTTCGCGTGCGGCAGGCCGGAGCCGGAGAAGATCGGCAGTTTCTGGCCGCGGACGAGCGTATTGAGCCCATCGATGGCCGAGACGCCGGTCTGGATGAATTCGGAAGGATAGGCCCTCGCCGCCGGATTCATCGGCAGGCCGTTGATGTCGCGGCGGTCCTCCGGAATGATCTCCGGGCCGCCGTCGATCGGTCTGCCCATGCCGGAGAAGACCCTTCCGAGCATATCCTCGGAGACCGGAAGCTCAAGGCTCCGGCCGAGGAAACGAACTTTGCTGCTTTCGAGGTTGATACCGGCGGAATTCTCAAACAGCTGGACAAGCGCGTTGGTGCCGTTCACTTCCAGCACCTTGCAGCGGCGCACTTCCCCGCTCGACAGCTCGATCTCGCCGAGCTCGTCGTACTTGACGTTCTCGACATCCCGGATGAGCATCAGCGGTCCGGCAACTTCCTGAATGGTACGGTATTCTTTCAGCATCAGTCCTCCGCTCCTTTCGCAACAGCGGCCGCGATCTGGTCGGCAAGCTCTTTTTCCGTCTCGGCGATGCTCTCCATGACCTGATCCTCCGGGACGTATTTCGTTCTGGCGATGCGGTCGCGCACCGGCATGGCGAACAGGTCCCCGGCCTTCGCGCCCTGCTGCATGGCGGTCTGAGCATCGTCATAATATTTGAGCACCAGCTTGAGCATGGCGACCTGTTTCGGAAGAGACGTGTAGGTGTCGACCTCGTCGAAGGCGTTCTGCTGCAGGTAATCCTCGCGGACGCTTCTCGCCGCTTCAAGCGTCAGGCGGTCCGGCGCGGAAAGGGAATCATAGCCGACGAGCTTGACGATCTCCTCAAGTTCGGACTCCTTCTGAAGCAGCAGCATGGCCTCGGTGACTTTTTTGGTCCAGTCGGGGTCCACGTTGTCGCGGAGCCATTCGCCGATCTGGTCGTTGTAAAGGGAATAGCTCTGAAGCCAGCTGATAGCCGGGAAGTGGCGCTTGTATGCGAGATCTGCGGTCAGGCTCCAGAAGACCTTGACGATCCGGAGCGTCGCCTGCGCAACCGGGTCGGAGAGGTCGCCGCCCGCCGGGGAGACCGCGCCGATTGCGGTCAGGGTGCCCTCCCGGTACTCCGTGCCGAGGCAGACCGCCTTTCCGGCGCGCTCGTAGAACTGGGCAAGGCGGCTCGTCAGATAGGCCGGGTAGCCCTCTTCGCCCGGCATTTCCTCGAGGCGGCCGCTCATCTCACGCAGCGCCTCCGCCCATCTGGAGGTGGAGTCGGCCATGATGGCCACGCTGTATCCCATGTCGCGGAAATACTCCGCGATCGTAATTCCGGTATAAATGGAGGCCTCGCGCGCCGCGACCGGCATATCCGAGGTGTTGGCGATCAGCACCGTGCGGTACATCAGCGATTCGCCGGATTTCGGGTCCTTGAGCTCCGGGAATTCGCGGAGCACGTCGGTCATCTCGTTGCCGCGCTCGCCGCAGCCGATGTAGACGACGATGTCGACGTCCGCCCATTTGGCAAGCTGGTGCTGCACGACGGTCTTGCCGGAGCCGAACGGGCCCGGAACCGCCGCGGTGCCGCCCTGCGCGATCGGGAACAGCGTGTCGATGACGCGCTGGCCGGTGATCATCGGGGCCTTCGGGGAGAGCTTCTGTTTAAAGGGGCGCTGAATGCGGACCGGCCATTTGCGGAGCATCGTGATGGTTTCCTCCGTGCCGTCCGCCTTTTTCACCTTTGCAATCGGGTCGACGACGGTGTGTTCGCCGCCGTCGATGGAGACGAGCTCGCCCGCGACGCCGTTCGGAATCATGATGCGGTGAACGATCAGCGGCGTCTCCTGTACGGTGCCGATGATGTCGCCCGCGGTGACCATGTCGCCCGGTTTGGCCGTCGGAACAAACTCCCAGAGTTTTTCGTGATCGATGGAGGAGACGGAGACGCCCCGGCGGATATTCGCGCCGGTCATTTCCTTAATTCTTTCAAGCGGGCGCTGGATGCCGTCATAGATGCGCTGGAGCAGCCCGGGGCCCAGCTCGACGGAAAGCGGCGCGCCGGTGGAGACGACCTCGTCGCCCGGTCCGATGCCCGCGGTCTCCTCGTAAACCTGAATGGAGGCCCTGTCGCCGCGCATCTCGATGATCTCGCCGATCAGCTTGTTGGCGCCGACCCGCACCACGTCGAACATGTTGGCGCTGCGCATTCCCTCGGCGACGACAAGCGGCCCGGAGACCTTAACCAGTTTGCCCTTGGCATTGGCCATAGTTTTCACCTACTTCTATAATCTTCAAAAAATCTTCCGGCAAACTTACTCTTTGAACAGAATGTCTGCGCCGACGGCGCGTTCCACGCTCCTGTGGACGTTCTGCAGGCCGATGCCCTCGCTCCCATGGATGCCCGGAATCGGGATGATGGAAGGGAGCATGGCCTCTTTATATTCGCTTAAAATATCCTTGATCGGCAGGAGCGCCTCCTCGGTGACGAAGATGATGCCGTACCCCTCTTTGGCAAGGGCGCGGATCCGATCGGCGGTCTCCTGCGGCTCCTCCGTCTCAAAGACGTCGAAGCCCACCGTTTTAAAGCCGAGGACGCTGTCTTTTTCGCCGACCACCGCGATCTTACTGCGCATACGCATCCCTCAGCCTTTCCATGATTTTTTCCGGTGCGAGGCCGGATTTCTTGCCGCTGAGCACGATGCGGAGGCACTGGGCCTCGTTTTCCTTTGCCAGCAGCCACGCGAGCACGGGCTCCGCGCCAAACGGAATATAGCGTGCCCTTTTGAGCACGGCCATCTCCGCCCCGTCGCAGAGCTTCTCGAATCCCGTGAGCGCCCCGCCCTTTTTGAGATCCTCAAGGGCAGGCTCGATGCTCTTTGCATACGGGGATCTGCGGATCAGGGCAAAGATCTCGTCCCAGCCCTTCTCCTCGGCCTCTCCGAGCTCCTCCGCCCCAAAGGTTCCGCCCGTCACCGCCGCCTGCCTCATCAGCCCGGCATCCGTACCCATCCGCTTGATACGGACGAGCGTGCGGATGTTGGTGACGTCGGCTTTCGCCTCCACGACGGCGTGCAGATAGTCGTTTTGATAGCCCCCGGCTCCACCGGCCAGCGCCTCATAGGCACCGCGGTCGATCAGGATATCCGCCATGCGGGGATCCCGCGTCTTGGCAAGAGATGCCGCGGCCTCTTCCGCCGCCTTTTTGAGCTGCGGAGCGACGCCTTCGATGCTTCCGGCCGCGTAATGCTCCGCCAGCTCCTCCGCGGGGACATTCCCCAGATCGGAGAGCAGATAGGCGGCGTCCTTCCCGACGGCTCGGCTCTTGACCAGCACCTTCAGGTTGTGGGCGTCGTACCTCAGGCGAAACAGGCCGACCAGTTCCTTGTCTTTCAGCAGCTCCTCCGCCAGCGCATAGGCATTCTTTAAAGAAGCGGAGATCGCGGCCTCGTATTCCTCCGGACCGTAGCCGGAACAGATACCGGAATCCGCCGCGGCCTTGAAAGCCTCTTCGGGCGTGCCGGCCTCCGCCATCTTGCGGAAGGTCTCTGCCGTCAGCAGGTTCCTTTCAATGGCGCGGATGCGGGAGGACGCATAGAGGAACTCGGTATCGATCAGTTTTTTCAACCTTATGCCTCCTTATCCGAACAGCAGCCCGGCAACTTCTCCCTCGAGATCCTCCCGGACCGCGCCGGTCAGCACCTCGAACGTCCCGTTGGTTTCGATCAGGCCCTCTTTGAGGATGAACCCGCCGGCAAACGCGCCCGTCTGCGCGGAGAGCGTCAGCGGCAGGCTGCCCTTTGCGGCTTCGATCAGCTCGGCGCCCAGCGCCGCCTTATCCTCCGCGTTGAGGATCACCTCCGCCGCCTCTTTTTGGACAGAGCGGATCATCCCGGCCAACCAGCCGAGATACGTCTTTTTATCCATGGAACGAAGCGCCGCGAGCGACCGGTCAAACGCCTTCGAGACCGCCTCCCGCCTGGCGGCAAGCCGCATGTTGCGGGATTCGATATCGCGCTGGGAGGCGAGGCGGAGGGCGACATTGCCGGCCTTCCGGTCCGCTTCCGCGAGGATCTCGGCCGAGGCCTTCTCCGCCTCCTGCCGGCTCGCTTCCAGCGAAGCCTCCGCGTCGTTCCTTGCGGCGGCGGCGATCTCAGCCGCCTTCCGCCGGGCTTCTTCCAAAATTTTTTCTTTTAAATCGGTAACCGCATTCACTGTAGTCACCCCGTCAGGCGATTCTTTCGATCTGGATGTTAAACACCATCAGCATGGAGATCAAAAATGCAAGGATGGCGTACGTTTCGACCATGGCGGCCAGAATCATGGCCTTGGAGACCTGATCCGGGCGTTTGGCGACGATGCCCACGCCGGCCGCGGAGACTCTGCCCTGATGAATGGCGGAGATGAAGCCGACAATGGCGATCGGCATCGAGGCGGCAAAGATGGAGGCGCCCGTCATCTCCGTCAGGGTTCCCATGGTGCCGTTGAGCATGCCGGTCTGGAGCATAATGATGAAGCCGATCAGGAAGCCGTAGATGCCCTGCGTGCCCGGAATGGCCTGCAGAACGAGGAGCTGGCCGAATTTATCCGGATCCTCCGTGATGATTCCGGCAGACGCCTCGCCGACGATGCCCACGCCTTTCGCGGAGCCGATGCCGGCGAAAAGAACGGCACAGGCCGCGCCGAGATAGGCAAGAAAGTTACCGTTGTGAAAAAAGTTGATCAGCAATTCGGACATAAGACATTACTCCTTTTCCTCACAGGGAGCCATGACGGCTTCCGTGTATTTTGTGTTGACTGTGAGCGGACGGAAGACCTTTCCGCCGCCCTCATAGAATTTACCGAAGAATTCCACATACTGGAGCCTCGACGAGTGGACATAGGATCCGAGCGCGTTGATCGCGAAGTTGAGGGCGTGCCCGCCCGCGCCGACGACGATCAGCATGAGAACGCCCAGAATGTTTGGGCCGGGGAGTGTGCCGAGAATGTTGATGACGCTGGAGATGACGCCTGTCGCAAGCCCGAGGGCAAGGATCCTTGAATAAGAGAGCACATCGGAGAAATATCCGGTGATGCCATACAGCCCGACGACGCCGGAGCCGAGCCTGAGAAGGATGTTTTTCTTCTCGCGTCCGTGCATAAGCACCACCGCCAGAGCGCCGACGGCCGCCATGCCCATCCCGATTTTCTGCCAGACGCCGGAGAGCAGCAGCATCAGCATGCCGATCAGAATCAAATACCAGACGCCGACATCAAAAATCGCACCGAAGACGTTATGCCGTTTGCACATCAGGTACATGGAGAGCGCCATGCCGACGAAGGTATGCAGAAGGCCGAGCGCCATCGAAAGGACCAGTACGGTCATCGGTTCGTTCAGCGGATCGATCAGCATCGGCAGCGCAAAGTCGGAGTTAAAAAACGTTGAGGCGACCACCGCGGGCAGATCTCCGAAGAAGCTGCCGTAGATGAGGCCCCAGATGATCGTCGATACGCCGCAGATGGTGAGCATTCGGATCAGCTTTTTTCCGCCCGGGCCGAGATGCGCTTTTTTGAGCAGGAACAGCCCGCCCAGAAGAAGAATCAGCCCGTACCCCGCGTCGGAAAGCATCATCCCGAAAAAGACGAAATAGAACGGCGCAATGAACGGATCCGGATCGATGCTGCCGGGCATTGGGAGCGCATACATCTCGGTGATGGCCTCAAAGGGCCGGACCCACTTGGGGTTTTTCAGAAGCACCGGTATCTCCGGATCATCCTCCGGCACCTCGGTGAACTCATAATAACAGGTATATTCCGAAAGAAGCTCCCGGATCTGCTTTTCTTCCTCCTGCGGCATCCAGCCGCAGAGCAGGAAGGTCCGCTCCGTATGGAAGAGCTTTCCCCCGGCCTTTGTGCGCTCCATGGAGAGCAGCAGGCTATCGCTTGCGAGCCGGACGGCGTCCATGCCTTTTGCGATCTCCGGCCAGAGCGCCTCCGCTTCGGCAAGTTCCTTTTCGATCTCCTTCGAGCGCCTGTCCGCCTCCGTGATCTGCTCGAGAGGCGTCCCCTTTTTCCCGCCGAGCGGGAGTCTGCTCACCCCCAGCGGGCGGAGCGCCTCAATGACCGCGTCACGGTCGTTTTTATGATAAATCAAAAGGTAGTAGTTTCCGGCAATATCCGAGCCGGACTCAAAAACCGCGGCACCGGCCTCCTCGGCCGTCTTTTTCAGCGTTTCCGCGGAAACCGTGGTTTTGGCGAACAGATACTCGATCTCGCAGCGGGCGGTGGAGGTGATCTCCATCGGCAGGTCGGATTCCTTCCACGGCAGCAGGGCCTCTTTTTGATCCGCAAGAGAGACCAACTCGGCTTTCAGGGCGGAGATGTGTTTTTTGTTCTCCTCCGCCTGCCTGCAGATCCCGGCGGCCGCGTCGACGATCCCCTGCTGGCCGTATCGGTCATAGGCGACCCGTACCCTCGGTTGGAACATCGCCATGCCCTTTTTCTTTACATATGGGTTGAGAAGCTCCATCGCGGAACGGTACCTCGCGGCCTGCTGCTCCTGATCGTAGAGAACGGCGCTTTCCTGCCTGACGGAGCCGGAGAGCTCCGACAGATCTTCCACCGTCTCCGGATCGCGGAGCTCCACGCAGCCGCGCCGCATCAGTTCCCGCAAGATCCTCTCCCGGTCTTCGGAGAGGCCGCAGAGCGCGAGCTTCTCCATTTTTACAATCATTTGGCCACGATCCTCTCCGCAATCAGTTTGGCCGCCGCGTCAAGCTTTTGTTCCGCCTGTAGAGAGAGCTGCTCGGCTTCGGCCTTTGCCTTTTCCCTGGCGGCGGCGAGCTGCGCTTCCGCTTTCTTTTCCGCGTCGGCGATTCTTTGGGCGGCTTCGGCCTCGGCTTCGGATTTTTTCTCCTCCAGAAGCCGTTTACCCTGTTCCTCCGCTTCCGATTTAATGTACTTTGCTTCGGAAAGCGCATCCAGGCGGATCCGTTCGGCCTCGGCCTCCGTCTCCTTAATTTCATTTATTACGTCAAGCATTCGTTCACCGCCTCATTTCTGCAGGTCCGGCCGCTCCGTGTCGTAGGGGTGGCGGCCCCTGCAGTGATAATAATGATTTCTTAATTCATACAGCTGATCGAGCCGCTCCTGCGGAATCGGTTTCGCACCGCCGAGGAGCTTCGCGTTGAGGGAGATCTGCGCCCAGTGCTCGAGCGTCTCCATCGCAAAATAGGCGCTCATCAGATCGGCGCCGACGGTCAGCGCACCGTGGTTGGCAAGCAGCACCGCGTCGTGATTCCGGAGCAGCGGCGCGATGGAATCCGGCACTTCCTCCGTAGAGGGCGCCGCATAGGGCGCGACCGGCACCTCCCCCAGATTGATGAAAGCCTCGATCAGCGCGTCGTCCGCCAGCGGAACTCCGGCCGCCGCGTAGGCGGTCGCCGCCGTCGGATGGGAATGCACCACGGCGCCGATATCCGGGCGCTCCGCATAGCAGCGCAGATGCATCTTGATTTCGCTGGAGGGGCGGTGGCCTCCGAAGGCCTCGACGATATTTCCCGTTTCGTCGATAACAACCAGCATGTCCGGTTCCATCAGCTTTTTGCTGACGCCGGTGGGTGTCGCCAGGAACCTGCCTCCGCCGAGCCTCACGCTGACGTTTCCGTCGTTGGAAGCGCCCCAGCCGTTTTCTCCCATCATGTGGCAGACCTTGCAGAGCTGCTCTTTGATTTCGTCGATTTCCATAATGACCTCCATTCGAAACGATGCCGCCAGGATTGCAGAACCACGCCCGGGCGGCAGGGAACCTGTGCCGGTCGGTGATCCGAAAAGCAGAAAGCCTGCGCGGATCTTTCCGGAGATTCCTCGCGGCAATGCAACGTTATCTAGTAATTATATAATATTTTTTGTTTTTTGGCAATTGCGGGCAGGCAAAAAAGTGTAAAAATTATGTTAAATTTCCGGTTTTTTCGATGCAAAAGACGTTGCCGGAATGCGCCGTTTGTGCTATATTCCATCTGTATTCTTTTCCGAAAGGGGACGGCGTCATGGAATTGCCTGAGCGGTGCGCGCTCTGCCCGCGCAGATGCGGGATCAACCGAAAAAATGGGGAAACCGGCTTCTGCGGCGCCGGAATTTTGCCGAAAGTCTGCCGGGCGGCGCTTCACTACTGGGAGGAGCCGTTCCTCAGCGGCGAGAGCGGCTCTGGCACCGTCTTTTTTTCAGGCTGCACGCTGCGCTGCGTCTTCTGCCAGAACCGCGAGATCAGCCGCGGAAAGGCCGGCGCGGAAATTTCCGTCGGGCGTCTCGCCGAGATCTTTCTCGAGCTTCAGGAAAAGGGCGCAAACAACATCAACCTCGTCACGCCGATGCACGACGCGCCGCAGATCACCGAGGCGCTGGACCTCGCGCGGAGGGACGGCCTCGCCCTCCCGATCGTCTGGAACACCGGCGGCTGGGAGCTTGCGGAATCCGTCGCCGCAGTCCGGGAGTACGCGGATATCTGGCTCACGGATTTCAAGTATTTCGACGACGAGACGGCGCGGAATTTCTCTGCGGCGGACGACTACTTTGAGGTGGCTTCCGCCGCGCTGGATCAAATGGTCCTTCAGACCGGGGAGCCGGTCTTCGATGAGCACGGCATGATGAAGCGCGGCGTCATCGTCCGGCATCTGATGCTGCCCGGCCACTACAACGACACGAAGCGCGTGCTCGAATACCTCTCCGAGACTTATGGGAACCGGATCTGGGTGAGCCTGATGAACCAGTACACGCCGTTTTACGACGGCGACCGCTACCCGGAGCTGCGGGAGACCGTTTCGGATGACGAATACGCCCGGGCAGTCGCCTGCGCCGAAAAAATGGGGATCGAGAACTGCCTGATCCAGGAGGGCGGTGCGGTCGGCGAGAGCTTCGTCCCGCCGTTCGACCTCGAGGGCGTATTTAAAAAATGAGGAGATTCTCCCCTTCCGCCGAAAAAGGCGGAAGGGTTATGGAAAGATGCATTTTTTCGGTCCTCCTATTTGGTATTTTCAGGAAAACAGCAGTGCCGCGGCCCTTTCTGATTCCGGCCGCGGTATTTTTTTGAAATAATTATAAAAACCGCTTGCAAAATCGAATTCCGGGTGTTATATTGTTTTCATGACAAAAACAGATGTTTTCAGGGGGTGGACTTTATGGCTAACGACAACCGGCGGATTCTGGTCAACGCCGATCTTCTTCCCGAAGTTTTGCTCAAGGTGCTGGAGGCAAAGCGCCTTCTTGCCCAAGGCAAGGTGCACAACGCCTCCGAGGCCGCGAGGGTGGCCGGCATCTCCCGGAGCGCGTTCTACAAATACAAGGACGGCATCACGTTTTACAGCGACGAAAGAACCGTGAAGATCGTCACCTATTCGCTGACGCTTTTGGATGAGCCGGGCGTGCTCTCCTCCGTGCTGGATCAGATTTCGGAGAGCGGCGCCAACATTCTGACGATCAACCAGAACATCCCGGTGGACGGCGTCGCACCGGTGACGGTCTCCTTCAGCGCGGGCTCGCTCAAGATGCCCGAGTCGGATCTGCTCGAGGCACTCTCCTCGCTGAAGGGCGTCGTCGGGTGCCGCTCCCTGACGGAGAATCCCTGATTTTTTGTGCGGCCCTTTGCCGGAATTCCGGCCTTCGGGCCTTCGCATCCATATTTCCACGAAAGGACGGTTTGCCCATGAAAATCGCGCTGATCGGCCACGGCGTCGTCGGCGCCGGCGTTGCGGAGCTGCTGCTCAAACAGGCCGACGTGATCAAAAAACGAACCGGCGGAGAACCCATCGATCTGAAATATATCCTGGAGATCCGGGATTTCCCGGATCTTTCCTATTCTGACCGTTTTATCCGGGATTTTTCGGTAATTGAAGAAGACCCGGAAATTTACGCCGTTGTGGAGGCGATCGGCGGCGTCGGCGCGGCTTACCGCTTCGACAAGGCCGCGCTCCTCGCCGGGAAAAGCGTCGTGACCTCCAACAAGGAGCTGGTGGCTGAAAAGGGCGCCGAGCTGCTCGCCATCGCGAAGGAAAAAAACGTCAATTTTTTGTTTGAAGCCTCCGTCGGCGGCGGCATACCGGTCATCCGGCCGCTCTACCGCTGCCTCGGCGCCGCAGATATCCGACTCGTCGGCGGTATCCTGAACGGAACCACCAACTATATTCTGACCAAAATGTTCCGGGAACACACAAGATTTCAGGACGCGCTGCGGGAGGCTCAGGCGCTGGGATACGCGGAGACGGACCCCACCGCCGACCTCATGGGCGACGACGCCTGCCGGAAGATCTGTATCCTTGCCTCCCTCGTGTTCGGAAAGACCGTGCGGCCGGTGCAGGTGCCGGCGGAGGGCATCATGGATATTCAGCCCGAGGACATGGCCTGCGCCGAATCCGTGCGCGGCGCGGTCAAGCTGATCGGCTGTGCGGAGCGGCTGGATGACGGAAGTCTCTCCGTCTGGGTGGCTCCGGCGTTTCTGCGGGAGACCTGCCCGCTGCGCACCGTCGACGGCGTCTTCAACGCGCTGCTCGTCCGCTCCGGAACGGCCGGGGACCTGATGTTTTACGGCATGGGCGCCGGCAAGCTCCCGACGGCCTCCTCCATCGTGGCGGATTTGATGGAATGCGCGGAGGCGAAGGGCCATCTCCGCGGCGTCTTTTGGGAGGACCCGCCGAAGCCCGTGACCGCGAATCCCGCAAGTGTGCCCGGGAAGCATTATGTGCGGCTTGCGGGGCTGGACGACGCCTCCGTCGAAAAGCTCTTTGGCCCGGTCGAATATCTGCATCCGGAAGGCGCTCCTTCCGGGGAACGCGCGTTTCTTACGATCCCGATCTCTCCGAAAACGCTGGAGATGCTCCTCGGCCTCGCCCGCGAACAGGGCGCGGAAATCCGGTCAAAACTGCGTGTTTTTGAATAACATGAACCGGGAAGTTGAATGAAGGAGACGTCATGATCAAAGTCAGAATTCCCGCCACCAGCGCGAATCTGGGCTCCGGCTTCGATTCGCTCGGTCTTGCGGTAACTTTATACAATTATGTATTTATGGAAGAGGCGGAGGGCTGCCGGATCACGGCCATCGACGGCGCGGAGATCCCGACCGACGAGACGAATCTCGTCTATACCGCCGCGAAACACCTCTATTCCCTCTGCGGCCGGCCTTTCCCCGGCCTGCACATTCTGCAGGAAAACAACATTCCTCTTGCAAGGGGCCTTGGTTCCAGCTCGGCCTGCATCGTCGGCGGGCTCTTCGGCGCCAACGCGCTGCTCGGCGAACCGATCGGCCGGGATGAGATCATCCACATCGCCGCCGCCATCGAAGGCCACCCCGACAACGTCACGCCCGCGATTCTCGGCGGCCTCGTCACGACCGCGCTGGATAACGGAAAGGTGTATTACGTCAAGCAGGAGATCGCCACGGACCTGCGCTTCGTGACCTTCGTACCGGACTTTGAGCTGCAGACCTCCGTCGCGAGGGCCGCCCTCCCAAAAGAGGTCAGCCACAGGGATGCGGTGTTCAACCTCTCCCGCGCCGCGTTGATGAGCGTGTCGCTCTATTCCGGGAAGTACGAAAATCTCCGCGTGGGAGCGGACGACCGGCTCCAGCAGCCCTACCGTCTCTCCCTGATCCCCGGAGGAGAGCAGGCGGTTTCCATGGCATATGACCTCGGCGCCTATGCCTCCTATATCAGCGGAGCCGGCACCACCATCATGGCCATCATCGACGCGAGGGACGAAAGTTTCGTCGCGCGGGCAAGAAAGGCGCTGGACGGTCTCGGCCTGCAGGCGTGGGGCTGCACGGAGTATTCCATCGACAACACCGGTGTGCAGATCTTTTAATTTATAAAACTAAGGGGTACACATATATGGCACTTATCGTACAGAAATTTGGCGGCACCTCCGTTGCCGACGCAGAGAGGCTCGACCATGTGGCCGGGATCATCACCCGGACCTATGCGGTGGGCAACAGCGTCGCGGTGGTGGTCTCCGCACAGGGCGACACCACCGATCACCTGATCGAGCAGGCGAAGGGGGTCAACCCGAACGCCTCCAAGCGCGAAATGGATGTGCTGCTCTCCGCCGGGGAGCAGATGTCGATGTCCCTGCTGGCCATGGCGATCGAAAAGCGCGGCTACCCGGTCATTTCCCTGACGGGCTGGCAGGTCGGCATGGTGACCGATTCCAACTATGGAATCGCGCGGATCCGCCGCGTCGACAAGGAGCGGCTGGAGAGCGAACTGGGCAAGAAAAATATCGTGATCGTTGCGGGATTTCAGGGCATCAACCGCTACGACGACATCACCACGCTCGGCAGAGGTGGCTCCGACACCTCGGCCGTGGCGCTCGCCGCCGCCCTGCACGCGGATCTGTGCCAGATCTACACCGATGTGGACGGCGTTTATACCGCCGATCCGCGCATCGTGCCGAACGCGCGGAAGCTCGCGGAGATCTCCTACGATGAGATGCTCGAACTCTCAAGCCTCGGCGCGCAGGTGCTCAACAACCGCTCGGTGGAGATGGCAAAGAAATACTGCGTGCCGCTGGAGGTGCGCTCCAGCATCGAGGACGAAAAACCAGGAACGATACTGAAAGAGGTAGTGAAAGTGGAAAAGACGCTGATCAGCGGAGTCGCCTGCGACAACAACGTCGCAAGATTCTCTTTGATTGAAGTCCCGGATATGCCGGGAATCGCATTTCGGATTTTCAGCATGCTGGCTGCAAAAAACATCAACGTGGATATCATCCTGCAGTCCATCGGCCGCGGAAACACCAAAGATATCAGCTTCACGGTCTCGAAGGCCCAGATGGAGGAAACGCTGGACGTCATGCCGGAGCTGGTCGATCTGCTCCACGCGCAGCGCTTCGTCTGCGATGATCATATCTCCAAGGTCTCCGTCGTCGGCGCCGGCATGCAGAGCCACCCCGGCGTCGCGGCGAAAATGTTCGAGGCGCTGGCCGACGCCAACATCAACATTCAGATGATCGCCACCTCGGAGATCAAGATCTCCGTCCTGATCGGCCAGGAGGAGGCTGCCAAGGCCGTCAACGTCATCCACGAGGCCTTCGAGCCGTAAACCGGTGCGCCTTCCGGCCATGCCCGCGTTTTTCGGGCGGAGCCGATGCCCGGAACCGGAACCGGCGGGCGGCCCGCATACGGACAGAATTCCTGCCGCCCAAAAGCGGCTACATTTTAAAAGAAAAAGCGGAAAGGATCCGACAGAGATCCTCTCCGCTTCTTTTTTTATCTGCCGCGGGCGCCCCGGAAGGAGCTCCCGTCATTCCGCGATCTGCTCAAGCAGGAAACGCATGTAATTTGCGTAATGCGCAAACACGATGCCCGGCTCCTGCAGATCCGGGCACCAGCGCTTCACCCACTCGAGCGAGATAAAGCCGTCGTACCCCTTCTTCTGCAGCAGGGAGAGCGTGTCGTAGATCGGGACGTCACCGTAGCCCATCATGCGGTATTCTACGCCGTTTGGGCCCATCACGGAATCCTTGACGTGGATATAGCGGATGGAACGGCCCACGTTGGCATAGGTTTTTTCCGGGCTCTCGCCGAAGTAGCGGAACGGATGGTGGACATCCCAGAGCACGCCGGATCCCTCCTCCGGGATCCCCTCAAGAAACTCTTTGAGCACGGAAGAATCCGCAAGCACGCCGTTTGTTTCGATGAGCATGCGCACGCCGGTCCCCGCCGCATACTCGGCGAGTTCCTGATAGAGCCGCTTTGCGAGCGGAAGATCCGTCTCGGCCGGCTGCGGCGTCGCGGTGCACATCACGCGGACATACTGCGAGCCCAGACGCACGGCGAGGTCGGCATAGGCCTTCGCCTCCGCGACAAAGGCGCCCGTATCCCCGGCGCCAAGGCAGCAGGCGGAAGTCAGCATCGGCACTTCGAGCCCGGCTCCGGCGAGCCTCGCCTTGGTGGCCTCGAGGTTTTCGGGACGGAACGGGCGCGTCTCCGGGGCGAACATCTCATCCTCGATGCCGCGGATTTCGATCCCGTCCATGCCGAGGTCCTTCGCCGCGGCAAAAATTTCGTCCCAGCTCCAGCCCGGACAGCCGAGCGTCGAAAAAGCAAGCTTCATCGTCTCATCCTTTCTTGGCCGGAACTTCCGGCATCCTTCCATTCAGCTTCTTACGACAATGACGCGGGAGGAGCCCTCCTCCCCGGAGCCGTCCTCTTCCTCGCCTCCGTCGGCCCTCTCGTTGGCGCCGTAATAGAGGTAGACGCGAACCGTGGTGCCGCCGACGACAACGCTGTCGCCCTCCACGAGCTCCGTGCGGTTTTCATTCGTCTGGGAATAAACCACCCCGTATGCGTGATCCATGCTGTAATTCGGAACAAGCTGGTAGGTGATATTTTTCTCTTTCAGCGCCTTCTCCGCATCCTCAACCGTCTGCCCGACGAAATTCGGCATCTCGGTGGTCTCCGGGCCCTTGCTGACTTTGAGCGTAACGGTCATGCCCGGTTGAACGCTCGCCTTCGCGTTGACGGACTGCTCAAAGATCATGCCCGACGGATATTCGGCGTTGTATTCCTCCTCAAAGGTGAGGCCAAAATCTTCATACAGGGTGTTGCCCTCGACATCCTCGCGCATCCTGCCGATAAAATTCGGCATCGTCACGGTCTCTTCCCCGCTCACATCCGTCTCGGAGGTCAGCGGGTTGTGGGAGGAGGATTCCTCCCTGCCGAGGGTATTTTCGTATTCCTTTAAAATCAGCATCACAATCACGATCAGCACCGAAAGGAACACGATGCCGGTGATCAGGCCCCAGCGAGCTCCCGTATGGGCGTTGGTGCGGACCTTTTTGGGTGCCGTCTGCGGGCGGGCGGGCGGTTTCTGGGCCGGAGCCGCTTTTCTGTGCTCCGGAGGCCTCTCCGGAAAGACGCCGGTATCCTCCTCGAACCCGATGGAGACGCCCTTTTCATCCTTTTTGGGATGCGTTTCATAGATCGCGGTGTTGGAATCCGGGGATTCCAACAGCTCGGCGGTGAATTGATCCACATTCTGCGTGCGGAAATCGATCTGCGTCTGCATGGCGTGATGGACGGCCTTCGCCACATTGGTCGGAATATAGGGGTTGAGCTGCTCCGGCGGGCAGAGACGGTCAATCTCCATGCGGGAGTGCGCATCCGCCGGAAGGGTGCCGGTCAGGGATTTATACAGCACGGCCGCGGTCGAATAGACGTCGGTCCAGGGGCCCTGCCAGCCCTTCTCGGAGTACTGCTCCGGGGCGGCGTATCCGGCGCAGAGGTCGGAATCCAGCTGCGTGCCCTCGGTGCGGACGGCGCCGATGCCGAAGCCGCAGAGCAGAAGCTGACCCCGCGCGTTCACGCGGATGCTTTTGGGATTGATGCCGCGGTGAACGATCCCGGCGGCATGCAGATTGGATATGCTCGTGAACAGCGGCATGAAAAGTTTTTTAACCTGCGCCCAGGTAAATTCGCCGCCGTTATGGAGAAGATAATCTCCATAGGAGATCGTCTTGACGTATTTGTAAACGGCATAGGCGGTGTTGCGCTCGGTAAATACGTTAAGTATCGGCAGAATCGCCTGACAGTGGCGCAGATTCTGCAGCGCGACCGAGAGATCCCGGTAATCGGAGAGCAGCGTCTTATACTGCGGCTCCAGGCCCGGCAGCGGCAGGATGATGCCCGTGAGCTCGTTGCGGCCGGCGATCTTCTGCGGCATGAATTCCCGCACAAACACCCGTTCCTCTTTTTCCTTGTCAAACCCGATATACGTGATGCCCTCTCCGTTCATCTCCAGCATCCGGCCGACCAGATAGCGTCCGCCGACGGTGGTTCCCGGAGTCAGGCACGCCGGATCGACGGGCACCTCCGCGTCGTAGCCGCAGCGGCATTTCCCGTTTTCATCCAGCTTGGACATGCAGCCCATGCAAAGGTTCAGTTCCTCAGTTTCCATAGATTTCTCCCCTGCTCAGATCCCCTCCTGTTCCTTTTTCTGCAGGTTCAGATAGTCCGCGGCCCATTCTCTGAGGCGGAACTTCTGGATCTTGCCGCTGGCAGTCATCGGGAAGGAATCTATAAATACCACATAGCTCGGCACCTTATGCCGCGCCAGTTTTTCGGACATATAGTCTTTGATCTCCTGCTCGGTCACCTCGGAGCCCGCTTTTTTGATGATGCAGGCCATGACCTCCTCGCCGTAACGCTGGCTGGGCACGCCGATCACCTGGACATCCGAGACCGCAGGATGCAGATACAGGAACTCCTCGAGCTCCTTCGGGTAGATGTTTTCGCCTCCGCGAATGATCATATCTTTAATCCTGCCTGTTATTCTATAATAACCCATTTCGTCCACAGTTGCAAGATCCCCGGAATGAAGCCAGCCGTCTTTGTCGATGGCTTGTTTTGTCGCTTCCTCCATTTTATAGTAACCCTTCATCGTGTTGTAGCCGCGGGAGCAGAATTCGCCGGTCTCTCCTGGGCCGAGATCCCGCCCGGTCTCCGGATCGACGATCTTCGTCTCGACAAAGGGCATGTGCCTCCCGACCGTCGCCACGCGCAGCTCAAGCGCATCGTCGGTCGTCGTCATCGTCGTGGCGGGGGAAGCCTCCGTCAGTCCATAAGTAATCGTGATATCCCGCATGCCCATCTCGTTCACGACTTGCCGCATGACCTGAATCGGGCAGGGAGAGCCCGCCATGATCCCGGTGCGCAGATGGGAAAAATCGAATTCCCGGAACTGCGGGTGCTGCAGGATGCCGATGTACATCGTGGGCACACCGTGGAAGGCCGTGCACTTCTCGTCGGAGATGGCCTTCATGACCTTGAGCGGCGAATAACAGTCCACCGGAACAACCGAGGTGGCATGCGTCAGGCAGGCCATGATCGCCAGCACAAGCCCGAAGCAGTGGAAAAACGGCACCACCACGCAGAGCTTGTCGTTTTCGGTAAATTTCATGCAGTCGCCGATGGCCATGCCGTTGTTGACGATGTTGTAATGCGTCAGCATGACGCCCTTGGGAAAACCGGTGGTACCGCTCGTGTACTGCATGTTGGCAACATCCTGCGGGTCGATGGAATCCGTGAGCGCCCGGAATACCTCCTCCGGAACGGCATCCGCCATCGGATAAAGCTCGTTCCAGCCGAACATGCCGGCAGGCGTCTCCCCGTTCCCGGCATAGATGACATCCTTCAGGAACGGAAGCATGGGATTCCGATAGCCGCCGGGAGCGGAATCTTTAAGCGTCGGGCAGAGCTCATTGACGATATCGACATAGCTCACATCCTTGAAGCCGTCGATCAGCACCAGCGCCTTGGAATCGGACTGCCGGAGCAGATATTCCAGCTCGAATACTTTATATGCCGTGTTGACGGTGACGAGAACCGCACCGATCTTGGCGCTTGCAAACAGCGTCATCAGCCAAGCCGGGACGTTGGTTGCCCAGATGGCGATATGATCGCCCTTGCCGAGGCCCATCGCCATGAAACCGCGGGCGATGCGGTCCGTTTCCTCATCGAATTCCTTCCAGGTTCTGCGGTAATCCCGATCGGTGTAGTTGATCATTTCCCGATCCGGAAACCGTTTCGCGTTCTCCGTGAGAAGCTTTCCCACCGTAATGGAAATCAGTTCGTTCATGGTCTGCCTCCAAATCGCTGAATTTTTGTTCGGCGGTCTGTATTGCCCCGTTTTTTGGGCAATAAAAAACCGCCTTTCGAAACAAATCGAAAGACGGATCTTCCCATATCCGCGGTACCACTTTCGTTGACGCAAAAAGCGCCCCCTCTGCCGCGGCACGATGGCCGCGCTCCCCGTATACCGGCGGGAAATGCCCGTCCTGACTTAATTTCCCGAAGGATTTCGGCCGGCCGCTCAAGGGTGAGTTCACTGATCCGGCCCTGCCGCCTTTCAGCATACGGCGGCTCTCTGGGAGGGCAAAGGAACGGCTACTGGTCCCTGTCAAAGCGTTGAAATTATGAAATTGCAACTATTCTATCAACTCCGGGAGCGTTTGTCAATAAAAAAAATGGGATTTTGAAAAACTGCTTTTTCAGACGGCATTTTCGGGGAATAAAAGGCAAAAAGCTCCCGAAAGCGACGGATTCAGCGGCCCACGAAGCAAACGCCCGCCGGCCTTCGGGTGGTCTAAGACGAGTTTGACGGTTTTGGCGAAGCCAAAATCGCGCTTTTAAAGCGCGAAGGCAAACTCATAGCACTTAATGTGCGGTTTACGACGAGTTCGCCGGTTTTGGCGAAGCCAAAATCGCACTCTTACTTTTGGAGCGCGAAGGCAAACTCGCAGCACTTAATGTGCGGTTTACGACGAGTTCGCCGGTTTTGGCGAAGCCAAAATCGCGCTTTTAAAGCGCGAAGG
>Ga0208826_1001439_pt1 | contig 20098 bp, 18 predicted proteins | sample AD_UKC115_MetaG_FD_184451 | JGI IMG/M metagenome (GOLD analysis project Ga0208826, IMG submission 184451) | Active sludge microbial communities of municipal wastewater-treating anaerobic digesters from Hong Kong - AD_UKC115_MetaG (SPAdes)... | ecosystem: Engineered > Bioreactor > Anaerobic >...
TAATGGTTAATACTTTGCTATGAGAGCCTAAAAAAACGGTAGATTGAAAGCTTATTCCCTACTCGGAATTACCCGTGCAGGTTCAAAGGGTATGATCTCAGCCCGAAATTATTAAGGCACCCCATTTTATTGAAAAAAATAAAGATAAAAAAGAAACCGCGGATTTCTCTTTTCAAGCTGCAAAGTTACAAAAAGATTTTCAAAAAAAGAAAATTTAATGTTTTAAGGAAAAGCCCTGTTTCAAAGCAATTACCAGCAAAAAAATATTTATTGAAAAGTTAAAAAATTTTTTGTAATCATTTTAAATTTCCTACATTTGTGCCGATTGAAAGTTCTCGTTAGAAATTTTTTTTATAAGAATCAAAATCGAATTTACGCTTAATTAAACAATAGTTTTTTCAGCAAAAAGCAGATATAATGCTTAAGAACAGAAAATTTATTAAATAGCATATATTTAGTGAAAAATTTTATGGACCAAAAATATAATACTATTTGTTTATCTACCAGCAAGTTGGTTACAAAATTCTATAGTACTTCATTTTATTCTGCATCGCAATATTTTTCAAAAGAAATTCAGGAAGCTATTTTTAGCATTTATGGATTTGTAAGGTTAGCCGACGAAATAGTTGACAGTTTCCATTTTTCCGATAAAGAATACTTGCTTCGGAAATTTGAAGCCGATTATTATGATGCCATAAAGAGTGGTATCAGTCTGAATCCCATACTTCATTCGTTCCAGATGACGGTAAGGAAATACGAAATATCGGATGAATTTGTACAGCATTTTCTGTCGAGCATGAAAGCCGATTTGGAGAAAAAGGAGTACAAAAGTCAAATTGAACTGAATACTTATGTGTATGGTTCTGCAGATGTAGTTGGACTGATGTGTTTAAAGGTTTTTTGCAAGGGGAATGAGGATTTGTTTAACCGGCTGATGCTACCGGCCACCAAACTTGGTTCAGCTTTTCAAAAAGTTAATTTTCTTAGAGATATCAGGCAAGATACGCAAGAGTTGGGCAGACAATATTTTCCGGAAATTGTTGCTGAAGGTTTCACCGAAAAAACCAAAAGAGAATTGGTTGAGGATATTCGAAAAGATTTTGATGACGCCTATAAGGGAATTGTTTTATTGCCATCGGAAAGCAAACTTGGGGTTTTAATTGCTTACCAGTATTATAAGGCACTATTAAGAAAAATTGAAAAAACTTCTGCTCGCGATATTTTTGACAGAAGAGTCAGGATTTCCAATGCTGGAAAAATGTTTTTAGTGTTGTCGACGCAAATTAAGTATTATTTAAGAGCACGTCATGGAAATAAATAAAGAGAATTTTGTTCAGTTGGTGGATAAAAACGATCAGCCTTTGGGAATTATGGAGAAATATGAAGCCCACAGGAAAGCTGCCTTACATCGGGCTATTTCTGTTTTTATTGTGAATTCCAAAGGCGATTGGCTGATACATCGGAGGGCTTTGGACAAATACCATTCCAGCGGGCTTTGGACAAATGCAACTTGTTCGCATCCCTATCCTGATGAGGATTATCTTGAAGCAGCAAAACGAAGATTAAAGTATGAAATGGGAATAAATTGCGAATTAAAGCCGCTTTTCCATTTTATTTATCAGGAAAAAGTTACTGATGAACTGACGGAACACGAGTTGGACTATGTTTTTTGGGGAGTAAGTGATGACGAACCCATTCATAATACGAGCGAAGTTGAAGAATGGAAATATATTCCATTCTTTCAACTGCTTGAAGATGTTGAAAATAACCCCGATAAGTACACAGTTTGGTTTAAAAAGATACTGAAAAAAGTCAAAGCACATCTGGATAAGGAAAATTTAATTGAAAGTTCATGTCCATAACTCTTTTATTCGAAAAATTTAAGCTAAAATATCCCGAAAAGAAAGTTCGACAATTTATTTTCACCTTTTATGTGGTGGGAATTGTTGGTTTGTCGTTCCCTGTTACACATATTTTCTTTGTTCATCTCATCCCGTTTGCTCTTCTGCTTTCAGCTTTTATTCTTTTGCCATATCAGGAAGATGACTTTCGGAGGAAAACAGTTGTTTTTTTCGCTGCAATTTTTGTTGTTTCTTTTGCGGTGGAAGCTATTGGAGTGAATACGGGAAAAATATTCGGACAGTACATTTATGATAACGGATTGGGAGTTAAATGCTTTGGAACACCGCTGATTATTGGTTTAAATTGGGCTTTGCTGGTTTATCTTTCGGCTTCTATTTTTCAATCGTTTCATATCAACAAATTTTTTCTTGTTCTCTTTCCTTCTCTTTTGATGTTATTGTATGATGTTATTCTTGAGCAGGTTGCTCCAAAAATGCAAATGTGGTATTGGGTTACAGGCAACGTTCCTTTTCAGAATTATCTGATTTGGTTTCTTTTGGCTTTTATTTTCCATTCATTTTTGGTTTTGCTCGGGATTAAATTGAAAAATCCTTTGAGTAAAACCGTTTTTTGTGCTCAATTCTTATTTTTTCTGGTACTTATGTTTATTCTCAAATAATTTTCTATGTTGAAAGCCAGCCATCATTGCCTGATTTATCCTTTTTTTCGCCAATATACGCTTTTGTTGATGAAAAGGAATTTTCATTCGGTAAACATTATTCGGACAAATTCTTTTTCGTCGGAAAATTTGCCTTTATTGATGATAGCCAATCATATTAGCTGGTGGGACGGATTCTGGGCAATGTATCTCAATTTGAATCTGTTTCACAAAACATTTTATTTTATGATGTTGGAGGAACAGTTGTTGAAATATCGATATTTTCAATTATCGGGTGGATTTTCTATTAAAAAGAAAAGCAGGGAAATGATAGAATCATTAACATATGCCTCCAAAATTTTGGAAGACCCTAAAAATATGCTTTTGATATTTCCTGAAGGAGAACTTCGGTCGTTATACAATTCTTCTCACGTTTTCGAAAAAGGATTCGAAAGAATCGTAAAAGGACATCAAGATAATTTTCAGTTGGTATTTGTTGCCAATTTTATCGATTATCTTTCGCATAAAAAGCCCGATTTGTATATGTATGTTTCAAAATATCAAGGGAAAAATTTTTTATGTCCTGACATAGAAAAAGCCTATAACAATTTTTACAGTGAATGTCTCGATATTCAAAAGTTTAAAAAGGAGTAAGCCATGATGTACGTTGTTTGGGTTGTTTTGGGTTTTACTTTTCTTCAATTGTTCATAGCGGCATCGAATTATTTTTTCCGTGAAAAATTGTCTTTATCATCATTCCGCATTGGCAATGAAAAAATTTCGGTGCTCATTCCTGCTCGTAACGAAGAAAAAAATATTGGAAATCTTTTAAGTGATTTATCAGGCAAGAATGAAAATATTTTTGAAATCATCGTTTTCGACGATCTTTCTTCCGATCATACAGTGGAAATTGTGAATCAATTTATAGAAAAAGACGAAAAAATACGGCTGCTTTGCTCCACCAATTTGCCTGATGGATGGCTGGGGAAAAATTTTGCCTGTTATTCGCTTGCCAATGCAGCAAAGGGAAATTATTTTTTGTTTCTGGATGCGGATGTTCGGTTGGAAAAGGAAATAATCGTTTCATCATTAAAATTTCTGCAGCAAAAATCACTGCATTTGCTTTCTATTTTTCCAACTCAGCTAATGATGACAATAGGGGAAAAAATGACGGTTCCAAACATGAATTACATTTTATTGACTCTTTTGCTGTTGCCTTTGGTAAGAAAATCATCTTTTCCGTCAATTTCCGCTGCAAACGGACAATTTATGCTGTTTGATGCCGCCACTTATAAAAAATTTCAACCTCACAAAAAATTTAAAGACAAGAGGGTAGAGGATATCGAAATAGCCCGCTATTACAAAAAACAAAAACTTAAAATTGCTTGTATCACAGGTGTTAAACAAGTTAAATGTCGCATGTACGAAAATTTTGCTGAAGCGGTAAACGGATTTTCTAAAAACGTCATTCATTTTTTTGGAAATTCTTATCTGTTAGCTGTTTTCTTCTGGTTCGTTACTACTTTCGGCTGGTTGGCGGTTTGGTGGGTTTTCGGATTGCCGGCTCTTGCTATATATTTACTTACAGTCATCCTGATTAGGATATTTGTTTCGCTGGCAAGCAATCAAAGTACGATCGAAAATCTTATTTTTTTCATTCCCCAACAACTTTCTCTCGGAATTTTTATTTTTCAATCGCTTCACAACCGCAGAAAAAACCAATATCAATGGAAAGGAAGAAGAGTTTAGTTTTACTGCTGATTTTGTTGCATTTGCATGTTTATGCTTCCCACAAGGATGATATTTACAAAGCCTACATTAATAATGACATGCAGGCTTGGAAAAATACGATTGATAAAATGAACCTTTCGTCAGGCAATGCTTCCAAAGAATTTCTTTTGGAACTGGTAAATTATGAATATGGATACATTGGCTGGTGTATTGGGAACAAAAAAACTGCTGAAGCCAAAGAATATTTAAGAAAAGCCGAAAACAGATTAGATATACTCGAAAAAAATCAATACAATTTGTCGATGATTGAGGCTTATAAATCGGCTTTTTATGGATTTCGAATTGGAATGAATAAAATAAAGGCTCCGGTCTTAGGACCAAAAAGCATAGAATCTGCAAAATTAGCTGTACGATACGACCTAAACAATTTTTTTGGTTTCCTGCAAATGGGGAATATTTTTTATTATTCTCCGGTTGCTTTTGGCGGTTCAAAATCGGAAGCCATTGAAAATTTCCGTCGGGCAGAAAAATTGATATTGTTGCAAAACGCGCGTCTTGCAAACGATTGGAATTATTTAAGTTTGCTTGTGACTTTGGCTCAAGCTTACGAAAATACAAACGACTATGAATCGGCAAAAAATTATTATCTGAAAATATTACGAATAGAACCCAATTTTGGTTGGGTAAAAAACAAATTATATCCGGAATTTTTAAAAAAGACTCAAAAAAATTAGTATATGAAAGAAAAGGTTATCATAGTTGGTGCCGGTCTTGGAGGATTGGCTACAGGCCTTCGACTGGCAAAAGAAGGATACAAAGTGGAATTTTTGGAAAAAAACGACAAAGCCGGAGGCAGACTGAATCAGATTAAAAAAGATGGTTTTACATTCGACACAGGGCCAAGTTTTTTCAGTATGTCCTATATTTTTAAGGAATTTGCTGAAAAATGCGGTTTACTTTTGCCATTTGAGTTTATTGAACTTGATCCGCTTTATTCAGTAAATTTTAGTGGAGAAGATAAAACTTATTTTTTGTACAAGGATATTCATAAACTTGCCAAACAGTTTCAGGATGTGGAACCTGATTTTGAACAAAAAATGGAAAAATATCTTCAAAAATCGGCTCAATTGTTCAACGACACGGTAGATATTGTGATAAAGAGAAATTTCGATTCCTATCTGGATTATTTTCTTGCGTTGATAAAAGTAAATCCTGTTCATTTGCCCATATTGTTCAAAACTTTTTGGGAACATGTGAACGATTACTTTACTTCAAAGGAAGCACGGGAAATCATTTCGCTTGTAGCTTTTTTTCTGGGAAGAACACCGTTCGATACTATGGGAATTTATAGTTTGCTTTCGCATGTCGAGTTTAGGCACGATGGATATTACAACGTAAAAGGTGGTATGTACAAGATTGTGGAAGGAATGCTCGAAGAACTTTCAAAATTGGATGTGAAATTTCATTATGAGACTGAAATAGTAGAATATCATGCCGAAAACCAACAAATTGTTTCGCTAAAAGACGCTCAAGGAAATTTCTGGAAAGCTGACAAGTTTGTTATCAATGCCGATGCAGCACTGTTTCGATCAGAAGTTATGAAATACAAAAAATTTTCTGAAGAAAAACTCGATAAAATGGAATGGACAATGGGATATTTAACTTTTTATTTGGGATTGAAATGCAAGCTTCCTCAAGTTAATCATCACAATTATTTTTTGGGTTCCAATTATGAGCAATATGCCAGTAATATTTTACAAAATCCCAGCACACTTGAAAAACCGTATTATTATGTAAATGTGGTTTCAAAATATAATCCTGAATGTGCTCCCGAAGGTTGTGAAAGTTTATTTTTTGTTTGTCCCGTACCCAATTTGAAATACAAAGCTGACTGGAGCGATCGCGATAAAATTGTCAATAGCATTATTGACGACTTTTCACAACGAATTAAAAAGGATATTTCTACCGAAATTATTTCAAAAACGATATTTACACCTCAGGAATGGCAAGACAAATTTTCGTTGTATCGGGGGAGCGGACTGGGATTGTCTCATAAATTTACTCAGATTGGAGCTTTTCGACCGAAAAATCATGATGAAAAACACGATAATCTTTTTTACGTAGGAGCTTCAACTATTCCCGGCGCTGGTTTGCCAATGGCGGTAATTAGTGCGGAGTTGGTGGTGGAAAGAATACTGGCAAATTCGCGGTAGCGAAAAGTGCACATTTAGAAAAATATTACGGCATTTCTCTGCCTTAACTTATTAAGAATACAAAACAGGGAAATGCCGTATGAATAAATGAACTTCAATCAATGAAAAATCCGAAATACATCAGAAAATATACTGTTCACTAATAGATTTATGTTCCTGCACTCGACAAATGGTATCGGCAAACATGTCGGCAATGGATAATATCTTCACTTTTCCACATTTAGACTCATCAAAAGGAATAGAATCGGTAAAAGCCAATTCTGTCAGCGCCGATTTTTCCACTTTTTCGGAAGCGCTCCCCGACATCACGCCATGAGAAACAATAGCACGAACCGTATTGGCTCCCTGTTCCATCATAAGGTTGGCAGCCATGCACAAAGTACCTGCCGTATCAACCATATCGTCCACAATCACCACGTCTTTCCCCTTTACATCTCCAATAATTCTCATTTCTCCAACCACATTTGCTTTTTCACGCGTTTTGTGGCACAACACCATCGGAACGTCAAAATACTTCGAGTATGAACCCGCGCGCTTGGAAGCTCCCACGTCGGGAGCAGCGATCACCAGATTTTTCAGCCGTAACGTTTGAATGTACGGAGCAAAAATGGTTGAAGCATACAAATGATCTACCGGAACATTGAAAAAACCCTGAATCTGGTCGGCATGCAAGTCCATGGTAATCAGTCGGTCAATACCGGCCACACTCAACATGTCGGCAATAAGCTTTGCGCCCAGTGAAACACGTGGTTTGTCTTTTCTGTCCTGACGCGCCCAACCAAAATAAGGAATAACGGCAATAATTTTATAAGCAGAAGCCCGCTTAGCGGCATCAATCATCAAAAGCAGCTCCATTAAATTATCCGAATTCGGAAATGTGGATTGCACCAAATAAACATTCAATCCGCGTATCGACTCTTCGTAGGATACGGCAAATTCGCCATCGGCAAAATGCTCAATGTTCATTTTTCCAAGCGGACATTTCAAAGATTGACAAATTTTTTCTGCTAAAGAACGACTATTGGTTCCGGAAAATACTTTAAATGAGGAATTTGAAGGTGCCATGAATAACAAATTTTGGAGTTAAATATTTTTGGCAAAATTACGCAATTTATTACTAAAAACAGACTTTTGATTCATAAATAATTTTCTGCTTTTCAAATTAAACGCTGAAATATCCTAAAGTTGCTACCCAAAACAATGAATTTCTATTTTTTGAAATTAAAAAAACAAATTGGTGCAAACGTTTGTATAGATTTTTGTATAATTATTTACAATATCAAACATCAATTTAGTGGAAATAAATTTATTTTTGAAGCTGAAAAATGTTAATGTAATTGAAACACTTATTTCTGAATTATGAAAATCCATTTTAAAATACCTTACTTTACTCAATGGGGTCAGCAAATTTTCGTTTGCGGCAATCTTCCCGAGTTGGGAAATAACGTTCCCGAAAAATCGTTTCGGTTACATTTTCAAAACACCGAAGACTGGTATGGGGAAATTGAGATTCAGCAGAATGAAATTTTTGTGTTGGAATACAGATATTTGCTGTATGAAGAAGGAACAAGACATTTTACCCATGAATGGGTAGAAGATCGAAAAATTGAAATTGACCCGGACAAAACCGAACATCTATTTTGTTTCGATTACTGGAATGCTCCCGGAGCTATTGAAAATGTTTTTTTTACGGCTCCTTTTAAAAAAGTTTTTTTCAACGACAATTTTAACATCTCGAGAAGAAAGCGTTCAAAAAAGAGTTATACTCATATTTTCAGAATTAAGGCTCCTTTACTGAAAAAAAATCAGGTTCCTTGTCTGATTGGCGATTGTAAAACACTGGGTGACTGGAATACCGTGTCGCCTATACTGTTGACCAAAGACGATGAGAATTGGTGGAAGACAGAAGTCGATCTTGGTAAGGAAAAATCGGACGTTCACTATAAATATGGTATTTATGATACCGAAAACGAACAATTTTTGATATTTGAGAATGGTTTTGACCGAACAACTCCGGTATTTAATGCAAAAGATACAGTTATTCGTCTTTCGGACGGTTTTTTTCGTATGTATGCCCAAACGTGGAAAGGAGCAGGTGTTTCGATTCCCGTTTTCAGTTTGCGGACAAAAGAGAGTTTCGGTGTAGGCGATTTTGGGGACATAAAATTGCTTGTGGATTGGGCTGAAAAAGCTGGTTTAAAATTGATTCAGTTTCTTCCACTTAACGATACCATTGGCACGCACACTGATGCCGACATTCTTCCTTACGCCGCCATTTCGGCTTTTGCGCTCAACCCGCTTTATCTCAACTTGCCTTCGTTGGGAAAACTGCCCGAAAATCATCCTATGCAGAAAGAATATGAGGAACGCCAACCGCAATTGAATGCTTTGGGATGGATTGATTTCCTCGAAGTGATTAATTTCAAGCTGAAGTATGTCAAAGCAATTTTTTCTCAGCAACAGGATGAATTTTTGCAAAGCAAAGATTTTCTGACTTTTTTTGAAAACAACAAACACTGGTTGGTTCCATATGCTGCTTTTTGTGTTTTGAGAGACCGATACGGAACGCCAGATTATCATCAATGGGAAGAATTTTCTATATACAATTTCCAAAAAATTTCCAATTTTACTTCACCCAATACGCCTTATTATGCTGATGTTGCCTTGAATTATTTTATTCAGTATCATTTACATATCCAATTAACAGAAGCAGCTTCTTACGCTCATTTACATGGCATTGTACTGAAAGGAGACATTCCTATTGGTGTGAACAGAAACAGCGTAGAAACTTGGGCACACCCTCAGCTTTTTCATATCGGTATGCAAGCCGGAGCTCCACCTGACATGTTTTCCATAAAAGGTCAAAATTGGGAACTGCCTACTTACAATTGGGAAGCCATGAAACAAACCGGATTCGACTGGTGGAAAAAAAGACTGATACAAATGGCCAACTATTTTGATGCTTTCCGTATCGACCATATTCTCGGTTTTTTCCGTATTTGGGAAATTCCTGAAGACCAACTGGAAGGAATTATGGGACATTTGTATCCTTCCATTCCGGTTCATCTCGATGAATTTAAAGCGAAAGGAATTTGGTTCGATTACAACCGCTTTTGCAAACCATTTATTAATGATCAGGTGTTGGAACAGCTTTTTGGGGCAGATGCCGGTTGGGTGAAAGTTAACTGTCTGCAAATAGAAGATGGTTGGATACTTCGGTTGAAGCCGTCTTATCGAAGTCAGAAAAATGTGCAACAAATGTTTGAAGAAGGGCAATTCTCAGAAAATATCAGAAATGGATTGTTTGATTTAATATCGAATGTGTTGTTTTTTGAAGTGGAAGGTTCACATGGAACCCTTTTTTATCCGCGCTGGGGAATGCATTCGCTTACAACATTCCAATATCTCGACGATTATACAAAGCAAAAGTTGGATGAAATTTACATAGATTATTTTTATCACAGACAGGACGAATTTTGGTTTCAATCGGGTATGGAAAAGCTTCCCGTATTGAAACAGGCAACCGATATGCTCATTTGCGGCGAAGACTTAGGCATGATGACCCCTTGCGTAACACGAGCCATGAAAGAATTGGGAATTTTGAGCCTTGAAATACAACGTGCTCCTAAAACCAATAAAATTGACTTTTTTCATCCGAGCGATGCGCCTTATTTGTCGGTTGTTACCCCTTCCACTCATGATATGAGCACCATTCGTGGTTGGTGGGAAGAAGATAGAAACATAACGCAGCGTTTTTACAATTCGCAACTGGGACATTTGGGCGAAGCACCTTATTTCTGTGAGTGGTGGATATGTAGGGATATTCTTCTTCAACATCTTTATTCTCCAGCAATCTGGGCCATTTTCCAAATACAGGATTTACTGGGAGTGTCCGAAAAATTGCGAAGAGAAAACCCACATGAAGAAAGAATTAATGTCCCTTCCGATTCTAAAAAAAGCTGGCGTTATAGGTTACATTTGAATTTGGAGGATTTGCTGAAAGAAGATGATTTTAATCAGCAAATCAGAAATTACATTCGGCAATCGGGACGATAAAAATTTTCAAAAGCGATTTTTGATGGCAGTCATATTTTTGAGACAACCCCGTGAATAAAATTAAGATTTTTAAATTTCGCTTTTATTATAGTTTATTAATTATTGATTGTCAAAATTTTGTGTTTTCCCTCTCTACCCCAAAATATATAGTAGAATTGAACGTGTTAAATAGTAATTAAGCTATATTTCTTTCATTGCTTTTACATGTGGTAACAGAAAGTAAAGGAATAAAGAAATTTTTTAACCAATTTATGGATGCGTCTAAAGCAGATTTTTTATGAGTTCAGAGCAATTGAACTTTTTTTGGCGTTTAAAAAATAACGAATAAAAATAAGTTGTTTGTCGGTTTTTTTTCTTTATTTTGTGATGAAATTTCTTCACCACATTAATTTATAAAAGTCTATGAAAAAGAAATTGACGCGTTCTAACAATAAAATGATAGCCGGAGTTTGTGCCGGAATTGCAGAATATTTTGGTTGGGATGCAACTTTAGTCAGAGTTATATATGTTTTGCTTACCGTTTTTTCTGCAGCATTTCCCGGTATTTTGGTTTACATTATTCTTTGGATTGTCATGCCTCGCGCCGAAATAATAGAATAATGTACTGAAAGAACCAAAGTCGTTGTGAAAACGCCTTGAAAAATCATTAATTTACTCTCCTTTAAACGCTATGAATTTTAAACTTGAATCGCCCTATCAACCTACCGGTGATCAGCCAGAAGCCATTCAGCAACTGGTAGAAGGAATCAACGCAGGTATTCCGTATCAGACTTTATTGGGTGTTACCGGATCAGGAAAAACCTTTACCATAGCCAATGTTATTGAGCAGGTTCAGCGTCCGACGCTGGTATTGAGTCATAACAAAACACTTGCTGCTCAGTTATATAGCGAGTTCAAATCGTTTTTCCCGCACAATGCAGTGGAATATTTTGTTTCCTATTACGATTATTATCAGCCGGAAGCCTATTTGCCATTGACTGATACGTATATCGAAAAAGATTTGTCTATCAATCAGGAAATAGAAAAATTGCGGCTGTCTGCTACCTCTTCGCTTCTATCGGGACGCAGAGATGTTATTGTTGTTTCGTCGGTTTCATGTCTATATGGAATTGGCAACCCCGACGATTTTTCGAAAAATGTCATAGAAATTCGCAAAGGTCAGCATTTGGTGAGAAACGTATTTTTACGAAATCTTGTCAACAGTCTTTATACGCGTAACGAAATCGAGCTGAATCGTGGAAATTTTCGTGTGAAAGGAGATACTGTCGATGTTTTTCTTGCTTATACCGACTTTATTTTGCGTATTGTATTTTGGGGCGACGAAATTGATGAAATACTGACAGTTGACCCTGTGAATTACGATATAATTGATTCATTGGATGCCTATAAAATTTATCCGGCCAGTATTTTTGTTACCACAAAGGAAAGAATTGCGCTGGCCATTGATGAAATAGAGAAAGATTTACAGTTGCAGGTGGATTATTTTCGTTCTATTGGAAAAGACTTCGAAGCCAAAAGAATTTATGAAAGAGTGCGTTACGATATAGAAATGATAAAAGAACTTGGCTATTGTTCGGGAATCGAAAACTATTCACGTTATTTCGACGGTCGCCCGCCGGGTAGCCGCCCTTTTTGTTTGCTGGATTATTTTCCTAAAGATTTTCTGCTGGTGATTGATGAAAGTCATGTAACTATTCCCCAAATCAGAGCCATGTATGGAGGAGATGCTTCACGCAAACAAAATTTGGTTGAATTTGGATTTCGTTTGCCCGCAGCCAAAGACAATCGTCCATTACGTTTTGAAGAATTTGAAGTGCTCACGCCTCAAACTATTTATGTGAGTGCTACACCGGCTGATTACGAATTGACAAAATCGGAAGGAATTGTGGTCGATCAATTGATTCGTCCCACCGGATTACTCGATCCCGTGATTGAAGTCCGTCCAAGTTTGAATCAGATTGACGATTTGCTGGAAGAGATTGCACAGCGAACAGAAAACAACGAACGTGTGCTGGTAACAACATTGACCAAAAGAATGGCTGAAGAGTTGACCAATTATCTGTCGAAAATGGGAGTGAAATGCAATTATATTCATTCTGATGTAGAAACGCTGGATCGTGTTCAAATTATGGAAGATTTGCGCAGAGGCGTTTATGATGTGCTGGTGGGCGTTAACCTGCTGCGAGAAGGATTGGATTTGCCGGAAGTTTCACTGGTGGCTATTCTGGATGCCGATAAGGAAGGCTTTTTGCGCTCCCATCGTTCATTGACGCAAACGGCAGGACGAGCCGCAAGAAATTTGAATGGTAAAGTAATCATGTATGCCGATCAGATCACTGAAAGCATGGAAAAAACCATAAATGAAACCAATCGCCGCAGGGAAAAGCAACTTCATTACAACGAAACACATAATATTACGCCGACAGCTATTGTGAAAGGCGAAAGAAATCCACTCTCAAAAGTTGAACCTCATGCTTATGTGGAACCTGAAAAAACGACCGGTATTGCTGCTGATCCTGTGGTACAATATATGTCAGTGCCGGCACTTGAAAAAGCCATAACAAAAACCAGAAAAGCGATGCAGGAAGCTGCCAAAAAACTCGAATTTCTGGAAGCTGCACAACTGAGAGATGAATTGATTAAGCTGGAAGAATTATTGAAAAAGAAAACGTCAGAAACACATAATTGAAAATTCAGGAGATTCATAAAGTTGATTTTATCAATCGGTCAAAAAGTTCCATTCATTCAAAAAACACCAAACAAGCTCTAAAAATTGTTGAATTATTGCGTTAAATTTATTTTCTGATAAGAGAAAAGTTATCTTTGTATCAGTAATTCATCAGAAAAAACATAACATGCTGGAAATCATTCTGAAAGGTATTCTTATTGGTTTGTGTATATCTGTGCCGGTAGGTCCTATTGGGATGCTGGTTATTCAGCGTACCTTGAATAGAGGAAGAAAATTTGGAATAGCCACAGGCTTGGGAGCAAGCATGTCCGATTTATTTTACACCATCATAACTTTATTTTTTTTGAGCTTTGTGATTGATTTTATTGAAGCTCATCGTTTTATTATAGAATTGGTGGGAAGTTTGGTAGTGATTTTCTTTGGATATTTCATCTATAAAAACAATCCTGCAGTACAACCCAAACCTAATGAAACAGTTCAGCACAATGTGTACCGCGATTTTATCAGTTCTTTTGTATTGACCTTTTCCAATCCGCTTTTTTTGTTTGTTCTGATTGCGTTGTTTGCCCGCATAAAATTCATTCATTCAGGCACTTCTCTCTTTGAAACCATTCTTGGCATTTTGGCCATTTTAATCGGTGCAACTTTATGGTGGATGACGCTTACTTTTATTGTCAGCCATTTCAGGTCAAAAATCGGAATGCACCAGTTGAAAGCCATCAACCAAATAACCGGTGGACTGATTTCTTTGATTGGATGTATTGGTCTTGTTTCCAGTCTAATATAAAAATTCACCCTTCTTTCTTCGCAGAAAAAAGGGTGCGCTTCACCATGTGACTCGTTAATAAACAAAAATATAAAATTACGTTGTTTTCAGGAATTCTGTGAAAAAATATCCGACATTTCTTCCTTTGTCATTTTTCCGTTCATCCAAATAATTGACATTTCGTTTCTCTCCTTTGAAACAATTATCATATCGGACTGATTCTTGCCGGTTGTCCTGAAGAAGATGTTCACCGTTTCATTTTTATCTTTCACTCTGACAGCCGTTTCATATTTTCCTTCACGAATTACTTTGTCCAATTCATCAATTACCGAGTTCATTAATTTTTCATCCCGTGAATTTTCGAGTGTCAAAATTTTGATTCCTGTCAAGCGATCCAAAACTTCTTTTCCATTCTTGTCCATTTCTTTATTTGATCCGAACGATGAAGCAAGGTTCATCATCCCTTTGCCGACGGTAACATAAGTAAATCGTTCGTCATTGGCATATCGATCAAAAAATTTATCGATGGTTTGTGCGCCTGTTCGAAAAGAAGCAAGCAGCAAAATCGTCAAAATCAATATTCCATTTCTTTTCATAATCTTGATTGTTAATTGTTTAAAGTAATTGTTTCTTCTATTTTTTCCAGTCTTTTCTTAATTTGTGGAATTTTTTTTACCGGTTCCATGCTCGATTTTACAGTAGTTATTGCTTCCAACGGTTTTAAATTGTTTTCCAACGTGTTGCTGACATTATTCAATTTTTCCAAAGCATAATTTTGTGCAAACTGTGTATTTTCAATTTTTTTCCCGTTTACAATAACAAAATCTTCATTTTTTTCTATCGGCTTAAGCCAAAAAATCACCAGTAGAGCTGCAGCAATTCCCGAAATGGCCACAGTTTGTTTCCAAAATCGTTTAACTTTTGGCAACACCTTTTTTTCTGAGTCTTTTTCAGCCATTTTTTCGTTTGCTTTTTCGTCAAATACCTGAAATAGAGATTTATATATTTCATGTTCAGGTAATACCTTTTCGTGCCTGAAATAGGATTTGAGAAAATTTTCTTCTTGAAGTGTAGTTTTTCCTTTAAAATATTTTTTTAATAAATCATCTATCTGTTTCATTGCAAGTCATTTTCTGTAAATTGATAAACCATCATTTAAATAATTCTTTACATTACTTTTTCATTCCATATCGCCATCAATTCTTTTCTTAGTTTTTGTCGGGCTCTCGAAAGATTTACACTTACGGCGTTTTCAGTAGTTGCCGTGATTGTTGCTATTTCCGAAATTTCCAACCCTTCTACATCGCGAAGGTGAATAATGGTTCTTTGCAATTCGGGTAATTTGTCTATCAGTTGTTTCACATAGTTTGTCATATCTTTTTGTTCTATTAACTGATGTGGATTCGGCATAGTTGCTATCAGATTTTCATCAAGCGGAACGTCCCGATTCGGTTTTTTTGTCCGCAACCAGTCGAGACACAAATTACGCATTGACTTCATGGCAAAAGCCGTCAGGTTTTGCACTTTATCCAACTGACTTCGATTTTCCCACAATTTGGCGTTTAATTCCTGTACAGCATCTTTGGCAGCTTCATCATTGCAGACAATGGATTTTGCCATCCGAAACAATTGATCGGTAAGTGGCAAAATAACTGAATTAAATTGTGCTGCATCCATACGTTACTGAACTCTCACTAAAATTACCAAATTTGATTCGTATACTTATGAAGACGAAAAACCGAATCATTTCTTACATCAAATATTCGGTTTTTTGAGAAGATAAAGAGAATCTCTTTCGTGCGGGAAATATATTTATTTGAAAATGAGTTAAATCATTCTTTTTATGGAGTGAAGTTTATGGGAGTAATTTCCTGTTTGTTCTGAAATAATTCCATGTTCATCAATCTTTTCGATTTTTACCCAGCCTGAAGCATGAATAATTTGATGGGCATTCATTAAAATTCCCACATGAATAATGTGATTTTCGGCATTGGCAAAGAAAGCCAAATCGCCGGTATGTGCCAGTGCAAGAGAGTTTATTTCTTCACCTATTTCTGCCTGCTGAGAAGCATTGCGTGGCAACATGATGCCGCAAAGCGAAAAGACAACCTGAACCAAACCGGAACAGTCAATACCCAATGCACTTTTTCCACCCCACAAATAGGGAGAAGAAAGGTATTGTCGAGCCAAAGAAACGATATTGTTTCCGGTTAAAGGTTGTGGCATCCCTGCATCGGAAGGATGAATGGCATATTGATATGTTCCATCTGTAAAGTTGCCGTTTTGATAGTTTCTCAGAATACTTCCTCCGGGAAGAGGAAAAGTATTTCCCTTTGTCAGATTTCGACAAAAGGAAACAGGTTTCAGAATACGGAAATTTTCAATATCATTGTGATTTTTTTCTCCATTTTCCGGAAGCAAAGAAATCATTTTTTTGTCAACCCAGCCGCAATAATTGTCTGAATGGTTGCGAACGTACAGCCATCGTTCCTTGCTTTCGAGAATCTCGACTGTTTCTCCAAACAAAAGTTGAGAAGTCATTTCACTGCATTCGTTGTCTTTTGCTCTTAAAGGGACAAGGCTCAAGGTTATAATTCCATTCATAAAACAACATATTTTAGGGTATTCGTAAAATTTATCAACAAACAAATTCTCCATAAAAAGGTTATATAAAATAACATGGAGACTATTTCATTTTTCTGTAAAATCTGTCAAACAGCACAACAAAAATAAGTAAATTAATGAACTTAACGGTTAATAGTAAAATTTTTTGTAATTTTCGGCAAATTTGAGATAGAGAAGAACAACTGTTTCGAATTTTTCTGATTGTAATAGAAAAATTTGAAAGATTTTTTGTAAATTATATAACTTCAGAAGCAGAATGAGACTAAAAACTAATAAGAAAAAGCTGCAAAATATTTTTAAAATTTTGCTTGCATTGGTGGTAGTTTTTATAATTGTTGAACTTTATCCGCGTGAGAGCACTTTCAATTATCAGTTTGAAGAAGGGAAACCGTGGTCGTATGAGCTTTTGACGGCTCCTTTTGATTTTCCGATATATAAAAGCGATGAACAGGTAGAAAAAGAGAAGAAGGAAATTCTCAAGAATTTTACCCCTTACTTCATTCTCGATACGACCGTTATGCCAACTCAGTTAAAGAAATTTGAAGCCGATTGGGGGAAAGCCGGTAATATTTCTCCTTATTTACGTTCCTTCATTGAAGGAAAAATGAAATCGATTTATTCAAAAGGAATAATTTCAAATGATGATTACAACAATTTGCAAAAATGGAATGTGAAAAGAATTTACCGGATTTTGCCGGGAAGAATTTCACAACTTGCTTTCTTAAATGAAATTTACACCCCAAAAACTGCTTATGAAGAATTGGTAAAGGATGACAGAGAAAATGTTAGAGAGCTAAACTTAAACAATTATCTGGTTGAAAATCTTCGCTATGACAGCATTACTTCGGAAACAGCCAAAAACGAATTGCTGAAAAACCTCTCTCTCACTGTTGGAATGGTACAGACAGGCGAACGCATTATCGATAAAGGAGAAATAGTTTCGCCGGAAACTTATGCCATCCTGCGATCTTTGCAAATTGAATATGAAAACAGAAAGTCGGTATTTGAGCAAACGGCTATTGTTTCCGTTGGGGAAATATTACTGGTCATTGGTTTAATCACGCTGTTGATTTTGTATATTTATCTTTTCCGTCCGCGGATTTTGGACAATTTTAATAATTTGTTGTTTTTGTCGCTGCTCATTGTCCTGATTGTAGGACTTACTTCGTTGACCATTCGATATTCTTCCTTAAGTTATTATATTGTGCCGTTTGCCTTGTTACCAATCATAGTTCGTGTTTTCTATGATTCCCGTACAGCTTTGTTTGTACACATCATCACGGTGTTTATTGTTTCTTTAATGGTGGACAATCCTTTTCAGTTTGTTTTACTTCAGATTACGGCAGGGATGGTGGCTGTTTCCAGTTTGAAGGACATGACGCAGCGCTCTCAACTCGCACAATCGGCTCTCTACATATTTTTAAATTATGTTGGCATGTATTTGGCTTTTGAACTGATTACCGAAGGCAACTTGTCAAGAATAAATTGGGTGCCTATTTTCAGTTTTGCCATTAGTTCGCTGTTTTTGCTGTTTGCGTATCTGCTGATTTATATTTTTGAAAAAATGTTTGGCTTGTTGTCTGCAGTTACATTGGTGGAACTTACCAATGTTAACAGCGATTTGTTGATGAAATTTGCAGAAGTCGCTCCCGGCACTTTTCAGCATTCCTTGCAGGTTTCCAACCTCGCAACCGAAGCTGCAAAAAAAATCAATGCCAATAGTTTACTTGTTCGAACCGGTGCTTTGTATCACGATATTGGCAAAATGAAACATCCTGAGTATTTTACTGAAAATCAAGTAGGCGGGAAAAATCCGTTATTGTCAATGAAATTTGAGGAAGCTGCAAGAATTATTATTGAACATGTGGCAAATGGAATAGAAATAGCCAAAAAAAATCATCTGCCCGATCAAATTATCAATTTTATAGCAACCCATCACGGCACAGCAAAGGCAAAATATTTTTATGTGGCATTTATAAACGAAAATCCTGGAGTGAAGCCGGATGAAAAGATTTTTTCCTATCCGGGACCTTTGCCTTCCACTAAAGAAACGGCCATTCTGATGATGGCAGATGCGGTGGAAGCCCGTTCAAGAACATTGAGCGAATATACTGAAGAAAGTATAGATCAAATGGTGGAAGACATAATTAATACTCAAATTGCTGAAGGACAGTTTAAAGATGCCCCGATAAGTTTCAGGGACGTGGAAACGGTGAAAAAAGTATTGAAAGAAAAAATAAAAAGTATTTATCATTCCCGTATAACTTATCCTGAAATAAAGACAAGCGAGAAATAACAACGATTTATTTTCGTAATTTTCTGAAGATAAAATTTATATTTTTATGTTTTAACGAAAAATTAAGTTCTGCGTATGAAAACAAGAATTGCTTTTTTTGATGCTAAACCTTACGATGAAGCTTCGTTTCGTGAAAGAAATCAACAACATGGTTTCGAAATCAAATTTCATAAAAGCCATCTGAGTAAAGATAATGCTATCCTGACCAAAGGTGCCGATGTGGTTTGTATTTTTGTGAATGCTGAAGTTGATGCGGAAGTAATCGATATTTTGGTAGAAAATGGCGTAAAATTGATTGCACTTCGCTCGGCGGGTTACAACAATGTGGATTTAAAAGCTGCTAAAGGCAAAATTAAGGTTGTGCGTGTGCCGGCCTATTCTCCTCATTCCATTGCCGAACATACTATTGCTTTGATGCTAACATTGAATCGGAAAATTCATAAAGCATACACTCGAACGCGCGATGGCAACTTTGCGCTGGAAGGATTATTGGGATTTGAAATGAATGGAAAAACAGCCGGAATAATTGGAACAGGAAAAATTGGTAAAATTGTAATCCAGATTTTGAAAAGTATGGGAATGAACGTTCTTGCCTATGATTTGTTCCCCGATACGCAATTTGCCGAAAAAAACGATATTCGATATACCCAACTTGACGAATTGTATCAGCTTTCCGATGTTATTTCGTTGCACTGCCCGTTGACCAAAGAAACGGAATATTTGATAAATGAAAATTCCATCAAAAAAATGAAAAATGGGGTAATGATTATCAATACCGGAAGAGGAAAACTAATCAAAACAAAAGCGCTGATTGATGGGCTGAAAAGTAAAAAAATAGGTTATGCCGGTTTAGATGTGTACGAAGAAGAAGGAGATTATTTTTACGAAGATCATTCCGATATTGTAATCGATGATGATATTCTGGCGCGTCTTCTAACGTTTAACAATGTAATCGTAACTTCCCATCAAGCATTTTTTACCAAAGAAGCTCTTTCAGAAATTGCCCGCATTACGCTGCAAAACATTCAGGATTTTGTGGATGGGAAACCGCTGGTAAATGAAATCACAGCTTAATAAATTCCAAAATAAAAAAATAGGGGCTGTCTCAAAAGTAAGGACAGTCTCTTTTTTTAGTTGGGAAATATCATAAAAAACAGGAAAAAAAACAGGACAAATGATTTGTGTAATTGCATATTATTTTGTATCTTTATAGCTGAATATC
>Ga0208826_1001442_pt1 | contig 20068 bp, 15 predicted proteins | sample AD_UKC115_MetaG_FD_184451 | JGI IMG/M metagenome (GOLD analysis project Ga0208826, IMG submission 184451) | Active sludge microbial communities of municipal wastewater-treating anaerobic digesters from Hong Kong - AD_UKC115_MetaG (SPAdes)... | ecosystem: Engineered > Bioreactor > Anaerobic >...
CCTGGAAATCCTTCTTCTCGGTGCTGTAGCGGACACCGGCCGTCAGCTTCAGCCGGTCGGTGAACGCATAGTTGCCCTGCCAGTACAACGCATAGGCGTGATCCTGCTGGCTGATGTAGTTGGTGGCGCCGGTGACGAAGATGTCGTTGCGAGTAGGCTGCGAATTGGTCTCGCGGGATGCGTAGAACCCGCCCACCCAACTGAACGGGCCGGACAGTTGGGATGACAGTTGCGCTTCGTAGCTGTACGCGCGCTCCTTCTGGTTCTGATACAGGCCGTAGCGCACCCGTTCGGTGCCATCCAGGTCCTCGTGCAGTTCATTGTCCATGCCGCGTGCGCTCAGGATGTTGCGCAACGAGAAGGCACCAAAATCGGTGTCGGTGGTGAACGCTGCGCCGAACTGGCGCAGGAAGTTGTAGCCGGGCATTTCGCTGCGGGTTTCGTAGAAGTTGCCCAGCGCCGGCACCACCTTGCCGTTCGCGTCGAACTTGACCGGCACCGCGAACGTGGCACCCGAGGTGTCGCGCAGGTAGTCCAGGTTCAAGGTGGCATAGGTGCTGTCGCCGACCGGCATGGTGAACGTCGTTCTTATCGCGTTGATATGGCTGTTGTTGACCATCCGGTCATCGGTCAGGTCGTGTATGTAGCCGGCGCGATTGCTCGACATCACGGCAGCCGACACATCGATGTCCTTGCCGATGCGCGTGCTGTAGTTGAGTCGCAGGTCGCGACGCCCGAGGTCACCCAGCGTCGTTTCCAGGGTCAGGCTCTCCTCGCCATCGGGCTTGCGCGTGATGTAGCGGATGGCGCCGCCGGTCGCGTTGCGGCCATACAGCGTGCCCTGCGGCCCGCGCAGCACCTCGATGCGTTCGATGTCGTAGAGCGAAAGCAGGGCGCCGTTCGCCCGCGGGATGTAGACGTCGTTGATGTACAGCGCGACGCCGGGATCGGCGGTGAAGATGGAGTCGTCCTGGCCAACGCCGCGCATGAAAACCTTCATGCCCGAGTTCAGGGCGGTGTTCTGCTCGATCACGATGTTCGGCACCACGAACTTCATGTCGTCGACGCGGGTTGCGTTCATGCTCTGCAATTGCGCGTTGTCGAGCGTGGTGATGCTCATCGGCACTTTCTCGACCAGCTCTTTGCGGCGCTGGGCAGTGACGGTGACATTCTGCAATTTCACGCCATTGTTCGTGCCGGCCTGATCCGTCGACGATGCTTCTGTCGGCGACTGCGCGCTGGCTCCCGGATCGTTCGCGGCAGCCGCGCCGCCATTGCCCTGTGCGTAAGCTGGACTTGCCAGCAGGGCTGCAAGGATCGACATAGTCAAAAGATTTCGACTCGCGTTTGTATTCATCACCACCTCCCCGGCGGACTGGATGGATGTACGGCAACCGACTCCATTGTCACGAAACAACAGGCAAGGAGCGGATGCAGTATCGGATAGTTTGTCCGGACAAACAAGGTGATAAACAGGTGTCGGCGCTGCCGGCGATCACCACCAAATCGAGCTCGCCGACGACTCGATCGTCAGGCTGGCTCCGCTCGGCATCGGCCCGGTCGCGCCCGGCGGTCGGACGAGGAGAGCAGTAGATTTTCCGCGCGTCGCGTGCCCGGTCCGCACCCGAGATCGAATTCGGTGTTCTTGCCTGCGGTCCCCGTGAAGTGGCGAAGGCGGGTGCTCAGGCGGTCTGGGCGCTCAGGTCCAGGCGCAACTTGCGCTCGTTGCGGAACTGCATCGAGGCCAGGAAGCTCAACGCGATCAGCGCGGCGCAGAGGGTGAAGCCCAGACCATAGTTGCCGGTGCGGTCGTGAAACACGCCGGTGAGCCACATGCCGAGGCCGCCGCCAGTGGCGTCGACGACGGTGATCGTGCCAAGGATCTTGCCCGCCGCGCTGAGGCCGAAACTGTTCACCGCCTGCAATTGCAGCAAGGTATACATGCCGCCCCAGCCCAGTCCGAACAGGGCGATGCCATACCAGGCGTAGCGCGCGCTCATGCCGGCCAGCAGGATGGCGCCCAGCAGCATCACGGCCTGATTGGTCAGGAACACCGCCTTCTGGTTGATGTGGTCCGCGACCAGGCCGAACAGGAAATTGCCGACCAGCACGAGGCCGAAGAACAGCGCCAGGCCATCGCTGGCCGTGGCCATGTCGTAATGCATGTCGAGCAGGTAGCCGATCAGGTGGGCGACCGCCGCCAGGGTGCAGTAGAAGGTCATGCCGGCAGTGAGCGCCAGCGCCCAGAACGTGCGGGTGCGCAAGGCCTCGGCATAGCTGAGGTCGCCGCTGGTCGATGCCGCTTGCGCGTCGGCACCGGCGTCCTGACCCAGCGGCGACATGCCCTTGTCCTGCGGGCTGCGCACCAGCCACACGGCGGCGAGCAGCAGGATCAGCGGCGCCAGCGCCAGCCAGTCGAAACTTGTGCGCCAACCGAAGTGCTGCAGCAGGAAGACGTTGAGCTTGGAAAAGACCACGCCGCTGAGGCTGCCACCGACCAGGGCGATGCCGATGGCGGTGCCGCGATGCTTCACGAACCACTGCGACACGAGGATCACGGCCACGTTGAGCCCGGTGGCCACCAGGACCGCGGCGAACACCACGTGGATCGCGTAGATCTGCCACAAGGCGGTGATCTGGCTGTAGGCGAGGTAGGCCACGCCGAGCAGCACGCTGCCGGCGATCAGCAGGACGCGCACGCCGACCCGGTCGATCAGGATGCCCATGAACGGCGCCACCACGCCGGTGAGCACCAGCGTGATCAGGTCGCGGAACTTGAGCGCGCCCAGCGAGAAGCCGAACTCCTTCAGTAGCGATGCGTCGAACACGCTCAGGCCGGTGATGGTCAGGCCATTGGAGATCAGCATGGCGAGCATCGCGCAGACCGCCATCAGCCATGGATAGCAACGTTTCATCGACGACCTCTCTGGAAGTGCGGGCGTCGGCTCAAGCAATCCGGCACCCGCCCGTGCCGCCCGGTTTTCCGCATCCGTGGTATTTGTACGGACAAAGTGTGCACGCAAGCGGTGCGCTTGGCAATCCGCTTGCCGTCGGCAACCGGAACGGGCGCGGCGAATGACCTCGCCCGTGGCCGTGGGCATCCGCGCCGGCGGCTCAGCTTGCCGCGGGGAACCACCACGGCGAGGCCACGCCCTGGTTGATCAGCAGGGCGCGGGCGCGCACGAAGCGGCGGATCGAGGCCTTGCCCATGCGCGAGCCGCCCAGGCCGGAGAGTTTGAAGCTCTGCTTCTCGGCGGTCTGCACCATGCCGGTCAGGCTGGCGTCGTTGATCGAGATGCCGCCGCCCTCGAGCTGGCACGCCACGCGCTGGGCGCGCTCGGGGGACTGGCTGAACACCGCGCCGGACAAACCGAATTCACCATGGTTGGCGCGGGCGATGGCTTCGGCCTCGTTGGCGACCACGACCACCGGCAGCACCGTGGCGAAGGTCTCCTCGCGCATCACCAGCATGTCGTCGTCCACGTCCACCAGCACCGTGGGCGGGCACCAGCTGCCACCGTGTTCGACCAGCTCCCCGCCGACCAGCGCGCGCGCGCCGCGGGCCTTGGCATCCTCCAGTTGCCGGCGTACCACGGCGATCTGGCTGGCGGCGATCACCGGGCCGATCTGGCCCTGCTTCGGATCGGGCCAGGCCAGTTGCAGCGCCTCGGCCTGCTTGACCAGGGCGGCGATGAACGGCGCGGCCACCGCCTGCTCGACGTAGACCCGCTCGATCGACATGCAGCTCTGGCCGCCGTTGACGAAGCCGGCCCAGGCGATCGCGCGGGCGGCGTGTTCGATGTCGGCGTCGGACAGCACCAGCGCCGGGTCCTTGCCGCCCAGTTCCAGCGAGGCGGGGATGAAGCGGCGGGCGCAGGCCTCGCCGACCTTGCGCCCGGTGGCCACCGAGCCGGTGAAGCAGATCGTGTCGCTGACCTCGATCACCGCCTGGCCGGTGGCGCCGGCGCCGACGACGAGGCCGACCACGTGGTCCAGCCCGGCCTCGGCCAGTGCCTCGCGCAGCAGCGGCACGAAACGCGGGGTCACTTCGCTGGGCTTGGCGATCACGCTGCAGCCGGCGGCCAGCGCCGGGATCGCGTCGATCAGAGTCAGCATCAGCGGAAAGTTCCACGGGCTGATCACGCCGAGCAGCGGGTAAGGCACCCAGGTCTGGCGGGTCTGAATGAAGGGGATGGCATCCTGTCTCGGTTCGTCGTCGGCCAGGCAATGCGGCGCCTGCGCCGCCCAGCGGCGGATCGCGCCGATGGTGCCGTCGACCTCGATCTGCGATTCGTGCCAGCGGCCGGTGTCGGCCAGCAGCACATCGCAGAAGGCCTCACGGCGCGCCTGCATCGCATCGGCCAGCGCCACGAGACGCTCGCAGCGCAACTCGACGGTCTGCTGCGACCAGGCGCCTTGTGCCTGACGCAGGCGCGCGGCCGTGGCGGCGACTTCGGCTGCGGATGTCACCGGCACGTCGCCGTCGTGTTGGCCGGTGCGCGGATTGCGCAGCGGCAGGAGGCTCGCTTCAGTCATGGATGACTCCCAGTTTCGCAAGTGCCGCGATGGACGCCTGCTGGCGCGCGGCGAAATCGCTGCGTTGCGGGATCCGCACCTGCGCCCCGTCCAGCAGTTGGTTCGGCGCCAGCGCCTTTGGCGCGATGCCAGCGTCGACCGCGGCGTTCGGCAGACGCGACAGAAAGTGGCCCATGCCGGGCCTGCGCCGCCTGCGTCGCAGCGCGGTCACGTCGAGTTCGGCGAAGGCCGACATCGACTCGCCCGCGCCGGCGGCGGCGAGCACGCGCCCCTGGTCGTCGACGATCTTGCTCATGCCATCGGCGCTGCCCAGCGGGATGTCGACGCCGCGGATGCCCGCCGTGTTCGCCGAGACCAGGTAAGCCATGTTCTCGATCGCGCGCGCACGCTTGGCGATGTCCTTGGGCGTCAGCTCCGGGCTGCCGACCTCGGACGTGCAATGCAGCAACACCTCGGCGCCGCGCAGTCCGTGCGCGCGCGCGATCTCGGGATAGAGAATTTCCTCCGACGCGATGCAGGCCAGGTTGCCGATCGGTGTGCGCGCCACCGGGAACACGCCGTCGATGCCGTAGACGTCCAGATAGCGGTCCCAGACGTCGTGCGGGCTGGGAGCGAACAGCGAGATCAGCCGCCGATAGCGCAGAATCTGGTTGCCACCGTCATCGAGCACGACCTGGGACTGGAAGTACAGGCCCGGGAAGTGGGGGTCGCGCTCATAGGCGTTGGATACCAGAAACACGCCGTTGTCCCGTGCGATGCGCCCGAGCGCCTCGTACTCGCGACCATCCATGGAGAAGCTGCCCTTGGCCGCCCAGCCGGGAATCGCGTCGCCGAGCGGATAGCTGGTGGCGAAGTACTCGGGCAACACCACGAGCCTGAGGTCCGCGCCGATGAATGCTTTCGAGGCGCGAATCTGGCGCCCCACCCGCTCGATGTTGTCGAGGATCGCCACCTGCGCCTCGGCGGCATCGGCGCAACCGTTGATGGCGTTGCAGGTGGTCTGCAGGGCAAGTGCGCGGTAAGAGATGTCGGTCATCCTGTGGCTTCCCGGGGTGGACATATCGTGGCGGCGCTCACGGGAACGCCGGTGGTCGCTTGCCGAGGAAGGCCGCTGCCCCTTCGGCGAAATCGGTACTGGCGAATGCGCCCGCGAATGCGGCGTCCGCATCCTCGGCACTGATGGCCGGGTCGCCACCGAGGTAGCCGAGCACGGTCTTGATGCCGCGGCGCGCCTGTCCGGAGGAGGCGCGCAGGCTCTCGACCAGTGCCTCGGCACGCTCCTCCAGCGCCGCCACGACAGCGACCTCGTGGACCAGTCCCCATGCGTCCGCCGTGGCCGCATCGAGCACCCGACCGGTCAGCAGCATCTCGCGGGCGCGCGCCATGCCGACCACATGCACCAGACCGCGGCTATCGTCGGCGCTGTAGACCAAGCCCAGCCGCGCCGGCGTGATCGCGAATCGCGAGCGTTCGCTGGCCAGGCGCAGGTCGCAGGCCAGGGCGAGCCCGAGCCCGCCGCCGACACAGGCCCCGTCGATCACCGCAAGCGTGGTCGCCGGCAGCCGCCGCAGCTTGCGCTGGGCGCGCTGCACCACGGCGTTGCTGTCGACAAACCGCTCGGGCGTGACGAGCATTTCGCCGAGTTCGTCGATGTCCGCGCCGGCGCTGAAGGCACCGCTGCTGCCGGACAGCACCACGATGTGCGCCGGCGAGGCAGCGACGGCGTCGAGCGCCGTCTCCAGCGCTTGCCAGTGCCGCGTCGCCAGCGCATTGCGCTTCTGCGGCCGGGAGATCCGGATCCGGGCTACCGGGCCGGCGATCTCCCACGTGATCACTTCATCATCCACGAGCACAATTTCCTGAAGAAATGTTTTATCGTTATAGCATTAAGCCATCAAAGGGTGAAGCAGGTGCCGTACGACAACTTCGCGACGTTGCTGAGCCCGGATGCGCGCCGGCTGCTGCGCAACGACCTGCCGACGCCGCTCTACCATCAGCTGTTCTGCCTGCTGCGCGACCAGATCCTCAGCGGCGAGGTTCCGCACGGCACGCGCATCCCCACCGAGTCCGAACTCGAAGCCGCGTTCGGCATTTCCCGGATCACCGCCAAGCGCGCACTCGACGAGCTGGCCACGGAGGGGTTGGTCGAGCGCCGGCGCGGCAAGGGCACCCGCGTGATCCACGCACCCCAGTCGCGGCCGATGCACAGCCCGCTCACCGGGCTGCTGGAAAGCCTGGAGGTGCTGGCCGGACACACCCGGGTCAGCCTGCTGCAGTTCCGGCGGATAGCGCCGCCGGAGTCGGTCCGGCGGCTGTTCGATTTGCCTGCCGAGCGCGAACTCGTGCATGCCATCCGCCTGCGCCTGCGCGGCGACATCCCGTTCGGCCACTACACGAGCTGGACCCGCACCGACGCGCCCGGATTCGATCAGCAGGCGCTGGCGACGAAGTCGCGCCTGAAGCTGTTCCGCGAGGTCGGCATCCACATCCGCCAGGTCGAGCAGACCCTGTCGGCGGTCAATGCCGACGCGATCAGCGCCATGCACCTGCAGGTCGAGCCCGCCATCGCCCTGCTCGCGCTCGAGCGGCGCTCGTACGACGAAGAAGGCCGGCTCGTGGACCTGCTCAACATCCTGTACCGGCCAGATCAGTTCACCTACCGGATGATGCTCGACGTGGATGAGACAGACGCAAAAGGCTGACGGCGCGAGGCATGGTGGTTGTCGCGGCATCTCGTCAAATGCAGGTTTCGGCACGAGATCCGTAGACACCGGGAAGTCGCCAATATGGTATATAGATATAACATTGCTCATATCTGACCGATTGCCGGACCGAGGACACCACCGATGGCCACGCCTGCCTGCCCCCGATCGCTGATGCCTGCTCGCCGCGTCCGCGCCGTCTTGATGGCAAAGGAGACCCGCGCATGAGCGCCACACTGGTCGACAAAATCCTCGCCCGCGCGTCGGGGCAGGAACGCGTCGTGCCGGGGGAGATCATCACCGCCGGCATCGATCTGCTGATGATGCACGACTCCGGCGGTCCGCGACGGGTGGCGCCGCGTCTGGAGAAACTCAACGCCAAGGTATGGGATCCGTCGCGGGTGGTGGTGGTCAGCGATCACTTCGTTCCGGCCGTGGACATCGAGAGCGCCGAGATCCTCGCCCTGACCCGGCGCTGGGCGCGCGATGCCGGGGTCCGTCACTACGACATGCAGGGCATCTGCCACGTGGTGCTGCAGGAACACGGCCACGTGCAGCCGGGCATGTTCTGCCTCGGCGGCGACTCGCATTCCTGCAGTGGCGGCGCCTTCGGCGCCTACATGATCGGCGTCGGCGCCACCGACATCACCGGCGCCCTGGTCACCGGACAGACCTGGCTCAAGGTGCCGGACACGGTGCGCATGCAGTGGAACGGCGCGCTTGCCGACGGGGTCAGCGCGAAAGACATCTTGCTGTTCCTGTGCGCCACCCTGGGCATGGGCAACGAAGGGTTGGTGTTCGAGTACTGCGGCGAAGCGGTCGAGCGCATGCCGATGGCCGAGCGCATGGTCCTGTGCAACATGGCTGCGGAACTCGGCGCGGAGACCGGCATCGTTGCGGCCGACGCGACTACGCTGGCCGCACTGGCCCGGGCGGGCCGCCCGTTCGAGGGCGACCTCGGTCACTGGCGCAGCGATCCGGATGCGTCCTACCTGCATCGATACCGTTTCGACGCAGACGCGCTGGCGCCGCAGGTGGCGGCTCCGCACAGCCCGGCGAACAGTCGCCCGGTCGGCGACTACGCGCCGGTGCGCATCGACCAGGCCTATGTCGGCGCCTGCACCGGCGCCAAACTCAGCGATCTGCACATGGCCGCCCGGGTTCTTGCCGGGCGCAAGGTCGCGGCCGGCACCCGGCTGCTGGTGGCCCCGGCCTCGGCAGCAACCATTACCGAAGCGAGCGCCGACGGCACCTTGCAGACGCTGACTGAAGCGGGCGCGATCATCCTGCCCAGCGGCTGCGGCGCCTGCGCCGGCATGGGCGCCGGCATGCTCGCGGCCGGAGAGACCTGCATCGCCACCACGGCGCGCAACTTCAAGGGCCGGATGGGCTCGGCGCAGGCGGACGTCTATCTCGCTTCGCCCTACACGGTGGCGGCGACGGCCGTCGCCGGCGTCCTCCGCGACCCACGCGAACTGCTTGCGGAGAGCCCATGAAAATCCACGGACGCGCCTTCGTCTTCGGCGACAACATCGACACCGACCTGCTCGCCCCCGGCCCTTTCATGCGCGCGCCGATCGAGGAACTCGCGCGGCACTGTCTGGAGGCGATCGATCCGGACTTCGCCCACCAGGTGCGCCCGGGCGACGTCGTCGTCGCGGGCCGCTCGTTCGGCATCGGCTCCTCGCGCGAACAGGCCGTGCAGGCGCTGGCGCAACTGGGCGTCGGCGCCGTGGTCGCGCAGTCCTTCGCACGCATCTTCTATCGCAATGCGCTCAACCTGGGCGTCCCGGCCATCGCCTGTGCGGACCTGGTCGCCGAACGCGGCGACGAAATCGAGGTGCTGCCCGCCGAGGGGCTGGTGATCAACCACAGCCGCGGCACCCGTCATCGTGGCGAACTGCTGCCGCCGCGGCTGCTCGAGATCGTCGAAGCCGGCGGTCTGATGCCCTGGCTGGAACGGCGCGGCACGGGAACGCCGGCATGAGCACCGCCCCCGCGCGCCTGGGCCGGATCGCGTCGGCCACCGTGCTGGCCCCGGACCTGGACGCCGCCATCGCCTCCTATGCCAACGCATTCGGCGCCAGCGTCGTCGCCCGCGAGGTGCTGGACGAAGCGCTCGCCCGCCACCTCGAACTGCCGGCACTGGCCGGCCGGCGTGTGGCCTGGCTCGGTACCGAGGGCAGCCCCTGGCTGCGGTTGATCGAGGCCCCCGGCGCACGCCGCGCCACGCCGATGCACCGCCACGGCTGGCTGTCGCTGGAAGTGCTGGTCGGCGATGTCGACGCGCTCGCTGCGGCACTGCCCGCCGACTGGCAGGTGCTCGGTGCGCCGGCCGACCTCGACGTCAGCCCCGACATCCGCGCCTGCCAGGTACTTGGTCCTTGCGGCGAGCTGTATTACCTGACCGAGGTGAAGGCGCAGGTGCCGCCATTCGAGCTGCCGCAGACCGACCGCAGGGTCGACCGCCCGTTCATCGTGGTGCTGTCGACGCCGGACCGTGCGCGCACGCAGGCCGCGTGGGAGGCCTTGTGCGGGCGCACGGCGTGGGCTTTCGATACCAAGATCACCGTGCTCAACCGTGCGCTCGGCAGAGCGCTGGAAGCGCGCTATCCGGTGGCGGTATTGCAGTTCCGCGAACGCTGCCTGATCGAGATCGACCAGGTCGAGCTCGCGCCCGACGCCGCGCGCGACGACGCTACGCCGCTCGCGGGCACCTGGCTGGTCAGCCTCGAGCGCGACGGACTGGACGGCGTGGATGGAATCGACCCGATACCTGCGCCGGGAGCGACCGGTTACGACGGACGTCGTGCGGCGCTGTGGCGCGGCCCCTGCGGCGAGCGCGTCGAGCTGATCGACGCCGGCTGAGGCTCAGTCCAGCGCCCGGTCGCGCGTCTCGGGCATCAACCAGAGACCGAGCAGGCCACACAGCAGGGCCATGCCGACCGGGTAGTAGAGCCCGGCGTAGGCGTTGCCGAAGTAGGCACCCAGCGCGGCAGTGGCGAACGGCATGAAACCGCCGAACCAGCCGTTGCCCAGATGGTACGGCAGGCCCACGGCGCTGTAGCGGATGCGGGTCGGGAACAGCTCCACCAGGTAGGCGCTCGACGGCGCGCACACCATCGCCACCGGCACGCACAGCAGCAACAGCCAGCCCAGCGCGCGCAGATAGTGGTAGTCCGGCTGCACCGCCGCCGCAAGCCCGTGGAACACCGGCAGGATGAGCAGCGCGCACAACAGGAAACCGCCGACGATCAGCGGTCGCCGGCCGACCCGGTCCGCCGCCCAGCCTGCCGCCGGGAACAGGGCGCCACTGCCGACCAGCACGCCCGCCATCAGCCACGAAGTGGGGCCGACATCCAGCCCGAGAGTGCTTTGCAGGAACACCAGCGGGAAATACTGTGCCGCGTTCCAGACCACGCCCTGTGCCATGGTCAATGTCGCCAGCGCGAGCAGCATCGCGCGCACGTGCTGGCGCGAACCGAAAGCCTCGCGCAGCGGCGTCTTCGACAGCCGACCCGCGTCGCGCTCGCGCTCGAACAGCGGCGATTCGCCGAGCGACAGGCGCAACCACAGCGACGCGCCGAGCAGCAGCACCGACAGCAGGAACGGCACGCGCCAGCCCCAGGCCTCGAATGCCTCGCCGCCGATCAGGGCACGCACTCCGGCGATGGCCAGCAGCGCGAGCAGCAGGCCGATCGTGCCGGTGCCCTGTACCAGGCTGGTGTACAACGCGCGCCGCTGTGCGGGCGCATGTTCGGCGACATAGGTCGACGCGCCGCCGAATTCGCCGCCGACCGCGAATCCCTGCACCAGCCGCAACGACACCAGCAGCACCGGCGCGAGCACGCCGATACTCGCGTAGCCCGGCAACAGGCCGATGCCGACCGTGGCCGCGCCCATCAGCGCGATCGTCAGCAGAAAGGTCTTCTTGCGCCCGATCCGGTCGCCCATGCGCCCGAACACCAGCGCGCCGAGCGGGCGCACCACCCAGCCCGCACCGAAGGCTGCCAGCGCCGCGAGCAAGCCGGCGGTTGCGTTTTCCGGCGGGAAGAACTGGCGGCCGAACACCGCGACCAGGCTTCCGTAGAGGAAGAAGTCGAACCATTCGAACACGGTGCCCGCGACCGCAGCCGCGGTAGCGCGGATCCCGCGCAGGCGCGCAGCGGGGTCCATCATCCGGCTCAAGTCTGCGCCACCTCGATGACACCCTGCATCCGCAAGGCTTCGATCTCGTCGTCGGCCAGGCCCAGCAGCCCCGCGAGGACCGCGACCGTCCCCTCGCCCAGCATGGGCGCCGCGGATCCGTAGCGCACCGGCGTCTGCGAAAAGCGCATCGGATTGGCCACGCCGGGCACCTGCCCCGCACGCGGATGCGCCAGCGAGACGCGCAGGCCGCGCGCGCGCACCTGCGGGTCGTCGAACACCTGATCGATGCGGTTGACCGGATTGGCCGGCACCGCCACCGCTTCCAGCGCAGCCAGCCATTCGGCCGCCGGGCGCGTGCGCAGGCGCTGCTGCAGGTAAGGCACCAGCAGATCGCGATGGGCGACCCGAGCCTGATTGGTGGCATAGCGCGGATCGCTGGCCAGCTGCGGCTCGCCGAGTACCTCGCAGAAGCGGGCGAACTGGCCATCGTTGCCCACCGCCAGCATGAAATAACCATCGGCCGCCGGCATCACCTGATACGGCACGATGTTCGGATGCGCCGTGCCCTGCCGCGCCGGTACCACGCCGCCGACCAGATAATTCGACGCCTGATTGGCCAGCCACGCGACCTGGGTGTCGAGCAGGGCCAGGTCGATCTGCTGGCCGATGCCGGTGCGCTCGGCATGGCGCAGGGCGGCGAGGATCGCCGTCGCCGCGTACATGCCGGTCATCAGGTCGGTGGCGGCCACACCCACTTTCTGCGGACCGGCACCGGGCTTGCCATCCGGCTCGCCGGTCACGCTCATCAACCCGCCGATCGCCTGGATCGCGGCGTCGTAGCCGGCGCGGTTGGCGTACGGGCCGTCCTGGCCGTAGCCGGTGATCGAGCAGTACACCAGTTCGGGCTTGACCGTGCGCAGACTGGCGTAGTCGAGCCCGTATTTTTTCAGACCACCGACCTTGTAGTTCTCGACCAGCACGTCGCAACGGCCGACCAGCTCGCGGATCAGCCTCTGCCCTTCCGGCGTGGTGAAGTCGATCGCCAGCGAACGCTTGCCACGGTTGGCGCACAGGTAGTAGGCCGACTCGCCGGTGTCGTTGCCGTCGGCGTCCTTCAGGTACGGCGGTCCCCAACTGCGCGTGTCGTCGCCGGCACCGGGGCGCTCGATCTTGATCACCTCGGCGCCGAGATCGGCCAACACCTGAGTCGCCCACGGACCAGCGAGGATTCGCGACAGATCGAGGACACGCACGCCATCGAGCAGGTTCATCGCGGCCACCATGCGTTGCAGGCTTCGGGCAGCGACGGTCGCCACGAGATCGCGCGCTGGAACGCCTCCGCCAGCGCGATCAGCGACGACTCGGCGCCGATATCGGCCACCAGCTGCATGCCCACTGGCAGTTCGCCCGCCGCCACCGGCAGCGGCAGCGACAACGCGGGGTTGCCGGCCATGTTGGCATAGGCGGTCAGGTCGGCCTGATTGGCCGGCACCGGGCTGCCGAACGCGAACGCCCGCTGCGGCGCGGTCGGCATGGCCAGCACGTCGCAGTCCGCCAGCCACCGCTGCAGTTGCACCTGCGCGCGGTCGGCCAGTTGCGAGGCGGCGGCGAGCTCGGCAACGCTGCGGCCCTCGCCCCAGGCCATGAGTTTGGTCAACAGCGGCGAAAAGCGGTCGCGCGCATGCGCCCAGGCGTCGGCGTGCTCGACCAGCAGTTCGGCCTCGCACATCAGCAGGCCGGCGCGGCGCGCGCGCCCGGAGGCAAACTCGGGCGCGGGCAGCGGCTGCAGGCGATGGCCCAGCCCGGCAAGTATGCGCAATCCCTGCGCGAACGCGGCCTGCACGTCGGCCGCGATCTCGGTCGCATCGCCGAAGTCGACGACCCCGATGCGCAGTGCTGCCTCGCGCGGCGGCGTGAAGCCGATCGCGCGCGACTGCGCGCAATCGCGATCGAAGCCGACCAGCAATGGCAGCAGCAGGCGCAGGTCGCGGGCGGAGCGCGCCAGCGGACCGATGTGATCCAGGCGGCGGCACAGCGGCACCGTGCCGCGCGTGCTGATCGCGCCCCAGCTGGGTTTCAGGCCCACCACGCCGCAATAGCTCGCCGGGATCCGCACCGAGCCCATCGTATCGGTGCCCAGCGCCGCCGCGCACAGCGCCGCCGCCACGGCCGCGCCGCTGCCGCCGCTGGACCCGCCCGGGGTATGACCGCGACGATGCGGGTTGTGGCAGGCGCCGTAGAACGGATTGTCGTTGTCCGCGCCCATCGCCGCCTCGTGCATGTTGAGCTTGCCGACGATCACCGCTCCGGCCGCGCGCAAGCGTGCCACCGCCGGACTGTCGGCCTGCGCCGGCGCGTGATCGCGACGCGTTTGCATGCCGGCCGTGGTCACCATGCCCGCCGCGTCGATGTTGTCCTTCACCGCGACCGGCAAGCCCTCCAGCGCACGCGCGGCGCCGCGACGCCGCCGCGCATCCGAGGCCGTCGCCGCCGCTAGCGCGCCCTCGGCATCCACATGGATGTAGCTGTTGATCGCCGGCTGGCTGGCCTCGATCGCGGCCAGTTGCTGGCGTACCAGCTCCACGCAGCCCAGCTCGCCCGACGCGAGCAGGGCTGCCTGTGCGGTCAGGTCGGCGCTGAGCAATTGCGTGTCGGCCTTCACCCTGCCGCCCTCAGCCGAAGCGCTTGTCGATCAGGCGCACCGGCTTCTGCCGTACCTCGATCCCGGTCAGCGGCGCGAGTGCGCCGGGCTTGGCCAGCACCACACTCATTTCCACGCCCAGGCGCTGGCGCAGCAATGCGCCGAACTCGGCGGCGAGCCGCGCATCGTCGATGGCACCGTGGGTCTCCACGTGTACCGCCAGGTCGTCGCGGCCGCTGGCGTCGCGCGTGGCCATGCAGATGAACTCGCCGGCGAACGCGGCGTGCTCCTCCAGCACCGGCGCCATCGCCTGCGGGAACACGTTGATGCCGCGGATCTTGACCATGTTGTCGCTGCGCCCGAGGAAGCCCTCGATCCGGCGCAGGTTCAGGCCCAGCGACGACGGCGCGGTCAGCACGCGGGTCACGTCGTGGGTGTTGAAACGGATGATCGGATAGATGTCGTCCTTGTACAGGCAGGTGACCACCATGTCGCCGCTGTCGCCGTCGGCCACCGGCACACCGCTGTCGACATCGAGAACCTCGACGTACTGCGCGTCCTCCATCAGGTACAGGCCATCCTGATCCGGTCCCTGTCCGGCGATCGCGCCGGTGTCGCCCACCCCGTACCAGTCGTACAGCTGCGCACCGCCCCACGCCGCCGACAGCGATTCGCGCGACTCGCGGCCGAGATGGCCGGAGATCATGCGCACGCGGATGTCGCGGCCCGGTTCCAGCCCCTGTTCGCGGGCGACGTCGGCCAGCTTCTTGATGTAGTCGGCAAAACCGACGATCACGGTCGCGCCCATGTTCTTCATCAGCTGCACCTGCTGGGCCGAGCGCATCTCGATGCCGGTGCCGGCCGAACAGAACAGCGCCTGGGTGAAATGGGTGACGGTCTCGCGCACGTAGTGGCCGCCGTTGATCATGCCGTGACCGTACACTGAGTGGACCACGTCGCCGGGCTTCATGCCCTGCCAGCGATACAGGCGCGCCAGCAGCAGGTTCTGCACCTCGCGCGAGTGCGGCGAGAACACCAGCGGCTGCGGCCGGCCGGTGGTTCCGGAAGTCGTGTGGAACACCATCGGCTTGTCGCCGGCCGGCGTGCCGTCGCGCCAGCCGTGGAAGTCGCCGAGCGGCGGATGCGCCTCGACCGAGGCCATGATTTCGTGCTTGCCGAACACCGGCAGCCGGGTGATGTCGTCGAGGCCGCGGATGTCGGCCGGGACGATGCCGGCACCGCCCCACAGGCGCTGGTAGAACGGGATCTGCCAGGCGCGCGCCACGCAACGCATGAACATCGCGTTCTGGATGGCGCGCAACTCGTCGCGGCTGAGCGCCTTGAACCTGTCGGTGAACGCCTGGTCCAGCGGAAACTGGCGGAGCAGTTCCTTGACATCGAACGATTCGAAATAGGTGGGGTAGTTCATACATCCTCGACAATGAGCAGGTCGACCAGCCGGCGCACGTCGGCGACGTCTTCCAGATGATCGAAGTGGGAGATCAGGGTGGTCCGGCGCGCGGCGTCGAACGGACGCGCGGCGTGATCCAGACAGTGGTGGAATTTTTCCAGCTGCTGGTCGCGCGAAAGCGGGCGTTGCGGCGAGCCGATGGCGGCGTCGCGGTGGTTGCGCAACACGCGGCCATCGCGCAAGGTGACGGTCATCGACTGCGGCACCAGCGCATTGGAATCCTCGCAGTCGTTCGCCACCAGGGTGACGTTCGGCGCGAACCCGGCCAGGCGCGGGTCGGTCAGCTTCTCCGGCGCGTAGGCCGACAGGCCGACCTTGCCATCGAGCAGCACGGTGCCGAGCAGGAACGGCAAGCACAGCCGCGCATAGCTGGTCTCCATGTCCGCACGCCATGCGCGCCCGACCAGACGGCGCACCAACGGCGGCGCCTGCAGCTCGATGGCGCCGACGTTGTCGAGATCGAGCGCGTGCGTGCGGCGCAGCTCCATCAGCATGTCCTGCGCGGCGTGCGCGGCACCGCCGGTGGGAAACACCTTGTGGCTGACCTGCAGAATCTGCGCCTCGCGGCGGCCCAGTTTGGCCAGCGCAGGGCCGGTGTCGAACTCGCCCTCGATCAGCGGCAGGTAGCCGAACGGCCCTTCCAGCACGTCGCGCGGCGCGGGAAACCCGTTGCGCGCCAGCTCCCAGCAACTCAGCACGGCACGCGAATTGAGCGCGACCTGCAAAGCCAGCGTCGGCGAGCCTTCCAGATGCGCCTGCATGGTGCCGGACAGATGGCTGTAGGTCAGGCCCAGCGTGCGCCGCAACAGCGCCTCATCGTCGCCGCCGTGCAGACGGACGATACCCGCCGCCGCGCCCAGCGCGCCGCACATCGCCGGGCGGAAGAAACGCATCGGCGCACGGCTGCACAGGCCGAGCAGGGTGGCCACGTCCACCGCCACATTGAGTGCGGTGATCAGCGCCCTGCCGTCGACCGGCGCGCCGTCGACGTTGGCGCGCCGTTCGGCGGCGGCGAACAATGCCGCCTGGATCACCGCCAGCGGATGCACCACCGCCGGCATGTGCACGCAGTCGAACTCCTGGCTGTGGATTTGATAGCCGTTGACCATCGCCGCGCTGGCCGCGGGCATGGCTTCGCCGGTCACCCACACGCGCGCATCGTGGCCGGCGCCGTAGGCTGCGGCACTGCGCCGCACGGTTCCGGTCAGCGGCACCTGCGGGCCGGAACCGGAGAGCCCGACGGCCGTCGAATCCATGGCGAACACGCGGGTCGCCGCCACCGCCTGTGGCGACAAGTCTTCGAAGCGCAGCGTGCGCGCGTGCTGCAACAGGGCGTCGGTCAATCGCATCAGGCCACCCGCGCCAGCAGTGTGTCGAGCGCGTCCAGACTGCCGCCGTCAGCCAGCGCCAGCCCCTGCTCGATGAGGGCCCGCGCCAGTTCGGTCGACACCCCGCCCCACTGCGCCAACGCCGATGCCTTGGCGATCACGTCAGCGGCGGACATCGGGCACTCCGGATCGCCCCATGCGTCGGTGCGCGCCGCCGACAACTGCCGGCCATCGGCCAGATGCACGGCGACGCTGGCCCCGTAGTGCTCGGGAAACCGCTGGCTGCACCCGGCGTCTTCGCTCACCACAACACGTGCGCGCCATTGCGCGACTTCGCCATCGTCGCAGCTCTCGTCGGTGTAGTGCGCCAACTGCGGACGACCATGGGCGAGGATCGAAGCCAGCGCATGTTGCAGGCTGAACTTGGCCTGCGCTCCGCTCCGCGGCAGCGGCCGGTCGCAGAAGCGCAGGGCTTCGGCATAGGTGCGCACTTCGACGCGTTCGACGCACGCGACCTCCGCCTGCGCGCGCGCCGCCAGCGCATCGAGCATCGCGTCGATGGCCGGATGCGCGTGGCGGCATGCCGGCCACGGCTTGAGGCTGGTGTCGTGGATCAGCCAGTCGCTTGCCTCGGCCACCACGAGCTGCGCTGCCGCGTCCGGCGCGGTGGCGGCGAACAGCCCCTGCTCTCCCTCCAGGATCCGCTGCGGACCGCGCACGCCGGCCTGCGCCAGCTGCGCCGCCAACCAGCCGCTGCGCGCGGCCTCGGCGTTGTGCAGCGACTTGGTCGGCACCGGCTCGTGGCGCATCTGCCACAGCCCGCCGGTGCGGCTGCCGGCCGTGCCCAGCGCATCGGTCATGGCGTCGACCGGCAGACGCAGCACCGAAGCGGCAGCGGCGGCCGCGCCGAACGCGCCCGCGGTGGAGGTGGGATGCCAGTAGCGGTAGTGGCCACGTCCCAGCGCACGGCCAACGCGGATGGTGGCCTCGTAGCCGCGCACCACCGCGTCCAGCAGCGCGCCGGCGTCGGCCCGTTGCGCCTGCGCCGCAGCCAGCGCCACCGGAATCACCACCGGCCCCGGATGCAGGATGGCACCGCGATGCACGTCGTCCATTTCCAGCATGTTGCCCAGCGCGCCATTGAGCAGCAACGCGTCGGCGACGCCTCGGTGGCCCGCGCCCAGCGTGACCGCGGGCCCGATCGGTTGCGTGTGCACCACGCCGCGCAGTTGCGCGGCCAGCGGCTGGCGCAGCGCCGCCAGCACGCAACCCAACCAGTCCACCAGCAGCAGCGCCGCCCGCGCCCGCGCGCGCGCGTCCACCGGCCGCAGCAGCAGGCTGCTGAGCTGCGCGGTGAGACTGCAGTCGTGCGGATCGATGGCCATTGCGGTCACTGTCTTGCGGGTGGGTTTGCGGAACTTTGTCCGGACATATCGTATGCTGTCGGCATCCCCGCCGCAAACCGACCACCGTGCCCGAGTACTTGACCCCGGATCGCTTCCACGACCTGCTGCGCAACGCCAGCGAAGTGTACGCGCCGGGCTGCGCCGGGCATTCGGCCGTGTTCGAGCGATGGTTGCGCGAGGCGCCCGAGTGCAGCGACGGCGTGCGCTACACCGGCATCCACATCCCCACCGTCAACCGGTTCGACTTCGCCGGTCTGCACCCGCGCGCGCGCATGCGCAACCTCTTCCTCGGCACGGACTGGCGCGCGGCCTGGACGCGCGGCGCATTCGACTACCTGCCGATCAGCTACTCGGCAGCATGGCAATGGCTGTCCGCGCACGCACACTTCGACATCGCCCTGGTGCAGGTCGCGCCGCCCGACGCGGATGGCCATTGCTCGCTCGGCATCGCCGCGGATTTCACTCCGGCGGCCTGGCCCAACGCGCGCCGCGTCATCGCCCACGTCAATCCGGCGATGCCGCGCACGCAGGGCGGCTCGATTCCGTGGTCACGGCTGGACGCGGTGGTGGAGCACGACGCACCCCTGCTCGAGGCGCCCGATCCGGCGGCGGATCCGGTGCTCGACCGGGTTGCCGCCCATGTCGCCGCACTGATTCCGGATCGGGCCTGCGTGCAGCTCGGCCTCGGCAAGCTGCAATCGGCGGTGCTGCGCAAGTTGCGCGATCACCGCGGCCTGCGCATCCATTCGGGCATGGTCTCCGACGGTCTGCTCGAACTGCTCGATTCGGATGCCCTCGACCCATCTGCCGACGCCGTGACCGCGGGCGTGGCGCTGGGCACGCGCGCGCTGTACGCCGCAGTGCCGGGGCGCGTGCGCTTCCGCGACGTCGGCCACACCCACGATGCCGGCGTGCTGCGCGCGATCCCGCGGCTGCACGCGATCAACAGCGCGCTGTCGGTCGACCTGTTCGGCCAGGTCAACGGCGACGTGCTCGGCGGGCGCTTCGTCAGCGGGCTCGGCGGCCTGCCCGACTTCCTGCGCGGCGCGCGCCAGGCGCCGGGCGGCCGCGGCATCGTCGCGCTCGCCTCGGTCACCGGCGACGACCGCAGCCGGATCGTGCCCCGGCTCGATCCGGGCCCCGCCAGCCTGCCGCGGATCGATGCCGATCACGTCGTCACCGAATTCGGCGTGGCAGACCTGCGTTATCTTGACACCCATGCCCGCGCACGAGCGCTGATCGAGATTGCCGCCCCCGCGCATCGGGAAGCTCTCGCGCAGGCCTGGTTCGAGATCGCCGCGAGGCTGTGAATCGAGCCCCGACCATCGACAACGGACGCCACCCATGACAAGACGCAACAAACCCCGTTACAGCGAGCTCGGCGACGAACTCCAGGCCGCGATCGAGAACGGCGACTATCCGGTGGGCAGCTTGCTGCCGACCGAGCTGGAACTGTGCGAACGCTACGGCATCAGCCGCCATACCGCGCGCGCCGCGCTGGCCCGGCTGACCAACGCCGGCCTGGTGCGCCGGCGCCCGGGCGCCGGCACGCAGGTCATCGCCGCGCGCAGGGCGATGCGTTCCGAGCACGAAGTCGATTCGCTGGAGCTGCTGCTGCAATACGGCAATTCAACCCGGCTCAAGGTGCTGTCGGCGCGCGAACGCGACGCGGACGCCGCCGTCGCCGGGATGCTGGAGATCAAGAAAGGCGAGACCTACCTGTCGCTGTCGGCGGTGCGCACCGAGCTGTCCACCCCGGAGCCGATCGCGGTCACCGAAATGCTGGTGCCGATCTGGCCGGACACGCCGGTCGAGAAGTTGCTCGACCGGCGTAC
>Ga0208826_1001458_pt1 | contig 19905 bp, 18 predicted proteins | sample AD_UKC115_MetaG_FD_184451 | JGI IMG/M metagenome (GOLD analysis project Ga0208826, IMG submission 184451) | Active sludge microbial communities of municipal wastewater-treating anaerobic digesters from Hong Kong - AD_UKC115_MetaG (SPAdes)... | ecosystem: Engineered > Bioreactor > Anaerobic >...
TTTCGGAATCTTGTTGAGTATCAAACTGACTTTACGCCATATTTGAACGATCCAAATGTCGATGCATTCGCTCTCGCTATTCAAACCGAACCATCATTTGAAATCGCTGAAAAAATCATGAATGCCGGTAAGCATTTATTCATTGAAAAGCCAATGGCTTCCAATGTTCAGAATGCAGTTACGCTCAATGAGCTGTCAAAACAGAAACATGTTGTGCTGCATGTGGATCACATTATGCTTTATCATCCGATCATCCGGAAAATCAAACAGATGTATGATTCCGGTGAATTAGGCGATCTGATTTATTTTGACATTTCGCGCATGAATCTGGGACCGATTCGGCTCGATGTCAATGCCATGCTGGATTTGGCGGTTCATGATCTGGCAGTCATTGATTATATTTCGGGTGGCAAAGAACCTTATCACGTGGAGGCCATCGGGGAAAAGCATTACGGAAATCAAGAAACCCTGACCTATCTGACACTCAAATATGACGGCTTTTTGGCTCATGTGAAATCCAGTTGGATTTCCCCGATCAAGGAACGGCGGACAATGATCGGCGGAACAAAAAAGATGGTGATTTTTGATGACATGAAAACCGTGGATAAATTGACAATTTACGATCAAGGAATCGTGGATGCCTCTGAAGAATATGGTCAATATGAGTTTAAGGCTCGCTCAGGTGATATCACGATACCCTATATTCCTCAGGAAGATGCCCTCAGGAACAGCATAGAATACTTTGCATATTGCGTTGAAAACAATCTGCAATCCATTTCGAATGGCGATCATGGCGTGAAAGTGATCCGCATTCTTGATGAAGCGAAACGCAAACTGATCATCAATGATTAGAATCAATATTTTAAGCAAGATTTGATCAAATTCTGTTGCGTTGATAATCACGCAAATTTTAATCCATCGTCTCCCTACGTTTAATTGTTGATTGAGAGGTCTGGTATTGAAAGCCGATTTTTTTCGGCTTTTTTTACCAATGAGTGTATCAGAAAAATGAAAGTATCTTTGCATTGATTTATTTCCAGCGATTCGAAATATTCGAAGGGTTTTTTGTTGTTATGTCATTGTCGCGCTTTTTGAAAAGAACAACATGATAACAATGTTCCCTGTTTTTCGATAATTTTCAAAGTTACAACTAACTGACTGCTTCATGAAAATTGATGTATAAATTCAACCGTAATTCAAAATATGAATCGAATTCTTTATAGTTCCTATGGTTTTACGCTCCGCGCAAAATCATGGGAGCTATCAATTTTCTTTCTTTATTCGAAAAGTCAATCCATATTTCGCGTTGCAAAATAAAATCAAAAATCAAGAAAAACGAATTCTCCGTGATACAATCCTCAAAGAAACTGATAAACAAACAGACAGAGGCAGTTATGAAAAATATTCCGATCATGAAACCCTATTTTGATGATGATGAAGCGAAAGAAGTCGCCGCGGCGTTGGCATCCGGCTGGGTCGCTCAGGGTCCTCGTGTCGCAGAATTTGAAAAAGCAGTAGCTGCTCACGAAGGAGCGGCTTTTGGGATTGCCACATCCAATTGCACAACTGCACTGCATTTATGTATGATTGCTATGGGTTTTGGCACAGGTGATGATGTGATTGTTCCATCCTATACGTTTGTCGCAACGCCCAATGCGGTTGAATATACGGGTGCTACTGCAGTCTTTACCGATGTGGATTTGCTGACATATAACATTGATATAGAGAAAACCAGATCCTTGATTGAGAAAAAATATATACGACAAGGCGACATCTATCGAAACCGGTCGACTGGCAATCGATTAGCCGGGATAGTACCTGTCAACGAATTTGGCTTGTGTGCTGATATTCCTGCTGTTAATGCAATTGCGAACGATTACCATCTGCGCGTGATTGAAGACAGCGCGTGTGCTTTTGGTGCAAAGATTGGGAATCGACATGAAGGCGGATTTGGTAATCCGTCCACGCTCAGTTTCCATCCGCGCAAATCTATTTCCACGGGTGAAGGAGGCATGATTCTGACCAATGATCCGGATTTTGCCGATCATGTCCGTAAATTACGGAGTCACGCAGCTTCCCTTTCAGAAATTCAGCGTCATCATTCCAAAGGATATCTGCTGCCGGAATATAATGAAATTGGTTTTAATTACCGCATGACAGATATTCAAGGCGCTGTCGGTGTCGCTCAGATGCGAAAAATTGATTTCATCACTCAGAAACGGGCGGAATTAGCTGCTCGATATGACCGTTTGCTGCCGAATGCAGTATCGTTTCTGAAAACTCCCTTTGTTCCGCAGGGATATACGCACATTTATCAGACTTATGCCTGTATGATTGACTTGGAAAAACTCGGATTTGGCACCATCGAAGAAGGGAACCGGTTCCGGAACGAATGGATGGATCGGCTTGAGAATCATGGAATTGCCACTCGACAAGGGACGCATGCAACGCACACGCTGGGTTATTATCGGAAGAAATATGGGTATCAGAATATGGATTTGCCCAATGCGTATGCCTGTGATCGATTGAGTATTGCGTTGCCTTTATATGTCGAATTGAGTGATGAAGATCAGGATTACGTCATTGAGAACCTGGCAGAACTCAGTAAAAATATCTGACAACGAATTTTATATTCAATGCTGCTGGAATATCTATGGAGAATTAGAAATGGCTGACATCAAAGGGAAGAACGTATTAATAACAGGCGGAGCGGGTTTTATCGGAAGCCATCTGACAGATATCTTGCTGCAAAAAGGAGCAGGAAAAGTCATTGTGGTTGACAATTTTTTTCTTGGAAAGGAAGAAAATTTAGAAGAAGCCAGACAAGCATTTGATAATATCTTCATCTATCGGGATGATGCACGCGATCTTGGAACAATGAAAGCGATCATTCATAAAGAACAAATCGATGTTGTTTTCAATCTGGCAACCATCGCTCTAAATTATTCTTTTTTTAATCCATACGGCGCCTATCGTGTGAATGTGGATATTGCGGAAACACTCCTGCACTTGCTGCAAGATGGCGCCTATCAGACATTGATCCATTCATCATCATCAGAAGCTTATGGAACTGCGCAGTATTCTCCGATGGACGAGAATCATCCGATGCATCCGACAACCCCGTATGCTGCCGGTAAAGCGTCTGCAGACATGTTGATCACCTCTTTTTATAACGTTCTGAAATTGGATGTATCGATCATTCGTCCATTTAACAATTACGGACCTCGTCAAAATGATTTGGCTTTGGCAGCGATTATTCCGTTAAATGCCCGGCGCATTCTGAATGGGCTGCCACCAATCTTGGAAGGAACAGGGGAACAGACCCGTGATTTTATTTATGTTGACGATACTGCCCGCGCATTTGTGATGGCATACGAAAATGAAGAAACTCGTGGAAAGACGATTAATCTGGGTTCCGGCAAGGAAATCTCCATGAAGGCTGTGATTGAAGCCATCAGTGATTTCTTCGGGTACAAAGGTGAAATTGAATATCGTCCTGGTCGTCCAGCAGATGTTCAGCGCCTGTGTGCCAGCGCCAATCTTGCCAAAGGTATTCTTGGCTTTGAACCGGAGATTGATTTTAAAACAGGATTGCGGCGGACTTTGGACTGGTACCAGAATAAATATCAAAAATCATGAAGTTGTGCGTTTTTTCTGATATTCACGGAAATCGCCATTATTTCCAAGCAGTCTTGCAGACATGGAAAAATAGCGAATTTGATCGATGTATATTTCTTGGCGATGCCGTTGGATATTTTCCAGATGGAGTTTGGGTGTTGGATTGGCTGCAAGAGAATGATATTCGTTGTATCCGCGGAAACCATGATGCAATGCTGACAGGTGCAATGCCGATCGCAGCGAATAAAGATGAAGTGTATCAGATCGAAGATACTTGCCAGCATATAAGGAAGAAAAATCTGGATTTTATTCAGTCGTGGCCTGATAAAATTGAAGAAAAATTTGACAATATCAATCTTTTCTTTGTCCATGGAACACCGGATTCTCCGTTGGAAGGGTATGGATATGAAGATTCTGCAATGGCAGGATTTGACCAGCCAGATATTGATTTTCTATTTATCGGACAAACCCATCGTCCCTGGATTCGAAAAAATTTGCATACAACAGTTGTCAATGTCGGATCCATCGGATTGCCGCGTGATCATGGCAGCAGACCGTCCTATGCAGTTCTTGATACAATAACACGACAGGCAGAAATTATTCGGTTGACGGTTAATCCGCTGCCGATCCTGAAGGCGCCGGGGAAGATTCATCCGGTCGTCCTGGATTGCCTTAGAAGGGAATAAAAAATGGATCAAATACGCGTTATGATCACTGGAATCGGAGGAGGTGGAAACGGGGAACAGCTTATTAAAGCATTAAAGCTCTCCCAGAATCCTTATTATTTGATTGGAGCAGATATTACTCCGGTTTCACGAGGATTTTCATTCGTTCATGATAAATATGTGCTTCCGCCTGCCAGTGATCCTAATTATGTTGAATCGTTGGTCGAAGTCTGTAAAAAAGCAAAGGCAGATGTTCTTTTCACAGGTTCTGAGCCGGAACTAAAACGAGTCAGTGATGTGCAGGATCAGATACGAAACGAAGGCATTTTTTTACCGATGAACCCAAAATCGGTGATCGATATCTGCATGGATAAATCAAAAACCATGGATTTTCTGCAATCTAACGGGTTTTCATTCCCAAAAACGAAAACAGTTACGAAACAGGAAGATTTACGGGAAATAACGACGTTTCCTGTGGTGCTGAAACCGTCGATTGGCGGTGGAGGATCTGCCAACACATTTATTGCGCAGGATCAGAAAGAATTAGAGCTGTTTGGAAACTGGATGTTGAATATCTATCCACGCTTTATTATTCAGGAGTATGTTGGTAATGCAGATTGTGAGTATACGGTTGGCGTTTTATCGGATATGGAAGGTGTTTTGATCAATTCCATTGCGGTCAAGAAAAATATATTGTCGGCATTAAGCAACCGATTAAAGATCCGCAGCCGCTATTCCGATGAATTACTGGTAATCAGCAATGGAATCTCACAAGGGCAGATTGGACGCTTTCCGGAAGTAACCAGCCAATGTGAGGTGATCGCACAAAAAATTGGCAGTCGGAGTGCAGTGAATATTCAGCTTCGCTTTGTTGACGGAAAATGTTTTGTCTTTGAGATTAATCCGCGATATTCCGGTACATCCTCTTTCCGCGCAATGGTTGGATATAATGAACCGGATATTATGATTCGGAAATATTTACTGCATGAGACAATCGAACCGCATTTTCCTTATAAAGAAGGTTATATCATGCGCGGATTAGATGAAACTTTTGTGGAGCTTCCGTGATTGATGCTTTTACAAGAAAAGTATTCATAACGATGGATATTGATTGGGCTTGTGATGCGGTCCTCACGGATACGTTGGATCTCATTGATGAACTGGAGATACCGGTTACCATCTTTGTCACGCATCAAACAGAATTGTTAAACAGAATGCGAAAAGACCCATTGATCTCCCTGGGTATTCATCCGAATTTCAATCCACTGCTGAATGGCACATCCGGTAAGGATTATCGGGCAGTGATTGAGGAGATTAAAGCGATTGTCCCTGAAGCGATCTGCGCACGATCGCATGGACTTATCGATTCGACATCGATTTTGCTGGCATTTTTTGCGCTTGGAATCCGTTCGGATTTGAATCTTTTTATTCCCTTCAGCTCCGGAATTCCGATGACGCCATTTGAACATTTCAGCGGCATTCAGAGAATCCCCTATTTTTATGAGGACGATGCTTTTTGTTTTGAAAAAAATCAACGGACACCGGAAGAGCATGTCTTGTCGTCCATTTGCGGAATCAAGGTTTTTAATTTTCATCCAATTCATTTATTCTTAAATACGGAAAAAATCGAGCGCTATAATGATGCCCGTGCATTCAGTCAGGATGATCATGCATTAAAAGCATTTGTGAATTCTGATCCTGAAAATGGCGCCAGAGCTTTTCTCAAACGTGTCATACGTTGCGCAAAAGAGCATGGATACAGGTTTGGACAGGTTGAACAACTATGAGACTTTTGCATATTCTTCAAGATCACTGGACTTTGGTTCGAGATGGGGAATTTCAGGCTTTGGGACTATGTGATGCAGAACCAGGTTTCCCCATACTGACTTTTGCCGGGAATATAAAATATCTGAAACGGGCTCTCCGAAATCCGGATGTCTCCTGTATCCTTATATCAACCGAATTGCTGGACACAGAAGAAGTTAAAAGTGCAAATCGGGGAATCTGTGCTGTGCCGGATTTACGGATTGCATTTTTCTCTTTGCATAACCGGTTGGCAGCAGAAGGAAAATGGGACGCTTATCTGCGGAGTTCGTTTCCTACCCGAATTGGCAAAGGGTGTTCCATCAGTTCGCTTTGTGAGATAGCGGAAAAGAATGTCGTTATCGGTGACGGAGTAATTATCGAATCATTTGTCAGCATTAAAGAGAATACAACAATTGGCGATCATTGTATTATCCGATCCGGATCCATTTTAGGCGGCGACGGACTGGAATTTATTCGCAACGGCAAGGAAGGAATTTTACCCGTGACTCATTGCGGGAAATTGATCATCGGAAGAGATGTCGAGATTCAATATAATTGCAATGTCTCAAAATCATTATTCCCGTGGCATGCAACGATCATCGGTGATGAATGCAAAATTGAAAGCCTTGTCCATATTGCGCATGGCGTTCATATGGGGAAACGAAATCTGGTCGCAGCTTCAGCCTGTATTGCAGGGTCCGCAATTCTTGGAGATGACGTATGGGTAGGTCCGAATGCAACAATTTCCAGTGAAGTGAGCGTTGGAGACCGTGCACGCATCAGTCTCGGTTCTGTTGTGATCGGCAGCGTAAGACCGGATCAAACAGTAACCGGAAATTTTGCCGTTGACCATGAAAAATTCATGCAGGATTTGATGAAGCGGATGTTGTAATAAAAAAATTGCCTGTCTTAATTCAATCGTCTTTTAACCACGAAATCCATTTTCTATCGGCAATTCAAAATATCAACTAGCTTTTAAGTTAGAAAAAGAAATATATATTGTTATTTCGTTTCTCTATCTGCCTGTTGACATAATTTCAATAATTCGATCAAAATCATCATCCGGAGCTGATTTGTTTGCTTTGACATATCCGCATTTCAGACATTGATGATAAATGATCTTCTCTCCTTTATGGATTTCAATGCGGATGGGTTTCATTAATCCGCCGCAATCCGCCGAACGATCCCCGGGATGAATATCCACATGTTTACTGTACAGACAAAAAGGGCAATGGTTGGTGTACCCGTTGCCCTTTACACTTTTCCCGCAATTTTCACAAATAAAGTCTTCTTTTTTGCGAATAAAAACCGCTGACATTTGATGGGATCCTATGCAGCGTTTCGGACTGCTTCGGCAAATCTTTTTGCAAAATCCGGAATTACTGAAAATTCCGGTTCCTTTGGCTTTCCGAAGAACTGCAGATTCTCGATCACAGTCCAATTTTGTTCGGCACAATACGTTTCAAATTGCTTTTTTGCCATACTGCCCCAGGCATAACTGCCAAAATAAGCTGTGGTCCGATTCGTTATTTTTTTGATTTTTGCCATATTCATTACATTTGACATGATCGGGAATAATGATCCCTCATACGTTGGAGCGCAAAGAATGATGCCCTGATTCTTCCACATCGAAGGCAGAATGTAGCTGACATGAACCGTATTGATATCAAATACTTCGACCGATAATCCCTGTTCCGCAACAGCCTGCATCACGACTTCTGCATATTGGCGTGTATTGCCGTACATAGATCCAAAAGCCAGCGTGACGGCTTTTTCGCGATTCCCATTGGCATAATCTGCCCATTTGTTATATAAACTGAGAATCCTCCCCGGTTCTTTTCGCCAGATCAAGCCATGCGAAGGAGCGATCATTTTAATCGGAACATTGGCTAACTTTTCGATTGCTTTTTTTGTATGGGAACTATGCGCCGCGACAATATTTGCGTAATACCGCAGAGCTTCCTTTTCCATATATGGCATATCGGGACACTGATCGTCGAAAATGACTCCCGGCAGCGATCCATAGCCGCCAAATGCATCGCAGGAAAACAAGATTTGATCTTCCATTGCGTAGGTAACCATTGTTTCAGGCCAATGAACAAATGGAATTGCAGCAAATTTCAGCGTCCGGCTGCCAAGACTGATTTCTTCCCCGTCAGCGACTATTCTGAATTTTTCCTTCAGATCATAGAAATTAGCTACAATGTCACGCGCTTTGGCTGTCCCCAGAAAAATTGCGTTAGGAGCCATACGGTTGATTTCCAGAAGAGCGCCTGTGTGATCCGGTTCAAGATGATTAAGAACGATGTAATCGATTTTTGCCAGATCGATCAACTGTTCAAGCATATGAATATATCGTTCACTCATCAGATCACTGGAAAGGTCGATTAAAGCATTTTTTTTGTCCAATATCAGGTAACTGTTTAATGACACACCGGATTGTTTGATGGGCCAAAGACCTTCAAAAAGTTCTGTCTGACGGTCATTTAAACCTACCCAGTAAATGTTTTCAGCGATAGCTCTTGGCTGCATGATTTCCTCCTGACGATCAGGCATGCCTTCTAAAGGCATGAAAAAATATTAAAATTTTAAAATCAGAGTAACTCAATCAAGAACATATGCCAAGGTACAAAGAATGAAAACAGACAATCGTTTTTATTGAGTAACTCTTTATCAAGTTTCGATTATACACTGGAAATACCCTTGCTGATCCATGCCAGTAATTCAAAATATGGATTAGCTTTTCGAATCAATCAAGATAAATTGTTGTTCTTATATTTCGAATTACTGATGCTCTTGTTGATTAAACTTCCGAAATGTAATTTCCCATAATAAAAAAGAATAAAGAGAGGTATCCTGTCAGAAAACAGATCATGGACAAGTTACCTTTCCGTTTTTCGCGCAACAAGAGAACACCGATCATTCCGGAAAGCAGCATGAGAATTGTGGCAATCAGCCAGATTTTTTCTGCAGTTTTTGCAGGAATCCAGGAGATTAAACCAAAAATCAAAAAATAGAGCAAGAAAAAAACAAATCCGACAAAAACGATGCAGATTAAAAGTGTCATCCCTGTTTCGATTGATGGCGAAATGGTCCATTTTTTTAAGGTAAGTGGTCGGAGATTATTTAAACCAATCACGATTAATGCGCAAACAAGGATCAAAAAGAGTGGAATTGTCAATGGCTGTCTCCTTCTCTGCAGCAATTCCTATGCAAATAGAATTCAATTTTCATTATCGGATGTGTAATTTCTTTCATCTGCTGTCCGAAATATTGATTGATCTGTCATTGCGAGGAGGGCGTCAGCCCGACGAAGCAATCTCTTTCCGGATGGCGCTCTGCCCTACATTTGGCGGGGAGATTGCCACGCCCCTCTTCGGGGCTCGCAATGACAGGTTCCTTATAGCAATTCCTATGAAAATAGAATTCAATTTTCATTATGGGATGTGTAATTTCTTTCATCTGCTGTCCGAATTACTGGCTTCTCTATTCATGTTTATTTGAAAAAAAGTAGTCACATACATCATTTAGAAAACATTCGCTGCAATTTGGATTTCGTGCAGCGCAAATTCTTCTTCCCAGAAGGATGAGATTGATATGGGCTGTGCGGTAATTTTCAGGAGAGAAAAGCAAAGCAAGATGATCATGCGCCTGATCTGCTGTCATCTTCAGATCGGAAGGGCGCAAACCCAATCTGCCGGTTACGCGGAAAATATGCGTATCTACCGGAAATGCCGGAATTCCGAGTGAAAAGAGCATGACAATGGATGCGGTTTTCATGCCTACACCATGCAGACTTGTTAGCCATTCTCGAATTTTTGCCGGTTCCCACGTCCTCAGAAAATCCAATGAGAGACTTCCATTTTCAGCATAAATCCGGTTCAGAACCGCTTGAATTCTGGGACCCTTCTGATTTGCCAATCCAGCCGATCGAATACAATCGATCACTTCTGCTATCGGAGCTTCCCGTACTTCGTCCCAGGATGAAAATCGATCCCGCAGATTTCCATATGCGACATCACGATTCCGATCATTCGTATTTTGCGAAAGTATCGTGTTAATCAATTCATCCAGCGGAGCCAATTCAGGCCATTCTGGGATACCAAAATGTTGAACCAGACGATCATATATACAGCCGGCTTTTTCCCGTAAAATGGAATAATCCGGGACATTATTTTGTTCTTTCATGCTCTACCGAACAACGTTTTTTCAGATTTAATCATGGCTTTACTCGTTTTTGAAATTTTCATTGGGAAATGCCAGCACACCCGCTTTTCGCATAACCTAACGAGAATGCTTTCGTACCGGCGCCCTCAGGAAAATATACCATTGAAGTCCAGATCCATTGGTCGGATTTCTTCATTGCAATTGGGACGATAACAGTTCCGGAAAGCGTAATTTTTTCTGTAGCGTTCAAAGTGATGTAGTGTCTGTCATCAATTCTATCCATGCAACTGTTTTCACCGCTGACGCAAGAGGTATATGTAATCAGCGGATAGCCCTTATTCCCTTGAATCGCCATCGTCGTGGCTAACTGAGTGCGCATTTCTGTTTGCGCATTATTTTGAATAGTATATTGAAAGGTGACGTCTGTTTTTGTGTCTCCATCTGCTGCAACTTGATAATCTCTGCAAAAACTGAGCGCAGATACGGACGAATCTGGCTGATCTGTACCTCCGCCGCCCGAATCGCACGTATTTCTTGCATAGCCTAAGGCAACTGCTTTCTTTTCCGATCCGCTTGGAAAATACAGCATGGATGTCCAAATCCATTGATGAGGCGTTGTCAAAGCAATGGGTGCGGTCACTTTCCCTTTGACCAGGATCGTTTCATAACCGTTTAGTGTGATATTGTTTCTGCGGTCAATGCGTTTGATGCAGTCAGTCTCATCGCTGAGGCATGCGGTATAACTGACAACCGGATAGGTGCTGATTCCCTGAATAGCCATCGTGGATGCCAGTTGTGCAGCCATCTCATACTTGGAATTATTCTTAATTGCGTATTGGAATACGATTTCTGTACTGGATGCTGACTCGGCTGCATTTTGATACGAACGGCAAAAACTGATTGCGGATATTGTCGGATTCGGATCATCACCCCCTGGAGTCGGGGTTACGATTGGCGTTTGACAGGAATTCGTCGCATATCCCAACGAAAATGCTTCTACTTCGGATTCCTCAGAGTAATAAATCATCGACGTCCAAATCCATTTATTGTCCACGGTTATCGATCCCGGGACTGAAATCGAACCAGTGACGGTAACAATTTCCAAAGGATTCAAGGTCAGATAATAGTTTTCATCGATCCGATTAATACAATTGGCGGAACCGCTGGAACAGGCTTTGTATTGGATGGCAGCATGGTTCTTGACGCCTTGAACCGCCATGGATTTCGCTAATTGCGCCATCATATTGATGTGGGCGTTATTTTGTATTGTATATTGAAACGTAATGGTTGTGCTGGACGTGTTCGCCGAGGTCAGTGCATAATCACGGCAAAAGCTGACCGGAGTGATCGTCGGATTGGGATCAGGATTCCTTTCAGCTACACCGGCTGCGTGTATGGAAGAATTGGCGCCTGAGGCATCAGTTGCACGAATGTCCAACGCTAACCACAGATATTTATTTGTGCCGGTAATTACGGGGTCTGAAAATGTAAAGGTACCGGAAACAGTGGTTGATCCATTGGCAGGAACAGTCAAGGTGGAACCATCTCTCCATGTTATTTGAACATTCATTCCTCCCGATTTTGGCAGGATTTCAGCTTCGGGAATCGAAACGACGCCGGTTTCCGGAAGTGTAAGGGTAAATGCATTTGCTGATTTATTGGAAAATACCGCTTCCACATTTCCGGAACTCCCGTCACTCTGGTAATTGGCGTTGATAACACCGCTGAGATCTCCTCTTTTTAAAGCAGTGCCGTCAGTTTCCAGATGTCCGAAGAACAAGCTGGTTGGGTAGTCTAAAATTGTCTTGATGGATAAACTTTCATTGGAAGCTGCAACACCTTTTTCAAGTGAAAAAGAAGCCCTGACAACCTGTGCCGCTTCTGGTGCGAGATTGATATGAGTCTGATTCCAGGTCACATTCGATGCAGTACCTGTAGCGTTGACAGCAGCAAATTGAATTTTGTCGGACATTGTGATATATGCAACATCCGGCATTTTATTGACTAATCTCATCGTGACGGACCCGTTATTTCCATCATCGTCATAATAAGCTTCTGTGATAGTGCTGTGAACGATGGCATCTGCGCCGCAGCCATTTCCGCGCTGCCACAGCATTCCTTGCAGATTTTTAGTCAAATCACCGATTTTTATCGTCATAAAGATATCAACCGTCCACTGGATGTTATATCGATCCATGTTGCTGATTGTCCCGGATAAAAGCCAGGTCGATCTTGGCGGAAGGATGAAAGGATTGGTAAACGGCACACTTTTTTTCCATTTGTTACGAAAGTATTCCGATGTATCGGTTAACTGGTCTGCCGAATAATTTGTGAAAGGATGACTTTCTCCGCCGGATAGTCGAACAGAAGATGGAAGGGTGATTGGATAAGACTCATCGGTCGGATTATAAAGAATCACAAAAGCTTCAGCCGTTTCTCCGCATTTCAGATATTCGCCATAAGGGATATAGTTCTCTCGCATTACCGGTTTGGCAAGCTGGACATCACTGGCACTGGCTGCTGCCGGATAAACGGACAATAAGATCGCTGTCAGAATTAAAACTAACCAGATTACGAATCGGAATGTTCTTTTCATGTTTTTTTGCCTTTTTTGATCTTCTGAATCCACCCAAAAAAATAATCCTATGGTTTTTCGTGCAATATCTGTGCCAATACTGTTCGATGGAGGATTGGTCTCTACTTGCTGTACTCGTATTCAACTGGCGCGGAATTATTGAAATTGGATATGGTGTTCTTTGCAGAAATGAATAACATGCGATTTCATACTGCTGTAAAATCCGGATGGATCAGGATATTTCTGGATGACAGGATTGTAATTTAGCCCGCTGAAATCGATATGATCAACGAAATCGATCGTGTTTAATATTCCATCGATATCCTGCGCAATCAGATTCGGTGTCGGATATGGTTCCATGTGTACCCAGGTCATGGCTCCATGCTGATGGAGCTCTTTGAGCGCTCGAATTCTATCCGCATACGGCGCTGCGCCGGGCTCCCAACGTTTGCGAAAATCTTCGTCCAATGAAACCAGCGATATTCCATAGCGATTGCGCTGATCCAAATTTTTCAGATCCGATGGATGGATCCCTTTGGTTAAAATGCTGCAGGGAATTCCGGCGGCATTAATGAGCCGAATTGATTCCAGAGTCAGTGCCTGAATTTCAGGTTGATGATACATAAATGGATCGGTTGAAAAACAAAAATGGACACAGTGGATTTTGCTTTGCCATTTTTTTAATTCTTTTTTAATGAGGTCCAGCGTGTTTTCCACTATGACGGGGCTGATCCATTCAGCGTAGGAATGGACTTTTCCAAATCGCATCGCCATCAAATAGGCATAACAAGGATATCGGCAGCCATGCGAGCAGCCTTGAACCGGATTCATTGCGTAATCCAGACCCGGAACCTGTGTTTTGTAGAGCATAGTTTTTCGGGTGATGGTGTCCATAGTATATAAATTTTACTGCTGGATGATTATTTTTGCTCGTCAGCGGCGATACGAAATATAGACATTATTTCCATATTTGGAATTATGCTTCGGCAGTTGATGCATTTCCACAAAAAAATCCTCTGGCAAATCATTACCAGAGGATTTTTTCGATTCATTTAATTCAGCTTTTCAGCTTCTTAATTTTGCGTTCAGGACTTGTTCCAGTCGTTTGATGATCTTGCTTCGGATGGCAGAGGCATCTTTATCGGTCAATGTCTTTTCAGAGGATTGGTAGACGAGATTATATGCCAGGCTTTTCTTGCCCGAACCTAATTGCGCGCTGCGGAAGATATCGAACAATTCAGCGCTTTTCAAGGTTTTCCCGCCAGCCTGTTTGATGACAGCCAGCACTTCATCCGCTGTGACAGTCTCATCCACAACGACTGCAATGTCCTCAAGGATGGAGGGGAAAGGCGAGATGGACTGGACTTTGTAGATTCGTTCTGCCAGCGGCTCTACTTTGCCAAGATCTAAATCCAGAAGGAGAATCGGGGCAGCAAGAAGGTCATATTTTTGACGGACGGCAGGATGCAGTTCACCGAACACTCCCAACAATTCTTCACCTGAATAGATCGCTGCGCATTTGCCTGGATGGAGATAATCGCAGACATATGGGCTATAACTGATATTCGGGACATGAAGTCCTTCGAATACGGCTTCAATGATGCCTTTCAGATCGAAATAATCCATACAAATTTTATTATGGGTATCCCAGCTTTCTGAATAGCGTTTCCCGGTAATTCCAATGGCGAGGTGATATGCTTCATCAGGAAGCTGTTGTCCTTCTCTGGGCAGAAAAACCGGACCGACTTCAAAAAATTCCAGATGATCGCTCAGTCGGATGTTCTTTTCAATGATCTCCATCATGCAGACATTCAAATTCGTCCGCATTACACAACGCTCTGGTGAAATCGGATTTGCTAGCCGCACATAGGCGGGAGCAGGTTTTCCTAGCAATCGTTCTTCTCGTTCCGGTGATGTCAGCCGATAGGTAATTATTTCATTTAATCCCAGAGAGACCAGCACATCTTTGAGTTTCTCTTCAAAAGAGATCATCTTATTGGCATAAGCAGGAGGGAGTTCATCTTCCATACGGGTTGTTGGAATGTGATCGTAACCGAACAGACGAGCGATTTCTTCCAGAATGTCGGCACGGCCGATGACGCCTTCACCGATATCCAGGCGGTGCGGAGGGGTCTTCACTTTCAGAACGTTTCCGTCATTTTCCAGCGTACATTCAAATTCCAGCCGTTGCAGCAGCTCTGCTGCTTTTTCCAGAGGAATTTCAACTCCCAACACACGTCGAATGTCCTGAAGTGTGATGCGATTCACAGGATCGATTACTTTTTTTGCATAATTATCGATGAATCCCGGAGCCACGCGTCCTCCGCTCCATTCCACCATCAAGGCTAAACACTGTTCACAAGCTTCCTGTGCAATGGCGGGATGAACTCCACGGCTGTTGCGATATCCAGCCTCTGAACTTAATCGTAGCTTGCTGGCGGTTTTTCGGATATTAATAAAATTCCAAACAGCCGATTCCAGTAAAACGTTTGTAGTTTCAGGCACGATCTCGCTTTCCAAACCACCCATGATTCCGGCGATGGACAAGGATCCAGTCTGATCGGTTACCAGCATCATGTTTTCATCCAAATCGCGCTCAATGTTGTCCAGGGTGACTAATTTCTCACCCTGATACGCCCGGCGTGTGATGATTGTCGGAGGCTGATTCCCTGCGCGCTTTAATAACGTGTCATAATCAAAAGCGTGAAGCGGCTGCCCGGTTTCCAGCATGACGTAATTGGTTGCATCGACAATACTGTTGATCGGCCGCATTCCCGCTGCCCGCAGTCTGCGCTGAACCCATGCCGGGCTGGGCTGCGATTTTAACCCTTCCGCATAACCAACCATAAACCGGTTGTTTAATTCAGGTTCATTGATCTGGATTCTGCACATGCCCTCGATGGATTTCCCCTCAGGTTTCACATGGCGCTGAGGTTTTTTCATCGGAATATTCAATTGAGCGGCGACTTCTCTGGCGACACCCTTGATACAGGCGTTTCGAGCCATATTTGGCAGAATGTCAATCACGAAAACCGCATCTCCGATATAGTCAGCTAAAGGAATTCCGACCGGGGCATCCGCTTCAAAAATGATAATTCCTTCATGCTCTTCGGAAATCCCCAGTTCTTTTTCGGAGCAGACCATGGAATTTGTCTCAAAACCGCGGATTTTTGTTTTTTTCAATTTTGTAAGTTCAAACCCCGGTTTATGTCCATCATACAAGATGGCGCCTTCACGCACATAAGCTACTTTCACAGAAGGATTCAGGCGGCCTTTTCCGATATATGGAAATAAGTTCGGCGCTCCGGTCAAAATTGTTCGTTCGCCTGTGCCATCATTTAATTGGCACAAAACCAGACGATCAGCATCCGGATGTTGATTGACTTCAAGAATTTCAGCTGTCACAAATTTGTCTGCCGGCCAGGATAACCCCGTGAATTTGAAACCGTGGTGATCGTTTTCAGGTCCCATTAATCCGCGAAGTTCAACTTCATCGACTTCCAAACCGGCCATTGTCATGACACGTGCAAGTTCTTCCAACGGAAGATCGATATCAATGAAATCTTTTAACCAAGAAAGAGGTATGTTCATTAGAATTGCTCCAAGAATCGAATATCATTTCCCCAGAAATAGCGAATATCTTCCACATAATGACGCAGAATGGTAATTCTTTCAGGTCCCATACCGGCTGCATAGCCGGAATATACATCCGGATCATAACCGCCATTACGGAGAACAGTCGGATGAACCATTCCGCAGCCCAAAATTTCCAGCCATCCTGAGTTTTTACACATCGGGCAGCCTTTACCGCCGCAGAGGAAGCATTCCACATCCATTTCAGCGCTTGGTTCCGTGAATGGGAAATAGGATGGACGAAAACGTGTCCGAACGTTGTTTCCGAACATGCGGAAAGCAAATTCCTGCAGTGTTCCTTTTAAATCACCAAAGGTGATATTTTTCCCTACGGCAAGCAATTCGATCTGGTTAAACTGAATTTCAGAACGGGCGCTGACCTGTTCATAGCGGTAACACATTCCCGGTAAAGCGACACGGATGGATTCCGGAGCAAACAAATGCATGGCGTGAATCTGTCCGGGTGAAGTGTGGGTTCTTAAAAGAACGTTTGGATCGGTTGTGTAGAATGTATCCCACATATCACGGGCAGGATGATAAGCCGGGATATTCAATAATTCAAAGTTATACTCGTCTGACTCAACTTCCGGAGAACGAAAAATCTCAAATCCGATCTGTGATAAAACTGCGAGGATTTCACGCATATTTTGAGTAGCCGGGTGAAGACGTCCGGGATGCGGTTGGCGTCCAGGCAAAGTGACGTCAATTTTTTCATTTTCAAGGCTTTCAGCAAGTGCTTTTGCTTTTAATTCCTCTGTGCGCTGATTAATCGCCGCTTCCAGTTTATTCCGAACCAGATTTGCAGCCTGTCCAATTTTCGGACGATCTTCTTTTGAGATTTCTGCCAATCGGGTAAAGATTTGTGAAATGAATGCTGATTTCCCCAGATGCATTACGCGCCATTGTGCCAAGGATGACTCATCCTTGACTTTTTCCAAAGCAGCAATTGCTTCCTCTTGAAATTTCTCCATTTGTTGAAGTAATTCATTTTCTGCCATAATCCCTCACGATGTCAATAATAAAAACTCCCGCCCTGAAAGGGACGGGAGCAATTTCCGTGGTACCACCCTGCTTGATATATAGGCTTATTCAACCGATATACCCACTTATTCTTCCAATAACGCCGGATTTGCGTCCCGAACTACTGCATTAACTGGTTCCCCCGGGAAGCTCGAGCGTGAACTTCGATTTTCTTCTCCCGCGCACCGGTCTCAGTCCTTGCCTGTGCGTCCCTGTCGGCTTCCGAACAATCTACTTTTCGCTGTCATCGCTTTTTAATGATTTATACAATTATATACAAAAATTAGCAGGTGGTTAAAAAAACATGAAAATCTGTCATTGCAAGGGGGCAGCCTGACGAAGCAATCTTATCTTACATGTCATAATTCTTTTGGAAAGTGTTCGCTTGCTTTAAAGAATCAGCGAGAACAGTTTTCAGGACGCTTTCCATGATATTCAGGGGTGGATTCACTGCTGAAGAAGGGATATCTTTTTTTACATTTGAAACGGCATTTTCGATTTGCAGTTCGTCAACATGATTCTCGATGATAAATTTCTCAACAGCTCTGGCACGGAACACCATTCGGCCTTTTTGCTGAACGGCAATCCGCGCTGCGGATATTTTCTGTTCTTCGTCAAGCGAAATCATGGCTGCAGCTTGAATCGATGAATTGTCTCTTTCATCAACGATGGATGACCATGAAGACCCCCAAAATCCTTGCGGTTTTCGAAATGAAACCGAAAATATGAATTCATCCTCTTTTAATCTGTATTTTGGCGATTGACTAAGAAAATGATCCATTTCTATTTCATGAAAATCATTTATGGTTTTTATTCTGATTTTGGCATTATGGATAATCATTACCGGAATTGACGCATCAGATAATGATCGATAGGCCAAGCTTCCGCCAATGGTTGCCTGACTACATGACGCGCGGCTCTCCCAGGAAGCGATAGCTCGAATCAGAGCAGGGGAAAAGGTTTGAAGAATTGGTGAGACGAAGATTTCTTCAACTGAGGTAAGGGCGCCGATTTCAATACGATTCCCCTTGAATCTTATGAACGAAAGTTGCTCATGCAGTGGGCTGATATCGATTAATTTTCTGATTTTTGAATCAACTGTGCCCATCTCGTCGCGAATTGCTATCCCACCGGCAATGATCCGGCAATCATTTTCAGATAGAAGAATCGACAATTCGTTAATGGAATGGACCGGGATGATTTCAATTTTTGGCATACCTGCTCCTGTTAATATTTTCTGGTTTCATTATATCGAAAAGCATCAGGATAATTATCGGCGGTGCGAAATATTGGTGGATTTTATGATTTATTGGTTGAACACAGCGTAAAATATCACAACACAAGTTATTCCCGATTGTTTGAATAGCAAGTCTATATTTCGAATTACTGAATGTGAACAATTCAGGATCCTTTCTTAATTTTTTATTAAATATGTCATGATTTTATGACATGGATCGGTACATTATTCTGTTTTGACTAAAATAGGTAATCGATTAATTATTTAGCATTTATTTCTTTAGGGAGGTATGGTGAAACCAGATTATTTTTCGATCACCGAAAAATTAAACAAATTATTCCTGTGGCATCGAATTTCTCTTTATAAGATTGCACACCGCAGCGGTCTCTATCAAGGTCAGCTGCCTGTATTAGCTTTTATCCAAAAAAATGAAGGTTGTACACAGAAGGAAGTGGCAAATCAATTGGGGGTTTCCGCTGCATCGGTTGCTTCATCGACCAAACGCCTGCAGCGTGCTGGAATGATCCGTAAAAAAATTGATGAAACCAACCTGAGACAAAACATGCTTTATCTTACGGAAGAAGGTGAAAAAACAACAGAAAAAACCTGCAAAATGATGGATGAATTTCACCTATCGTTTTTTCAAGGATTTTCAGAGAACGAATTAGAATTACTGGGGCAATTTCTTGACAGAATGATTCATAATGTCGCCGGAAAAGATTCTTCTGTAGATTTATTCTCGTTGATCCATTTAGAGATGAAAACAGAAAAGGAAGGAAAGGAAAAAAATTGAATTTCATAAAACTTTTTCCGTATATCAGACAATTTAAAAAATATGCGATTTTGGCTCCGCTTTCCGTTGCCTGTGAAGTTCTGATTGAAATTTTTATTCCTTTATTGATGTCTAAGATCATCGATATCGGAATTGCGAATTCAGATTTGCAGTATATCGTAAAAATGGGCTTGTTAATGATCGGCTCTGCTCTAATTTCGCTGTTTTTTGGTGCCATATCCTCCCGCTTTGCAGCAGTTGGCGCAACGGGTTTTGCTATGAATATTCGTCAGGCGTTGTTTGAAAAAATCCAGGATTTTTCTTTTGGAAATGTTGATCATTTCAGCACGGCTTCGCTGATCACACGATTGACGACTGATATCACATTCGTGCAAAATTCTTTTATGATGAT
>Ga0208826_1001461_pt1 | contig 19870 bp, 18 predicted proteins | sample AD_UKC115_MetaG_FD_184451 | JGI IMG/M metagenome (GOLD analysis project Ga0208826, IMG submission 184451) | Active sludge microbial communities of municipal wastewater-treating anaerobic digesters from Hong Kong - AD_UKC115_MetaG (SPAdes)... | ecosystem: Engineered > Bioreactor > Anaerobic >...
GTCCGGGCAGTCCGAAGTGACCGCGATGGTCAGGCAGTAGGTGCCTGCGTCGGTCGGGAGGATGTCGGTAATACTGCCGTCCGAAAGCAGGATGGTCTTCGAGTAGTTCTCGGAGGGGACGTCTACGATGCTGAACTGAACGTATTTGCCGTCGATCTCCGCCGTGCTGCCGTCCGCGCCGGTCGCGCCGTTATAGACGATGCCGACCGTGTCGACGGAGAGGATCGTATCGTCCTCGTTGACATGGAAGGTGAGCGCCGCCTTTCCGGAGGCCTCGGCATAGTCGCCGACGCCGCTGAAGCTGTGAACGGAGGCTGTGATCGTGAAGTCCACAGAGGGCTCTCCGGTTTCCGTTGTGCCGCCCTCCGGCATCTGACCGCCTTCCGGCTTTTGCGGAGCTTCGCCGTTCTCCGGCATCGAAGGCATCTCGCCGGAGACATTTTCACGCATGCCGGGCTGCTTTCCGGAGGTTCCGTCGAGGCTGCCCTCCGCCATCTTGGGGGCTTCGCCTTCCTGCGGCACCTGTGCGTCAAATCCCTCCGGAGGCTTCTGCGGGTCGAAGTTGCCCTCCGGCATCTGGCCGCCCGGCCGCATGCCGCCGTTTCCTGCCGCCCAGGAGGTGAGGTTTCCGGTGTACTGCTGCTGGATTCCATTGGCGTAGACGTGATAGACCGTATTTTCCGCGAGGTCGGCCGAGCTGAACGTGAAGCTCTGGAAGGCCTTTTCCATCGCCGTTTCAAGCAGCACGCCGCCGTTTTCGTCCTCGATGCGGATAGTGGTGCCGGCACTCTGCGTGGCGGCAAAGCTCAGTTCCATATACGGCTGGGCGGAATCCGTGGCGACCGCGTCGTTGCGGCTGCCGGAGGCGATCACGACGCCGCCGTTGATCAGAATCTTGCCGTCCGCATCAATGCCGCCGTCGCCGGTCTGCGGGTTCGCCATCGCGACGATGGTTCCGCCGTTGATGATGAGGTCGCCGTTGGAGTCGATGCCGTCACCCTCGGCGCCCTGCCCGGCGTTGATCGTGAGGGAACCGCCGTTGATCGTGCAGACCGACACGCCGTCCTCGTTGGTGTTGATGCCGTCGTCCATGGAGGAAATATGAATCGTGCCGCTGTTGACGGTCAGGTGCATCTCGCTGTCAAGCCCCTCATTGTCGGCGTTGATCGTGAGGGAGCCCTCCCCGTCGAAGGACATCGTCATCTTGCTGTAAAAGGCACCGTCGAATTTGTAGAGCTTTTCTTCGGTGCCCTCTTTAAAGATTTTTGCGACGTGGGAGCCGGTGACGGTATTTTCGCTTCCGTCGGCAAGGATCACCTGCGCGCCGGCCTCCGAGGTGCTCTTCGTCTCATATACATTATAGAAGATGACGGCGGGCGCCACCGGGCAGGTGATGTCGGTGCCGTCAAGGATCAGTTTGACAACCGCGTTCTCGTCCGCCGCAGCGTCCTCTCCGAGATCCACGGCGATCTGGCCGTTGGAGAGAGTGCCGGTCACATGGTAGCTTCCGGGCTGCGTGATCGTGAGCACGGTGCTTGCGGCGGCCTCTTCTGCGGTGTGGCCTTCGGATTCGCCGCCCTCCCCATAGGTCTCGTCATGGCCGGCTTCATAATAAATAATCGGCGCGCCGACGTAGACCGCATCTTCCGGGTTTTCGGAAACGGCCACCCCGTCTACCGTGATGCCGTCGTCGCCGAGAGCGATCTGCGCCGCGTCCGCGTAGGCCTCGGCGGATTCGCCGCTTTCCGAAGGTTCTGTCTCTTCTCCGGTGGAGGTGCATCCTGCAAACAGCGCCGCCGCCATGCAGAATGTCAATAAAGCGGAAAGGAATTTTTTCATAAGCTGCCTCCTTTTTAAAGTCAAGGATAATCTATCATCATCTTGTTTCAAGAATACGGAAGAATTGTTAAGATTTTTTGAGCAATCCGTGCGGAAAACCGCCGGAGGTAAAATTTTGTTTGACAGAACCTGAATTCTGTTTAAGATAGATATTATAATTTAGATGATTTTGAGGGTTTGAGGGAATGAAGACGGAAAGAATGTTTCCCGGCGCGGTCGTGACAAAAAAGGCGGAACTCTCTGTTTCGGAGGGTCATCCGTGGATCTACGACACGGAAGTACTGTCCGTAAGTGAGGGTTTTGTGAACGGCGGACTGGTGGATGCGGTGACGGAAAAGGGCCGTTACCTCGGCACCGGTTTTCTCAGTACGGAGAGCAAGATCCGGATCCGCCTGATCTCCCGGAACGCCAACGACCGCTTTGACCGGGATTTCTTCCGCAGGAGGATCCAGTACGCATGGGATTACCGGAAGACCGTCATGGGGGAGGATACGGACTGCTGCCGGGTCATTTTCGGCGAGGCGGATCAGTTCCCGGGCCTCACGGTGGACCGCTTCCACGATATCCTCGTCACACAGACGCTCTCCGTCGGCATCGAAAAGCTCAAACCCATGCTGTTCCCGCTGATCCGCGAGGTTCTGACGGAAAATGGAGAACGGATTTCCGGCCTTTACGAGCGCAATGACGTCGCAATCCGGCAGCTCGAGGGGCTGGAGGAAAACAAGGGCTGGTTCCCACTGCCCGGTATCCCCAATCCGGCGGAGACGACCGCCTCCGTCACGGAAAACGGCATCCGGTATCTCGTCGACTTCGAAAACGGCCAGAAGACCGGCTTTTTCCTCGATCAGAAGTATAACCGCCTTGCCGTGTCGAAACTGGCGAAAGGCAGACGGGTGCTCGATTGTTTCACCCACACCGGTTCCTTCGCCCTCAACGCCGCGAAGGGGGGCGCCGTCTATGTCAAGGCGGCCGATATCTCCGAGTCCGCGCTCGAAACGGCGAGACGGAACGCGGAGCTAAATGGGTTTTCAGACAAAATCGATTTTGTTGCGGCGGATGTGTTCGATCTCCTACCGTCGCTGGAAAACTCGGCGGAAAAATACGATTTCATCATCCTTGATCCGCCGGCGTTCACCAAATCCAGAAAGACCGTCGCCGGCGCCGAGCGGGGATACAAGGAGATCAATTACCGGGCGATGAAGCTGCTGCCGAGGGGCGGCTACCTCGCAACCTGCTCCTGTTCCCACTTCATGCCGGACGAGCTGTTTGTGAAGATGCTCCGCTCCGCCGCAAAGGACGCCGCCGTGAGCCTGCGCCAGATCGAGGCTCGCCAGCAGGCGCCGGATCATCCGATTCTATGGAACGTGCCGGAGACGGACTACCTGAAATTTTATCTGTTCCAGATCGTCTGAAGTGCCGGACAAGGGCTCTGCCTGATCCGATGCCGGGGTCTCCGACCGGAGACCGACCACCTGAAATTTTATCTGATCCAGATCGTCTGAGGCGCTGAACGGAGCGCACCTGTTTTTGCCGGACGGGGGTTCGCCGGCATGCGGGATGTTTTGGAAAAGGCGCGAAATCCGTAATTTTTCTCTTTTGGCTCATTTTTTCCCGGAAGAAAGGAACACGCATGGGGACTTATAAACTCACCAAAGAGAAGCTGACCGAGTATGCGTTGTTGTCGGTATCGTCGCTGCTGATTATTTTCGGCAACTATTTCTTTAAATATCCGAATAATTTTGTATTCGGCGGCGTGACCGGCGTCTCCATCCTCCTGAGCAGAATATTTACGCTGAGCACGGCGACCTACAACCTGATCATCAACATCGCCCTGCTGGGGATCGGGACCCTCGTGCTCGGAAAAGAATTCGTCAAAAAGACGCTCTATGTCTGCGTGACCTCGACGCTCGGCCTCTCCCTGATGGAAAAGATCTGCCCGATGCAGGCCCCGCTGACCAATCAGCCGATGCTCGAGCTGATCTTTGCCATCGTGATTCCGGGCGTCGCGGCGGCCATCCTCTTCAATATGGAGGCGTCGAGCGGCGGCACGGATATCCCGGCCATGATCATCAAAAAATATACGACGCTGGATGTGACCGCGGGGCTGTTCCTTGTCGACCTCGTCATCACCCTGCTGTCGTTCGTCGTGTTCGACATCGAGACCGGTCTCTTTTCCATCACGGGTCTGCTCTGCAAGACACTCGTCATCGACAGCGCAATCGAGAACATCAACCTCTGCAAATATTTCACGATTGTTTGCACAAACCCGGATCCGATCTGCGATTTCATTCACGAAAAACTGCACCGCACCGCCACGATCTTCGGCGCGGAGGGCACCTACAGCCACCAGAAAAAATATGTGATCCTCGCCGTCATGCGGCGTAGCCAGGCGGTGCGTCTCCGCCGCTTCATCAAGGAGGTCGAGCCGAGTGCGTTCCTGATGATTACCAACTCGAGCGAGATCATCGGCAAGGGCTTCCGCGGATACAACTGAGCGCCGCGCGGAGAGGCAGACCTCTTGCCATCGCCGGCTTCGCACAAAATTTTGTGCGATCTGACGGAAAACCGCCGGGGTGAGTTATGAAAACCGCTGCAGGTGAATAAATTTTCAAAAGGGTGTTGACACGATTTCAAAAGCGTGTTAAGGTAATCACAACAATTTCATACCGTTGTTTCGGAGGGCAATCCTCCCAAACAATGATAGAGGCGCGGAAAGTAAGAGTATCTGTCGGCAAGGCGCGGCTGCCGCCGATGGGGAAAGGGCTTTTCGCCGAAATGGTTACACGGGGCCGCCTGTGTTTCCGTTGGGGCCGGAGATAAGATCTCCGGGACTGTCACCCTTTGGGTGGAGCGCTATCATTGGTCAGAAACATGATTTTTGTATGTTTTCGCCATGTGTGCTTTCCCATAAGGGGAAGCAGGTATGGCGATTTTTTTATCCGCGCCTCCGCAGGGAAATTGAATGATCAAAAAACAGAAAAATTTGATGGTTTGAAAGGAGAACGCATCATGGCAAGAAGAATTTTTGCGCTGCTGGTATCCCTCGCGATGGTATTTGCCTTCGCAGCCTGCTCCTCCGGGGAAGAAGGAGAAGAAAGCGTTTCCGCCGGTGATTCCGGCTCCGAGTCCGCACCCGCCGAGGAAGAGGGCATCCTTACCGACAATGTGCTCTCCGTCGCGATGGAATGCGGCTATGCGCCGTATAACTGGTCCCAGGCCACCGACGCCAACGGCGCCGTGCCGATCAAGGACAGCAGCGAATACGCCTACGGATACGACGTGATGATGGCCAAGTACATCGCCGACTATCTTGATATGGATCTGGAGATCGTCCGGCTCGACTGGGATTCCATTCCGCTTGCCGTCCAGTCCGGAACGGTCGACTGCGGCATCGCGGGCCAGTCGATCACCGCCGAGCGCCTGCAGACCATGGATTTCTCAAATCCGTATTATTTCGCCTCCATCGTCGCGCTGGTCGATGCGAACGGCTCCTACGCCGCCGCCGAGGGCATCTCCGGTCTTGCGGGCGCCGCCTGCACCTCCCAGCTCAACACCGTCTGGTATGACGTCTGCCTGCCGCAGATCCCGGATGCCGAAATCCTGACTGCTCAGGAAAACGCCCCCTCCATGCTCGTGGCGCTCAACTCCGGCGTCTGCGATGTGGTCGTCACCGATATGCCGACCGCGATGGCCGCCTGCGCCGCCTACCCGAATCTGAAGATGCTCGACTTCACCGGCACCGACGACAACTTCGTGGTCTCCGAAGAGGAGATCAACATCGGCGCCTCCATCCAGAAGGGGAACACGGAGCTGGTCGAAAAGATCAACGAGGCCCTTGCCACGCTGACCGTCGACGACTACAATGAAATGATGAACGGGGCCATTGCCGTTCAGCCGCTCACGAACTGAGCAAACTATAACAAGGGAGCAAAATCATGTCGTTGCCTTCTGATTTCTGGGGCAGGATCGTATTCCTGTTTGAACAGTACGGCGTCTCTTATCTCAAGGGCGCCGGAACCACGCTGGTGATTGCGGTGGTTTCCACCTTCTTCGGCTGCGTGATCGGGTTTGTCGTCGGCATCATCCAGACCATCCCGGTCGGAAAACGCGACAAGATGCCCAAGCGTATCTTTTTCAGGTTCGTCAACGTGATCCTGAGGATCTATGTCGAACTGTTCCGTGGGACGCCGATGATGGTGCAGGCCATGTTTATTTATTACGGCGCGGCGCAGATCTTTGGCCTGAGAATGAATATGTGGGTCGCCGCCCTGTTTATCGTCTCGATCAACACCGGCGCCTATATGGCCGAGACGGTCCGCGGCGGCATCCTTTCGATCGACATCGGCCAGACGGAGGGCGCGAAGGCCATCGGTATGACGCACTTCCAGACCATGATGTTCGTCGTCTTTCCGCAGGCGCTGCGGAATATCCTGCCGCAGATCGGCAACAACCTGATCATCAACATCAAGGATACCTGCGTGCTCTCCGTCATCGGCACGGTGGAGCTGTTCTTCGCCTCCAAATCCGTTGCCGGCACCTACTACACCTTCTTTGAGTCCATGACGATCGCCATGGTGATCTACCTCATCATGACGGTCACGGCCTCCAAGCTCCTGCTCTGGTGGGAAAAGAAGCTGGATGGCCCGGAGGAATACGACCTTGCCACGACCGATACGCTGATGTTCACGAGCGGCATGGTCAATTTCCCGGACAGAAAGCGTCCGAAAGGGGAGGACGAATGATGAGCACGCCTGTTCTGGAAGTCAGACATCTGAGCAAGAGTTTCGGCAAAAACCCGGTTCTCCGGGATATCGATTTTTCCGTCAGCCCCGGCGACGTCACAACGGTGATCGGGGCCTCCGGCTCCGGAAAATCCACACTGCTGCGCTGCATCAACCTGCTGGAGACGCCATCCTCGGGCGACATCGTTTTTCATGGGGAGAGCGTGCTGCAACCGGGGTTCAACGTCTCGACCTACCGCGCGAAGGTCGGCATGGTGTTCCAGAGTTTCAATCTCTTCAACAACATGACCGTGCTCGAAAACTGCATGATCGGCATGACGAAGGTGCTCAAAAAGGATCCGGCCGCAGCAAGGGAGAAGGCGCTCTTCTTCCTCGACAAAGTCGGCATGAATCCGTTCATCAACGCGAAGCCGAAGCAGATCTCCGGTGGCCAAAAACAGCGGGTGGCGATTGCCCGCGCCCTTTGTATGGAGCCGGAAGTGCTGCTCTTCGACGAGCCGACCTCCGCCCTCGACCCGCAGATGGTCGGCGAGGTGCTCGAAGTTATGAGGATCCTTGCGGCGGAGGGCTCCACAATGGTGATCGTGACGCACGAGATGGCCTTTGCGCGCGACGTCTCCAGCCATGTCGTCTACATGGCGGACGGCGTCATCTGCGAGGAGGGCTCCTCGGAGGATATCTTCGTGCACCCGCAGAATGATTCGACAAAGGAATTCCTGAAGCGTTTCATCCATCAATAAAAGAACTGAAATATCCCGCCTTTTTGGCGGGATATTTTTTTTGCGTGTTCCGGCGCGGAAACAGAAGAAAACCTGCAAAAGTGATGGGAATGTGAAAATATTTATTCTTATCATTCATAATAAAATAAAATATTATGAATTATACTCATGTAAAAATGAAAAATCGTCAAAAAATGACGCTGAAATTTGTTTCTATTCCATTTCTTGATAAAATTTTTTGGTATAATTAACCAAGAAAGGGGAGGACAGCGTTGGCGGGACAGACAAAGGAGAAGCTTCTTTATATCCTTGACATTCTCAAAAAGACCGATGAGCAGCATCCGGTCAATACGGTGGAGATTCTGAAGATCCTGGAGGACAGGGGTCTTGTCGCCGAGCGCAAATCCATCGCGCGGGACATTGCGGTTCTCAGGGAGACCGGCTATTCGATCATCTCCTGCGACGAGCTGAAAAAAGGCTTTTACATGACCGATCAGCTCTTTGAGGATTATGAGCTTAAAATGCTGGCGGATGCGATCTCCGGAGCAAAATTCCTCACGGAGGAGGATACGGAGAATCTCCTTAATAAGCTGGCCCAGCTTGCGACGCCGACCGGCGAGGAGATCCTGAGGGAGCAGACCGTCATCGACCCGGCGATCAAAACCGACAACCGGACGGTGCGGTATAATATCGATAAGATCATCACCGCGATCAAGCAGCGCCGCCGTATCCTGTTTCGGTATTTTGAGAGGGCGGAGGACGGAAGCCTCAAATTCAAAAGGAGCGGCCATGTTTACGAAATTTCCCCGTATTATCTGGTCTGGTCGGAGGATGAGTATTATCTGATCGGCAACAGCAAGAGCCACGACCATCTGACGCATTTTCATGCGGACATGATCACCAACGCCGAGATCAGCGATCTGTCGGTTCGGCCGTGCTCGGAGATCGAGGAATTCCGCGGCGATTTTTCCATCTGCGACTATCTGCGGCGGAACGTCAACATGTTTACCGGGCCGGATACGGAGATCGAAATGCTTGTCAGTCCTGCCATCGTCAAGGACGTCGTCAAGCGCTTCGGAAACGAGCTGCGTTTTGAGGCCATGCCCGACGGGAGATCCCGGGTATCCGTCCGCGCCGCGGAGGGCGAGGGTACGCTTCGCTGGCTCTGCGGGTTCGGCGTGGACGAGCTCAAGGTCGTCGGTCCGGAGAGCGTCCGTGCCGCGATGGCGCAGCGAGCCTCCGCGGCGGTGCGGGCTTATTCCGGATAGGCCGGTTCCGGCTCCGCTTTCCCGGATAAGATGATTCAAAAATACCCGCCTGCCTCCGGCCGGAGACAAGCGGGTAACTTCTTTTTTCAGGTCCATGCATTTCCACGAGCGCGCGTCACTACGGGTTATGTAGTGACCGCGCTGTCCGCAAGGCCGAAACTGATCGACAGGGCTTCGTCAATTTTCTCCATCGCGCCATCGTCCAGACGACCCATCTTTTCTTTCAGCCGCTGCTTGTCGATCGTGCGGATCTGTTCAAGCAGGACGATCGAATCCTTGGCCAGGCCGCAGTCTTTCGGCTCAACTTCGATATGCGTCGGAAGTTTCGTCTTTTCTTTCTGGCTGGTGATCGCCGCGGCGATAACGGTGGGGCTATATTTGTTGCCGACGTCGTTCTGCACAATGAGAACCGGACGGATGCCACCCTGTTCCGATCCGACCACCGGGCTCAGGTCGGCGTAAAAAATGTCTCCCCGTTTAACAGTCACGATTCTATCCTTCCTTTCCCATTTTTAGGGCAATCTTCCCTGCTCCTTGCAGGGATAGTATTGCCGCGCGGGGGAACGGATAATCACGTCGGCAGTGAAATTATCCGAAGAGCATTGCCCGCGCGCACAGAAAGCGGCCCATGCATGTACAGGCGGGGATCCTGTGCATCCCATCCTATTGTCAAAACGGCGGCGCCGTGATAAAATGTCAGTATTGTCCGAAAGGGGGGCCGCCCGTGACCGGAATGGAAGAATCCGCCGCAAAAGTGCGTGCGCTGCTCAATCAAAAGGGCGGCGCCCACCGGGCGTTTGTCCGCACATACGGCTGTCAGCAGAATTTCGCCGACGGCGAGAAGCTCGAGGGTATGCTGCTGGCGATGGGCTATTCCCTTGCAGACAAGATGGAGGACGCGGAGTTTGTGATCTTCAACACCTGCGCCATCCGGGAAAATGCGGAGCGCCGCGTGTTCGGCAACGTCGGCATCCTAAAAAAGGCGCACCGCGAAAACCCGGATATGATCATCGCGGTCTGCGGCTGCATGGTGCAGCAGGAGCATATCGCGGAGAAATTCCGCCGCAGCTATCCGTTTGTGGATCTCGTATTCGGCACGCATGCCGCGGAACGGATGCCGGAGCTGGTTTATCGGTATCTGACGCAGAAAAAGCGCCTCTGCGACATCGGAGAAGGGGAGGGCTGCATGGCGGAATATCTGCCGGTTCACCGGGACGATCCGCTGAAGGCCAACCTGCCGGTCATGCACGGCTGCGACAATTTCTGTTCCTACTGCGTCGTGCCGCTGGTGCGGGGCAGGGAAAAGAGCCGCGAGCCGGAGGATATCCTTGCCGAAGCACGGGCGATCGCCGCGGCCGGCTATAAAGAGATCACGCTGCTCGGCCAGAACGTCAATTCCTACGGAAAAGGGCTCGCGCATCCGATGAGCTTTGCCCAGCTTCTGCGCGAAGTGAGCGACATCGAGGGCGATTTCCGCATCCGTTTCATGACCTCCCACCCGAAGGACTGCACGAGGGAACTGCTCGAGACGATCGCGGACTGCAAAAAAGTCTGCCGCTCGATTCATCTGCCGGTGCAGAGCGGCTCCGACCGTATTCTGCGCGAGATGAACCGCCGCTATACGGCGGAGCACTATCTGGATCTGCTCCGGATGGTGCGGGAGATCGTGCCGGGCATCACGATCACGAGCGATCTGATCGTCGGATTTCCCGGCGAGACGGAGGAGGACTTCGCGGCCACTATGGCGCTCTGCAGAGAGGCGCGCTGGCTCATGACCTACAGCTTCATTTATTCAAAACGCGAGGGCACCCGCGCGGCGGAAATGGAGGATCAGGTCCCGCCGGAGGTCTCTTCGCGGAGATTTCAGGAACTTTTGCAGCTTCAGACTTCCATCAGCCGGGAGATCAATGCCTCCTACGTCGGAAAGACGGCGACGGTGCTCTTTGACGACGAGGCGGATGCCGGAGAAGGCTTCATCAGCGGCCGCAGCTCGGAAAATCTCGTGGTGCGGATTCCGCGGGAGGATGCGCCGGAGGGATTCGCGGAAGTATATTTAAAGGAGACGCTCGGATGGGCGCTCGAAGGCGAACGCATATAATAGGGAACAAATGAGTTTTATACAGGAGGAAACACGAATGGATATCATTGAAATGGCGCGGGAGCTCGGAAAGAAACTGCAGGAGGAGGAGACCTACCTCCACCTGAGGACCGCGCAGCAGGCCGTCGAGGACGACATGTCGCTTCAGGACCGGATTTCGGAATTCAATCTGCAGCGCGCGGCGCTCGGCCAGGAGGCGGCAAAGGAAAAGCGCGATCAGGCAAAGATCGACGCGCTGGACAAAAAAGTCCGCGATCTGTATGAGGAGCTGATCCACGATGCGAAGCTCTCGGCCTACAACGACGCACAGGACGAATTCAACGAGATCTTCGGCTTCGTTGTTCATATTTTGCAGATGTCCGCCTCCGGCAGCGATCCCATGACGGTTACGAGGGATACCATGGGCGGATGCGGCGGCGAGTGCGGCGAGTGCGGGGACTGCGGTTCCTGCGGAGGCTGCCACTGATGGAGCGCGCGGAACTTGCCAAAAAGATCGATCATACGCTGCTTCGGCCGGACGCTACCCACGCCGATCTTCACGCGCTGTGTGAGGAGGCCAAAAAATACGGCGTCGCGTCGGTCTGTGTCAACTCCCTGAATGTCTGGTTCGTCCATAAGGAACTCAAGGGCACCGGAATCCGGACCTGCTCCGTAGTGGGTTTCCCGCTCGGCGCCATGGCCTCCGCCGCGAAGGCGTTTGAGGCCTCCTGTGCGATCGAGGACGGCGCGGAGGAGATCGACATGGTGATGGATATCGCCTCCGCCAAGGCCGGAAACTGGCGCAAGGTGAAGGAGGATATCGAGGATGTGCTCGACGCCTGCGAGGAGGGCGGCGGCGTGTTGCTCAAAGTGATCCTTGAGTGCTGCCTGCTCACCGACGAGGAGAAGCGGCAGGCCTGCCTGATTGCAAAAGAGGCGGGCGCCGATTTCGTCAAGACCTCGACCGGCTTCGCAAAGGGCGGGGCGACGGTGGAGGATATCCGGCTGCTGCGGGAGGCCGTGGGCCCCGAAATGGGCGTCAAGGCTTCCGGAGGGATCCGGGATTTTGAGACCGCCTGCGCGATGATCGAAGCCGGCGCCAGCCGGATCGGCACCTCCTCCACGGCGAAGATCCTCGGAGAAGACGAGGAGTAAAAGGAAATCCCCCAAACGATAGAAAAAGCCGGAAGGCCCGATCGGGGCTCCCGGCTTTTTATTTTTATGAGTGCCTTTCGTTCCATGAGGCTGTTTTTGATCCACCGATTTTTTGCTTGACGTTAAGAAGAAAATCGGTGCTTTTCATATGGAAGTCCCATGCTCATGCGGGATAAGCAGGCCGGCCGCAGCGGCTCTTCGGCAGGAAAATGGAAACGGCGGGCGAAAAAAAGAGGCACCGGAACTTCCGGTGCCTCTTTGATGGCTTAAAACGGATTTGCTTACAGGAAAAGCGGAACGAAAACGAGGGCGACGATCGTCATCAGCTTGATGAGGATGTTCATGGACGGGCCGGAGGTATCCTTGAAAGGATCGCCGACCGTGTCGCCGACCACGGCGGCCTTGTGGGACTCGGAGCCCTTTCCGCCGAAGTTGCCGTTTTCAATATACTTCTTCGCGTTGTCCCAGGCGCCGCCGGCGTTGGACATCGTGATGGCCATCAGCACGCCGGTGACCAGCGCGCCGCCAAGCAGGCCGCCGAGGGCTTCCGGCCCAAGGATCAGGCCGCAGGCGATCGGGCTGACGATCGCGAGGATGCCCGGAAGGAGCATCTCTTTGATCGCGGAGCGGGTGGAGATATCCACGCATTTCGCGTAATCCGGCTTGGAGGTTCCGGCAAGGATGCCGGCGTCGGCATGGAACTGACGGCGGACTTCCTCGATCATCTCATTCGCGGCTTTGCCCACGGAATTCATGGTGATCGCGCCGAAGAGCATCGGCAGCATACCGCCGATGAAGAGGCCGGCGACGACCATCGGATCAAGCAGGTCGATCGAGGTAAGGCCGGCGACGGTGGAGTAGGAGACAAACAGGGCGAGGGCGGTCAGAGCGGCGGAGCCGATGGCGAAGCCCTTGCCGACGGCCGCGGTGGTGTTGCCCACGGAGTCGAGGGTATCGGTGATGTCGCGGACGCTTTCCGGCAGGTCGGACATTTCGGCGATGCCGCCGGCGTTGTCGGAGATCGGGCCGTAGGCGTCGACGGCGACGACGGTACCGGTGGTGGAGAGCATGCCGACCGCGGCGATTGCGATGCCGTAGAGGCCGAAGCTCATGTAGGAGAGAATGATGCCCACGGCGATCAGCAGGATCGGGAAGACGGTGGAGTTAAGACCGGATGCGTAGCCGCTGATGATAACAGTGGCGGCGCCGGTTTCACTCTGGCGGGCAATTTCCTTGACCGGCTTGTAGTCCGCGGAAGTATAGATCTCCGTCAGGGCTCCGATCGCAACGCCGATGACCAGACCGACCACAACCGCCACAAAGGCGCCGAGGCCGTTGAACATATAGCGGGAAAGGAAGAATGAGGCGACGATCACGATTCCGCTGGAGATGTAAGTACCCAAATTCAGCTGTTTGGCAGGATTCTGGCCCTCTTTGCCGCCGACCATGAAGGCGGCGATCACGGAGGCGCAGATGCCGATTGCGGCAAGAAGCAGCGGGAACAGGGAACCTTCGATGGGCGGAAGCTCAACATCGCCGAAGAAGTGGGAAGTGACGCTCGGAATCGTCACCGCAAGCGTGATAGCGGAGACGATGGCGCCAACGTAGGATTCAAACAGGTCGGAGCCCATGCCGGCGACGTCGCCGACGTTATCGCCGACGTTATCCGCGATGACGGCAGGGTTGCGGGGGTCGTCCTCAGGAATGCCGGCTTCCACCTTGCCGACGAGGTCGGCGCCGACGTCGGCCGCTTTGGTATAGATACCGCCGCCGACACGCCCAAACAGAGCCATGGAGGAGGCACCGAGCGAGTAGCCGGTGACGATCTCGGAGATCAGCACGGCGTTTGCTTCCGTAACGCCGATCGTGGCATCAAACAGGCAGAAGAGAGCGGAAATTCCAAGAAGGCCGAGGCCAACGACGCAGAGGCCCATGACTGCTCCGCCGCGGAACGCGACTTTCAGAGCAGCAGCCATGCCCTTGGTGCGGGCTTTGTTGGTGGTGCGGACGTTGGCGAGGGTGGCCGTTCTCATGCCGATGTATCCGGCAAGAACGGAGAACGAGGCACCGAGCACAAATGCGCCGGCGGCAAGCCAACTGATCGCAAATCCAAGGACCACGACCATAATGGCGCCGAAGATGATGATGGTCTTATACTCGCGTTTCAGGAACGCCATCGCGCCCACGCGGATATAGCCGGAAATCTCTTTCATCCGGTCGGTGCCTTCTTCCTGCTTGCCGATCCATGCCTTGAACGCAAACGCGACCACAAGGGCGAGGATCGCCGCAAACGGGACTGCATAGAATAAACTTTCCATGTTTGTTCACTCCTGTTTGTGAATTTTCTTTGGGGACAAGCCCCGTGTTGAATAGCAACAACTTATTATATAGAATCCGGCGAAAACAGTCAATAAAAAACGACAAAGAAAAGCTAAAATTTAGTAAAAAAGTTTTTTAAATTATAAAAAGCACCGGAGATGGAAATCACGGTGCTAATGGCATTTTTTTCCGTGCTCACGGATCGGAGATAACTTTTTTGATGCGTTCGTAGAGCTCCACGACGGCGAAGCGGATCTCGTATTTGGAACCGGTAACAAACGCCTCGTCCTCTCCGTAGGCCTCCGCCGCATCCGTCGCGGAGGAAACGCAGAGCGGGGGATACATGACACACCACCAGTTGGCGCCCTCGCCGGCGCCGATCACGATGCGCACGGTGTCGTATTCCCCGGCAGGCAGGGTGAAGCCGTCGTAGCTGCGGGTCTCAAACCAATCCTTGGACAGGGAGACGGTCACGTCGTACTCCGTGCCCTCTTCGGCGATCACGTCCTCGGCCAGCGCCTGAATCTCATTCAGGCTGATCTTGGTCAGGGCGACGGCGTCGGATTTGCCGGTTACCTCCGCGAAGAGCTCACCGGTTTCGTCTAAAATACGGTCCCGGACCTTCAGCTTCAGTGCCTGGTCCTCCTCGCTGTCCGAATTTGCAATAATATGAAGACGCAGCGTCTCGTCGCGTACCTCGCTGCTTTGCGCGATCGCGCGTTTGGCGTAGCTGTTTATTGCCGTAATCATCAGCCCCGCAAGGACGACAAGCTCAAAGCCGCGCAGCCTGCCGCTCTGGTGAAATGTCCTAAAATTGCTTAACTGCAAGGAAAAAGCCGCCTTTCCTTTTTTCTGGAGTATGGGCGGCTTTTCTGAAAGATATTCATTTTACAGGCTAATGTACGTGACAGGGTTGCCGTTTGCCGTGACAAAGCGGACCAGATCTTCAAAGGAGAGCCAAACCATGCCGGAGTTGTCGTTCGGGTGAACGCCGACGCAGGGGCAGCCAAGAAAATCCCGGTCGAAAACGACTTCCACATCCGCATTGGTGTTGTAAAGGACGCCGAGCGGGGAGACGCTGCCTTTCGAAAGTCCCAGGTGGCTTTCAAGCCGTTCCGCCGAACCGAAGCTGAGCCGCGTGGAGCCGATCTTTTCCTTCAGGGCGTCGAGGTCGACCTTTTTGTCGCCATGGACGAACACCAGAAAATGCCGGTGTCCCTTCGCGTCCCGCAAAAACAGGTTCTTTCCGATCACGCCCTTCGGATCGAGGCCGATTTCGGCGAGTTCCTCCATGGTTTCCGCCGGTCGGCAGCGTACAAGTTCGTACGGAATGTGCAGCTCCTCCAGCCGACGCACGGCGTCTTCGATTTTATCCAACGATCTCCACGCCCTTTCTCACAGGACCGGTCAGAAAGACTTCGCGGTATTTTTCCGCAAGCGCCCGGAACGCGGATTTTGCTTTTTCTTCATCGTCGAAGATGCCGAATACCGCGGTTCCGCTGCCGGTCATGGAGGCACCCAGAGCGCCGCTTTCCAAAAGGATTTGTTTGATGGCGGAAACCGGTTCCTGCGGCGCGGCAGATTCGAGCACGTTGCAAAGGCGCGAGGCGATGCCTTCGATGCTCCCGGCCGAGACGGCGGCGAGCATGCCCTCGCTGTCCGGATGGGCGGAAGAGGGGAGGGCCAGTGAATCGTAGCGCCGGTAACTATCGGCGGTGGACATGCCGGCCCCGGGCTTCGCGATTACGAAAAAGCAGCCCGGAATCGGGGGGAGCGGAGTCAGAAATTCGCCTGTGCCTTCCGCGAGCATCGTGGAGCCGCAGAGGCAGAACGGCACGTCCGCGCCGATCTCAAGACCGAGCCCGCGTAGCTCTTTTTCGGAGAGCGGCCCGCCGAAGAGATGGTTCAGCCCGGTCAGCACGGCGGCGGCATCCGCACTGCCTCCCGCCATGCCCGCGGAGACCGGGATCTGCTTTTCAATCCGGATCTCAAGCCCGGAATTCGTCAGCCCCGTTTCGCGGAAAAACGCCTCCGCCGAAAGGAAAGCCGTGTTGCGCGCGGGCTCGGCCGCACATTCCGGGCAGACGATGCGGATTCCGCCCCCGTCATCCGGAGTGAGAACGATCCGGTCAACGAGGCCGACGGACTGCATGACCATGCGCAGAAGGTGATACCCATCCGCGCGTTTTCCGGTAATATCCAGCGTCAGGTTCACCTTGGCGAAGGCCTTCAGTTCGCAGGATTTGCACAGGGGCAGTTCCATGGTGCGGCGCTCCTTTCCCAAAAATGAAGAAAAATCCCAGCATAAAATTCAATACGTTTGTCCCGTTCCGGGCGGCGGCCCATCAATCGGCCGGTACATAACGCAATCCCCGTTTGGCAATTCGAAAAAAAGGTGGGCGCATCCGGAGATCCGCCCACCTTTCATAATAGAAAAGATTCCCTGTGGGCGCCCTTCGCAGAAATCCGCGGTTTTGCCCGGACGGTCAGGCGCCGGCGCCTTTTGCCCGGCATTCTTCCACGAAACGGCCGATGCGCTGCAGGGCTTCCATCAGGTGATCCAGCGAATAGGAATAGGAAATCCGGATGAAGCCTTCTCCGCAGTCGCCGAATGCGTCGCCCGGGACGACGGCCACATGCTGTTTCTGGAGCAGCTGCTCACAAAACTGCGCGGAGCCGAGCCCCGTGGATTTGATACAGGGAAAGACGTAGAAGGCGCCCTGCGGCTCGAAGGTGTGCAGGCCGAGGTTGTTGAGGCCCTCCACGAGAAAGCGCCTGCGCATGTCGTATTCCTTGACCATCGCGGCGACCTCCTCGTCGCAGTCCCGCATGGCGACGATCGCCGCGTACTGGCTGGTGGTCGGGGAGCTCATGATCGCAAACTGGTGAATCTTGAGCATCTGGGTGATGACCGGAGCGGGTCCCGCGGCATAGCCGAGCCTCCATCCGGTCATGGCGTAGGCCTTGGAGAAGCCGTTGACCACGATGGTGCGCTCTCTCATGCCGTCGAGCTCCGCGATGGAGACATGGCGTTCACCGCCGTAAGTAAGCTCCGAATAGATTTCGTCGGAGAGGACGAACAGGTTATGTTTTCTGACGATCTCGGCGATGGGTTCAAGATCTTCGCGCCGCATGACCCCGCCGGTCGGATTGTTTGGGAAGGGCAGGACCAGCAGTTTCGATTTCGGCGTGATGGCGGCCTCCAGCTCCTCGGGAGTCAGACGGAAGTCGTCCTCCTCCTTCGTCACGATCGGAACGACCACCCCGTCGGACATCCGGCAGATCGGGTCGTAGCAGACGAAGCAGGGTTCCGGCAGCAGCATTTCGTCGCCGGGTTCGATCAGCGCGCGGATGCACAGGTCGATCGCCTCCGAGCCGCCCACCGTAACGAAAAGCTCGTTTTTGGGGCTGTACTCGAGGCCGAGGCGCCGCCGCAGGTAGTTGGAGATTTCACTGCGCAGCTCGGTAAGGCCGGCGTTTGCGGTGTACCAGGTGCGGCCTTTTTTCAGGGAGTCGATGCCGGCCTCGCGGATCAGCCACGGCGTGCGGAAATCCGGCTCTCCCACGCCGAGCGAGAGGACGTCGTCCATCTCGGCGGCGAGGTCGAAAAAGCGCCGGATGCCGGAAGGCTTCAGCGAAAGGGCCTTTTTCGACAGAAATTGGTTATAGTCAATCAAGGCCGTAGAGCCTCCTTTCGTCCTTCTCCGGATCCTCGATCAGCAGGTTGCGCTCCTTGTAGCGGCGGAGCACGAAGTTGGTCGCGGTGGAGGTGACGGAATCCAGTGTGGCGAGGCGTTTGGCCACGAACATGGAAACCTCGCGAAAATTCCGTCCACGGACGACGACGGCAAGATCGTAGCTGGAGCTGCTCATCAGCCAAACGGCCTCGACCTCTTCAAAATGTGTGATTTCCTCGGCAATTTCTTCGTAGCCGCGGTCGCGTTTCGGGCGTACTTTCACTTCGATATAGGCGGTGCAGTCGTCGGCGTCGGCCTTTTCCCAGTTGATCAGTGCGTTATATCCGAGGATGATGCGGTCTTTTTCATATTGTTCGATCTCTTTCCGGATCTCTTCCTCCGGCAGGTCGAGCAGGGCCGAGAGCTGGGCATCCGTAAGCTTTGCGTTCATTTCCAGAAGCTTTAATAAATCTTTCATAATAGAATCTCCTTATGAAGTTATTTCAGTTCGGCCAGCTGAGGCTGACGATTAATATAATAGGTAAAATACTTGTATCCCGCTTCGCAGGCGAGGTCCATGCCTTCTGTGATATCGGTGCCGAGCGTATCCGTATCGTGCGCGCCGGAGCCGATGGTGACGAATTCGCCGCCCAGTTCACGGAAACGCCTGACATAGCGCACGGAAGGCTGCACCGCATGCGCGCGGCCGCGCAGAGCGGAAGTGTTGATTTCCAGGGCGATCCCTTTTTTGGCCGCCAAGCGCAGGATCTCCTCAACGAGATCCTCGCAGGGCCGCAGGTACGCATCCTCCGCGTCGGCGCGGCCAAGATAGCGCAGCGGGAAGGTGAGCTGGGAGAGAACGTCGAATTTTCCCCAGAGCACCATTTGGCGGACCTGCTCAAAGTAGCCGGAGATGAGCCCGGAGAGCTCCTCCTCCGCAAAGTCGGGAGCCTGAATGCGGGAAGGTCTTCTGCCGTCCGCAAACGTCTTTATGGAAGCAAGCACGAGGTCGAAGGGGTAGAGCGAAGCGATCTTTTCCGCATGCTCCGGATCGGCGATGGGCTGACTCAGCTCGATGCCGCAGGAAAGAATCAGGCTGTCGCCGAAGGCGGCCCTGGCTTTATATACGCTGTAGACGGATGCTCTGACACGCTCGCCGAACTGTTTTTCCACGTACCGGTCGAAGTCACAGCAGTCGGTAATAGCGATCCCGGTGAGGCCTTTGCGGACTGCCTGTTCACACAGGGCCATCACCGGATCACGACCTTGGGGAGAGCAATCGCTGTGGACGTGGCTGTCAAATTTATTCAAATAAAACAAGCGCAGTCCCTCCCATGTATATTTTTTTCATACTATCATATTTTTTTCAGTAATGCAAAGATTTTGTTGATGCAAGTCTCCCGAAAAACTGCAATTTGCCATGAAAAAAGAAACCAGAGGCCCCGGATTTTTTTACCGGGAAGGCTGTTGACAAATCGTGGTTTCTGTGATATTATCAATCCCGTCGCTGAGATGCTGGTGTAGCTCAGTCGGTAGAGCAGCTGATTTGTAATCAGCAGGTCGGGGGTTCGAATCCGTCCACCAGCTCCACCGTTCCGGCGCAAAATGAATATGGGAGCGTACCCAAGTGGCTAAAGGGGGCAGACTGTAAATCTGTTGTCTAACGACTACGGTGGTTCGAACCCACCCGCTCCCACCAGAGAAAAACCGCACGGTTAAGCCTTAATTGGCATGCTGTGCGGTTTTTGTTTTTTGTCTTAAAATCGGTTTGACCCCAATTTGACCACAATTTGACCCCACTTTTCAAAAAAATCAGTAGGCCAGCTTCTGCGATGCGTTCTTGATGTCCTCGGCGTCTACGTCAAAGTAAATCTGCGCGGTCGCCAGCGAAGCGTGGCCGAGAATCTTCTGCACGTCTTTTGCCAAGGCACCGCCGCGGGTGAGGCACGTGCCTCGTTTTCTGCAAGGATTACAAAACAAAGCTGGGGCGGCTGTTTCTTGCGATGCTCATCGTAAATGTGCTGATCCTTGCAAGCGACATCATCACATGGGTTTTTGACAAAAATCCGAGATA
>Ga0208826_1001463_pt1 | contig 19839 bp, 13 predicted proteins | sample AD_UKC115_MetaG_FD_184451 | JGI IMG/M metagenome (GOLD analysis project Ga0208826, IMG submission 184451) | Active sludge microbial communities of municipal wastewater-treating anaerobic digesters from Hong Kong - AD_UKC115_MetaG (SPAdes)... | ecosystem: Engineered > Bioreactor > Anaerobic >...
TGATACCTGCAGCAAGGACTTCGTATAAAATTTCTTCGGGGATAGGGTCGTCTTTAAATCGGCGGACAGACTGACGGTTTTGCATCAGCCCAACGGCCCAATCGGCTTTATCTAAATCTCGCTGCATAGCATACCTCTTTTCAACATGTCTTAATTTTAACGGATAATTGGGCAGAATGAAGAAATTGCCTCAACAAGTTCGGCAACAATTATCCAACTATCAGAGGGCAACACATCAATAAGCGCCCAGCTGTAAAGCTGAGCGCCAAAAAAGCAAAATCGATTTAGTTTAGAAAGCTGGCTCGCGGGCGTATTTCTCATCCAGCTTGGCAAGCAGGTAAGAGATTACCGCGCCCACCACAAAGAGTAACGCGCATACAGCAATCACACCCACGCCTGTAACGCCCCGAGGGATGATCGCAATTGTCGAGCCAACCACAATGCCCAAGATGAGGTGATACATGACAGCATAATGCTTCTTGAAGAGCAAAGAGACCAAGCGCGCAAAGATCAAGACGCACAGCACGCCACCAATTAAGATTGGGATAATGACCCCAAAGTCCAAGCGGCTGATGCCGGCTGCCATTTTATCGTACAGCCCAAAGTAGATGAGGAAGTTAGAAGGGCTCATCCCGGGTACCACAGCGCCCAAACCCATAAGGAACCCGCTGAGCAGCCAATTGGTGAAGCTGGGCGTAAGCTGCGAAAAGCTGCTGTTTTCTAAGGTGCGCATGGCAAATACCGTCAGGGCTGCCATTACCGCCAAGAGCGCCCCATGCCAGGGCTTGCGGCCTTCTTTGCCAGAGGTCTTCAGCAGAGATGGGAATGTGCCGCTGATAAAACCGATAAACAGCCAGGTGAATTGCGCGGCGTAATTTGCGAAAGCCCAATCCACCACCGCGGAAAAAGCCACCACACCCAGCGCTCCGCCGATTCCTACGGGGATAAAGTAGACTAAGTTTGGCAGGAATTTTTCGCGCAGGTTCCCCAACCAGCGCATCAATGGCTCGTAAATGCCAAAGACTACGGCTAACACGCCGCCTGAGAGCCCGGGTGTGATAAACCCAACCCCAACCAATACGCCTTTCACTACGCGCAAGAGCCAATCAACAACGGTACTTTTTGGCTGTGCAATTTCTTTAGTTGCCATCAATGTTCTCCAAAATCATAAGTTCAAGGCTCCATTATACTCTTGTGGAATAATCCGGCTACGCAATATTTTACTTTTGAGAGTTGTAGAAATGTTAATTAATCGATGACTCCAGATTTTTCAAAATATATTCTTACAATGTGCCCTCACCCTGCCCTCTCCCAGCCCTGAATCACGTTCGTGTTGAAGTCAATCTGCTGGGAGAGGGTGGTTCTTTTGAAGGCGGGGGCGGCTAGCCGCCCCCAGCCTTCAAGCATTTTTCCCCTCACCAGCATTCGGTGCACAGATCTTATCTGGACCCAGACGCTGGGGAGGGGAATTAAAGGGGTGGGGCTCAAGACACATTGTGATCTTGTTGAATTAGTAGTTTTTCAGTTTTGATGAATCAAACATTTTCAACTCTCTACTTTTTTAGGTTAACGAAAGCAAAAGTAAAGGAAATTCACAGCGAAACGGAGGTTAGCCCATGCTTATACTAGCGCCAGACCAACGGCGTATACAAAAACAAGCACGAGGAACACCGCCAAGTAACGCAGGGCTATTTTAGGGTCTAAATCGTTTTTCCAATGATACTTGCGTGAGAGCAGTGCCACTAAAACCATTACGAGGTAAATTAGCGGAATGATGACGCTGATGGTAATGAACATGAGCGGGTCAGACATCTCGTTGTTGCCCAAAATGGCATAGGCGATCATTCCGATTGTCCAAAAAAGCGCGCCTAATATGGCTGGCTGCGATTTGATGCCACGCATTTTTTGGATGCGCGTCACAAAAATCCCCATCAGCAGGATGAGCACAAAGTATCCACCCAACAGCCAAACCGTACTGAGCGCTTCTCGTGGCATAACGATCTCCTCAGATTATTATCACCAATTCTTAAGGTGTGAAAATTATATCAGGTGAAACCAGGGAGTATTTTTTCGTAAGCTTCTACTGGCTGTGGAAAGAATCGAATTAGCAGAGTAAACTCTTGTAAGTATATATTATATTTGTGAGGTTATTATGAGCAATTCAGAGCAAGCCAAAATCTGGAAGTGTGATGTTTGTGGATATGAATATCGCGGCAGCGAACCGCCAGAGATGTGTCCGCAGTGCGGCGCTGAACGCGTACATTTTAAGAGCAGCGCTTCTCCGGTTCAGCGCGTTGTCATTGTGGGCGCAGGGATAGCTGGAGTGAGTGCAGCAGAAGCTATCCGCGATGATAAGTCCAACGCCACAGTCACGCTGCTTTCCGATGAAGTCCACTTACCTTATTCCCGTATGAACCTGACGCGTTACTTGGCTGGCGAAGTTAACCTCGATAAACTCGACCTGCATCCCCAATCCTGGTATCAGGAAAACCAAATCGAACTCTACCTCAAAAGTCCCGTAACCACGGTTGACCCAAAGCAAAAGATCGTGCGCCTTGCGGATGGTCGCGAGTTCGCTTATGACACACTGCTCCTGACCAACGGCGCGCATCCTTTCGTTCCGCCGATCGCGGGCGCTCAAACCCCGGGGGTGCAGACCCTGCGCACCTTAGAGGATGCAGACGCCATCCTTGCAGCTATGGCACAACCGATCAACGTAGTCTGCATCGGCGGAGGTTTACTTGGGCTGGAGGTCGCCGGTGCGATCTCGCGGCGTGGCGCTAAAGTTACAGTGGTGGAGAGTTTGGCTTGGCTGCTTCCGCGCCAGTTGGATGAGGCTGCCAGCCATATCCTGCAAGCCAAAATCGAAGCCATGGGCATTCAAGTGATCGTTGGAGCACGCACGCAAGCTTTCGTAGGGGATGGGCGTGTGCGCGCTGTGCAGTTAGAGGATGGGCGCGAACTGCCGGCGGATTTAGTCGTGATCAGTGCCGGCGTGACCCCCAATTTGGATTTAGCCCGCCAAGCCGGGCTGACTGTCAATCGCGGCATCATTGTGGATGAGCACATGCGTACCTCAGACCCACAGATTTACGCTGCCGGCGATAATGCTGAGTTTCACGGCAGGCTGTATGGCTTGTGGATCCCTTCCAAAAAGGAAGGTGCCATCGCGGGTTATAACGCAGTTAACCATGAAAAAATCTTTAATGAGGATCCGCCCTCTGCAAGGTTAAAGGTGCTTGGGATTGACCTCTTGAGCGTTGGGCAGATTACATTACAAGAGGGCGATAAAGTCCTGGCGCAGCAGACGAATGGGAATTATGCCAGCTTCGTTTTCCACGAAGGCAAGCTTGTTGGCGCGATCCTCTTGGGGGATACCAGCCTGGCAGTCCTAGTCCAGAATGCTGTCGACGCCCATCAGGATTTCAGCCAGGCGTTAGCTCAGGGCATTACCACTGCGGAGTTTATGCAGCTGCTCAGAAATTAGCCATTATAAGATCAAAATTAGGCAGGAAAATGCTCCCGACTGTGTTTTTATATGATGGAGCATGATTTAAAGCTGCCGCAGCCAGATGCCTGACCGGTTAGGTTGTATTTCGACAGCCCCCGCTGGGAGATGATACAGATGTGTAAGCGTCTCGGCGGTAATGATTTGCTCAGCTGCACCCACGCGCACCTTGCCGTTGCCCTCCACCAGAACGGTTTGTGTGCTGATTGTCAGGGCAATTTGCGGGTCGTGCGTGGTCATGAGGATAGTAACGCCGGCCCGGTTCAGCTCCTTCAGCGTCTGCAGCAAACGGTATTGGTTACCTAAATCTAAGTGCGCCGTGGGTTCATCCAGCAGCAAGATCTCCGGCTCCTGCGCTAAAGCGCGTGCCACCACAGCTAACTGCCGCTCGCCGCTGCTGAGCTTATCCATGGGGGCATCGACAAGCGCAGAAATCCCGGCGCGTGCCAGCGCTTCCCGCGCTACGCGATGATCTTTCTGGCCGGGCATCTCGACTAACGTCAGATGCGGCGCACGCCCAAATTGCACATACTCCAACACCGAGTAAGTGTAGGGCAAGTGTTCAGCCTGAGGAACAAGCGAAATCCGCCTGCCGAGCTCTCCTCGGGTGTAGCTTTGCAGAGGTCGGCGGCTCAAACTCACAGTTCCCGCTGTCGGCAGCAACCACCCTAATGCCATATAGAGCAGCGTGGTTTTTCCCGCGCCGTTGGGTCCCAAAAGCACAGCCAAACTTCCCTTTTCGAGGTCATAGTTCAAATCAGTGAAGACTTGACGTTGACGGGAATAGCCAAAGGCAACAGCTTCAAAGCTAAGCAAGGCTTCGCTCATGCCGGCACCGCCTGTCTGCGCCGCGCCATCAGAATCACAAAGATCAGCGCGCCTAATAGTGAAGTGAGGATCCCGAGCGGAATTTCGCCAATGATAAGCAGCCGCGCCAGGTCATCACATAAAATAGCAAAGATGCCACCTAAAAGCATCGCCGCTGGCAGGCTGCGGCGCGTATCAGAGCCAAAAAGCCCACGGGCAATGTGCGGCATGATCAGCCCCACCCAGCTGACAATGCCTGCCACCGAGATAATCGCCGCCGTGGCAAGGACTGCTGCTGTCATCAGCAGCAAGCGCTCCCGCCGAGGTGTAGCACCAAGTGAAAACGCAGTCGTTTCCTCTAAAGCCAGCAGGTTCAACCGCCAGCGGAAGACAAACATAATTACTAGACCCACTAAGCAAGCCGGCAGAATGGAAAGGAACTTCGTCCAAGTGATGCTCGCCAAGCCTCCTAACATCCAAAAGGTTATCTCTGGAAGCTGCCGCATGGGATCTGCCATAAACTTGATGATGCCTACTCCAGCTGAAAACAGTGCCGAAACCGCAATCCCAGCCAGCACCAAGCGTAGCAGCCAATCGCCAATATGCATGCGCTGGGCAAGCAAATACGAAAAGCCCAGCCCTATAAAAGCAAAGACAATCGCCAATCCTTGCACCGCCACTGATGACGCCCCGAGATAGACGATGCCTAGAGCTGCGCCGAAAGCTGCTCCCTGAGAAACACCCAAAAACCCGGGCTCCACCAGGGGATTAGCAAAAATCATCTGGAATACGGTGCCTGCAGAAGCCATCACCATCCCGAGCAGCAACGCGGTAAGCAAGCGCGGCAGCCGCACGTTGAAAACCAGCAGCCTGGCAAGCTCGTTTTCCTGCAGTTGTTCCAGCCGCACCAAACCGGCTTGCGGGTAGCGTCCCAAAAAGAGCGAAACCAGAAAAATCAGCACCAGCCCGCTGGTGAGGGCGAACCAAATCCAGCTATGTTTGGTTGCAGCAATTTCTGTGCTCTTAAGGAGTGTAACGTCATTCAAGGGAGATCCCCTTGCAGCGCGGGCTTGATTTGGGCTTCGAATGTGGCTGAATCTATGCCATAAGCGAATTGATAGAAATCCTGCACTGCCGGCATCAAGTTTTCTGGCTTGAGTCGCTTTGGGTACAGCACCGTCGCAAGCCATTGCAACCCTAAGACCCAGCGTGTGTCCGGCTGATCCCAGCTATAGAGGTCCTTGGGGAAGCCAAGCAGTTTGCCATCTTGGACTGCGCGCAATGTTTTCCACTGCGCATCCTCCTTGAGCGAGGCGACCACGGTGCTGGGGTCATCGTTATACGCCACAATCAAAATCACATCGGGATCCCAAGCAGCGATTTGCTCGATGGTGACTGTGGTCCAGCCAGAGCTGGCTTGCACATCCTGCCAAGCCACCGCCCCACCCGCCATTTCGACTAAGCGAGTTTGCATCCAACTGAGCGGTGGAACCGTAAATGCCACGGCGCCATCTTTGAGCGCATATTGGAGCATAAGCGTGCTTGGGCGGGATGCCTCAGCCGGCAACGCTGCATTGATAGCATCCACCTTGCCTTGATAATAAGCCGCGAGCTCCTCGGCGCGCTGGGGGTTGTCAAAAATTTTGCCCAAAATGTCCAAATCGCGTGCGTATTGTTCGGGCGTTTCAAAATCTACATACACCACCGGAATATTGATCGCTTCGATAGGCGCGCCATACTTCTCAGCGTTGCTGCTTTTCATCACCACCAGGTCCGGCTCCGCGCTGACAAACTGCTCCACGCCGGCATCGCGCTGAAGCCATGCCTTTTCGGCATAGTTTGGGTCCAGCAAAGAAATAAAATTGACATCGCCTTGTGCGAAATCCTCAAAAGCGACCACGCGTTCTCGCGCCTCGGGGAACATATACATCGCATCCAAAACCATAATGGAGGCTTTGCCCGTCACCACAATACGCTGTGGAAGGAAATCGAGTGTTACCGTGCGACCCAAGGCGTCCGTAAGGGCCAGTGCAGGGGTGGTTTTCGTTGGCAGCTCGGCAGGGGATTGGGTAGCAGGCTGCGTCACGGTTGGGTTAGTGCATGCCGAGAGCAGCAAAATACTTATAAGGAACAGCCCTAACCATCGTTTTTTCATGTGTTCTTTTCTCCTTGGAAAAATTCAGATTGATTTTCTTTCAAATAAGCCAGGATCCCCGCAATTTGGCTGCGCCGAAAAGCCCGCACCTGCGCTTCGAAAGGCGAGTCAGTCAGGTCAAGCGTCTTTTGATCAGCAAGCCATTGTTCTGCTACAGCCAACTGGGCGGTGTAGAGCGCATGCACAATCTCCTGAGGCACTTGAGGAAAAAAATACAAGCGCGCAAACCACTCCTGCCGGAAAGCGCGCGGGGATGCCACCGGTGTGTGCATCCAGGAAAGAAAAGCCTCCTCACCTGCCGGCGTCAAAGTGAAAACCTTGCGCTTGGGTGAGGCTTCCCCTGGCATTTGCGTGGAGGTGAGCAGCCCTTGCTGTTCTAACTTGTTGAGCGCCGCATAGAGGCTGGCTGGCTTCACGTTCCAGATCAAGCCTAAGGTTGCGCTCCAGTTTTGCAACAGGTCATAGCCGTATTGCGGCTGCTGGCGGGTCAGCCCGAGCAGGGCATATTCGAGGTGCATGGGCAGTGATTTGCGTGGGGACATTTTATCTGCCTATTCATTAATTAAGTAGCTGAATTGTAACCGAAAAATGGGACTTTGCAGAGGTATTGCACCAAAAATTGCTGCAACGGCAGCCGAAAATGTTGGACAAAGCGCAGCGGTTTTGCTATAATTTGAATGTCAATGGGCGCGTAGCTCAGCTGGTTAGAGCGCACGGTTCACATCCGTGAGGTTCGGAGGTTCGAGCCCTCTCGCGCCCACTTTTCTTTTAAAGATCTCACATCCGAGCCCTTTACAGGGTGCTGCGCGAAGGTTAGGCGGCCCGAGCCCCTCCGCACCCATATTCTATTTTACTTGCCTCACATCCGTGCACCCTCAGGGGGTGTAATAAGGTTCGGAGGTAAGTCCCCGAAACGGGGATCGAGCCCTCTCGCGCCCATATTCCTTTTAACTTGCCAAAAAACACGGTACGCATCCGTGCTCAAGCGAGGGCTGCGCAAAGGTTCGGAGGTAAGTCCCCGAAATGGGGATCGAGCCCTCTCGCGCTCACTTTTCTTTTAACACACTTAAAATACGGTTCACATCCGTGCTCAAGCGAGGGCTGCGCAAGCGGTACGATCACGGCCTTTTGCTCATACAAGGCAATATTGAAAGGAATTGGCGAATACCATTTGACTGCAGCAATATCTTCTCTAATGAGGATAGCCATCACAATTATTTAGGTAACGCCCTATAGGGTGTAAATCAACAGGCCCTGAAGCTTAGCCACATCCTCCATCTTCCCGCAGACGCCTTTGATGGTGCAGCCAGTGCCTTTGGATGTTTCCTGGCATTGAAAACAAAATATGCTCATATGTGTGCTCCTTCGAAAAAAAATTTATTGCTTAGATGGCAATTATCTACGAAGTCAATCTGAATTACCGGAGCCATTTGGGAGTGATTTTTCACAAAGTTCTTGCGTGCTTTTGGTCACGTTTCTCATCCTCTTTCAAGTCTATACAATTTTCCCCAATGACAAATAAGGAATAATCCGCCCCGGGATTAGCGGGGCGGATTATTTCCCTAACTAAGTTCAAAAAGCTGTGGCTTGTGATCCTATTCAGCTACGATGAGGACATCATCAATCGCCGCTTCAACCAGACTGCCACCTTTGAGGTCTGCCGCTGAGATCAGCAGATAAATCGTCTGACCTCTAAAACCGTTCAAGCTAAAGGTAAACTGCTGCCATGCGGCATCATCATCAACGCTCGCTCCAACTTCTTGGAAAATCTGTTGCGTGGTTGCTCCCACAACTCTTACCCGCAAATAGTCCACTGAGGAAGAATTATTGGCGTGGGCAAAGTAGTACCAGAACGAGAGAGTGATGTCACCTTGTGTTGGCAACAAAATCATCGGGGAACGAATACTCGTGAAACCACCATCAAGATCATAAGCACCAGCCTCGGCTCCTGCGAGGGCTCCGGTAACTAAATCGTATGATCCACTATGCGTCGTGCCTAACTGTTTATAACCCATGTAGTTTGTATCTTCTGGATTACCTCTTTCAAATAGCCCTGAGGTAGCCGTATCGGTGTTAAAGGGATTGACGATCCAACCGAGATCACTCTCGAAGTCATCAAAGAAGATTTGCCCTGGTTTAGGTTCGACCATGATGGATACCACCGCAATCGGAGAATCGAGACGACCATCATTCGCCTTATAGGTGAATGCGTCCGTACCGATATAGCCAGGATCAGGTGTATAAACTAGGTTGGGTTCTAATCCCTCAATTGTGCCGTGAGAGGGCAAACTTACCACTAAAAAGTAGAAGTCATCGCCTTCCAGATCAGAACCAGTCAAGGTTATTTCTACTGGCGTATCCGCCTGAGTCGTATAACTTAAATCATTTGCAACTGGCGGGTCATTCACGGGATTTACAGTAATGTTAACCGTTGCTGGATCAGATTGAAGTGCTCCATCCGAGACGATAAAGGTGAATTGGTCAGTTCCTGAGTAGTTCAATTCCGAAAGATACACAAATACTGGGCCATCATCACTGCTCAAGGAGCCATGGGTAGGACCTGAGGTTATCATATAATGCAAAGGGTCACCATCAGGGTCAGATCCCTCTAGCACGATATAATATTCTGTATCTTCATACGCTATAACATCTTGATCATAAGCTTCAGGCTGTCGGTTAGTCTCACTCGTCACAGTAATAGTGACTTCGGCTTCATCTATCCAATACTCAGCATCATAAACCCTGAAAGTAAAGCTATCGGATCCAACATAATCAGTAAATGGTGTATAGGTCAAGTCGGGGGCAGTACCACTAAGCGTCCCGTGCTCTGGTTGCGTTACCACTTCGAAGAGTAATGTATCCCCATCCACATCCTCCCCTTCCAATGTTATCGAAAGAGGTAAATTCATTGGTGTAGAAACGAGTTGCGGTATGGCAACAGGAGCATCGTTTGTTGCTGCAACGATTACTCTAACCGTTGCGGGTGCCGATTGGTCCTGACCATCGCTCACTGCGTATGTGAAGCTATCAATACCATTCCAATTTGCCTCGGGGGTATAGTAATGGGTGCGTCCTTCACCGCTTAGCGTGCCGTTAGTGGGTTGGGTCAGGATAATATAAGTGAGCACATCACCTTCCACATCTGAACCGTTTAGGCTGAACTTAATGAAATAGTCTTCATCGATGTTCAATCTCAAGTCATATGCTACGGGAACATCATTAACCGAATTTATGGTGATGCTGATTGTGGCAATCTCCGAAGTCAGCGTGCCGTCTGTCGCCGTAAAGGAGAAGCTATCAGACCCATAATAGTTTGCATCGGGGGTATAGGTCAATTCCGGAAGTGTTCCAGTAAGCGTACCATGTCCTGGATTTGATTCTAAGTTGTACGTGAGAGTGTCGCCATCCGGATCCGTCGCCACAAGAGTGATATTGAGGGTACCATCCTCATCCATAGATAAGGTTTGGCTTTGAGCTTGGGGGGCGTCATTGACTGGCGTGACGGTAATCGAAACCGTTGCTGGGTTCGAGGTAAGCTGCCCGTCGCTCACGGTAAAAGTAAAGCTATCGCTACCATTAAAGTTCGCTTCAGGTTGATAGACTATGCTCGGCACAGTCCCGCTAAGCGTACCATGCGCCGGAGCTTGAACAATGCTATAGGTGAGCGGGTCACCATCAGGATCCGAACCAGTCAACGTGATGCCTAAAGTCGTGTCTTCAGCCAGGCTGACAGATTGCGGGTCAGCGATGGGTGGATTGTTCAGCAGAACGCCTTGGATCAGGACGTCATCCACAGCTGCTTCAACCAGGCTGGCTGTACCGTTATCTGCGGCGGCTATCAGTATCCTGATGGTCTGCCCGGCAAAAGCGCTGATATCCGAAGTTAAGCCTGCCCAAGCGGCATCATCATCGTTACTTGCTCCAAGCTCTTCGAAAATCTGTTGAGACGTATTCCCGATTATTGTAATCCTCAGGTAGTCTGCAGAAGATGAATTGCTTCCGTGGGCAAGGTAGTAACTCAAGGTCAGTGTCAGCTGGCTGTTAGCAGGCAAAGTGATTGAGGGAGAGATAATGCTTGTCACCCCACTATCAATATCATATGAGCCCGCATCCCTCCCTGCCAAAGGTCCTGTCACCAAGTCATAGCTCCCCGAGACAGTAGTACCCAATTGTTTCGGGCCATTTGAATTCGTATCTTGAGGATTTGCCCTCTCCCACATTCCTGTAGTCGCATTATCTGTGCCATTGGGATTTCGCACCCACCCTAAATCGGTCTCAAAGTTATCCCAGAAAATTTGTACTGGACCAGGTGGATTAACCGTAATGGAGACGGTTGCTGGGTCGGAATCCACTATACCATCATTCACCTTGAAAGTGAAATTGTCGGAGCCCGTAAAACCACTAGCGGGTGTATAGAGGAGGTTTTGGCCGCTGCCACTCAACGCTCCATGGGTGGGATTGGTTACCACCGTGAATGTGAGCACGTCGCCATCCGCGTCAGAGCCTTGCAATACGATAATCACTGGCACATTTACTATCGTAGTTATAGACTGTGGTGTGGCAATGGGTTTATCATTTACAGACTGCACCGTAATACTTACTGTAGCAGGTGCTGAGTCCACAAAGCCATCATTGGCAACATACATGAAGGAATCTGTGCCAAAGTAATTGGCAGCGGGAGTATAGGTAAGGGTAGGAGCGATCCCAGAAAGAGCACCGTGCGCAGGAGCTGCAGTGACTCTGAAAGTTAGTGGATCCCCATCCCCATCCGAGCCAGAGAGGGTCAAGTTTATCGGGACGTCTTCATTCGTAGTTATGCTTAGGTCATTTGCATCTGGAGGTTGATTATCACTGCGCAAAACAGTCAGGAATATAGCGCTAACCGCTCCCCAATTTCCTGCTTGGTCCTTCCCACGAATAAAGAGTGTGTGCCTGCCTTGAGTTAAACCCGAAGTAGCTACGACAGTAGTAACGGCTTCCATTGAACTATTGAATGAACCATCGGCAGCTGCCATCGGGATGGCGGTTGCGCCACTGATCCACGGCGGAGTATCGATATAGTATTCGGCTTGGCTAATTGTCTGTACTGGTTCGCTGCCGTTGCGACTACTATAGCGCGTATCGTTAATCGTCGCACTCAATGTGGGATTTTGCCCCACAATTACCTCTGCCTCACTCAAAGCCAAATTAATTGCATCAGGTCCAGAGGGGGTCATGTAAGGTGTGCGCACCACTTTTGCGGCATAAAGCAGTGCTTGGAGATTAGCGGGATAGATTGTACTTTCAAAGCTGGAACAGCTCTGGAAAAAAGCTGTGCCCATTTCAATCGTATACGCTGCAACACCTAATTGTCCATACGCCAAATCAGGCGTTACTCCTGAGCAAAGGTAGAGATCCTGACCCGTTTGACCCGGAAGATAATTATTAAAGTAAGCAATTTTACGGCCTAAAGTTTGCAATTGTGTATCATTGGGGGTTGTACTTGAGGTATAACTCCAAGGCCAGAGGACGTACCCACCATAGCTGTGCAGATCAATAAAAACGCCAGTGGCATCTAAGGGGGCCGCACCAGAATCGCGCTGGTCAGGAAATAGGGAAAGCATATAATCCCTAATTGCCCGAGTTTCAGGTTCTGAATCTGCAGCAGGGCCGCGATAAGTTGCATCGCAGGGGCTAGAGCTAGAACCTGCTCCACCCCATTGGTAGTTAAAGTTACGATTCAGATCAGCTCCGCGGTTAGTACTGGTTACCCCGCAATAATTCTCATTTGTGTTTTTACGCCAGGAAAGGCCACTTTCAGCCTCTTTACGCCCATCTGGGTTTGCCTGGAACATAATATGAATTTCATGATAGTCCAATATCCAGGTTACATCTGGATTGTCGCCATAATTATTAACTAGATACTCCGCAAACCGTAAGGCGGTTTCAGCTGTTGTATATTCTCGGGCATGGATAGAGGCAATCATAAACAATCTGGGCTTGTCAATCTGGATCTGATTATTGGTCAGCTTCAATACCATCATGTCATAACCATCAGATTGACCTACGCTCTTTTCCCACGAATCACCAACATCAATCCATGTAGCTAAGTTAGGATGTGTATTGGCGACTGACTGGGCTGTTGTATATGTCTCTTCAACCGTGCGATAGCAACTATAACCCGGGATAGTATTTATGGATTGAGAACTAAGGAGCTCAAGGCGCTTGTAATTCTCAGTCTCAGTTTCATCGATTGAGACGGTAAAGCCTAATTTCTCTATCTCAGGAATTCTGGATTTCGCAATAGCGACTAAGACATATTTTTCCGATAGGTTGTTATATTCAAACAAATCAAACGCAGAAAGTAGATCAATTTGTTTGATATCTTTATAATACACTCTAACAACCACCTCTTCGTCTTTGTCTCCAACCTGACACACACTTGCAGCTTCTACTGATGCTCGTGGCAAGATCGGTATCAGTTGGACGAAAAAAACAAAGAGTACAAGTACACAAATACCAGGTAATCTCTTTTTCATCTTGATCTCCTTTTAGGGTAATGCAATTTTGTAAATTTCCAACGAGCCGTGTAAAACTACCAAAGGAATTTTAGGAGATTTATTTTTTTCATAGGCATCCTTTCTATTACAGATAATCATCATTGCATCATCATGCAACTTTTATGCCATTTTGACAATCATCTGCTCATTTAGATCCTAGATAAATGACTAAAAAGAAATTTATATTTTTATGTAACTTGCTAATAATATTATACCACATATTGTATTTAGTGTAAGGTTTTTGCATCCATTTTATGGATTTACCTCCTCATACAAGAATATGAAGACACCTCAGGCAGTAAACCTAAGGCGTTTCCATAAATTTTATATATTACTTAAGCAAAAGTGGAAGGTAGTTTGTGAATTTTTGATAAACAGTTATCGTGACCGTCGCAGGATTGCTATTATATTCACCATCATTTACTGTAAATGTGAACTCATCAGCACCTATATAATCTTGATCCGGTATATATACCAAAAAAGGTGCAGTACCTTGTAGCACGCCATGAGTCGGCGGTGTGCAAGTAAAAGTATATTCACTATCTTGTGATGGATATATGCCTGTGTTATTTTGTCCTTGTGTAACTATGCTAATTCCCCCGCCATCATCCACAAAAGCTAATTCAATCTCCATGGGTTCATTGATGAACGTCCAAATATCCTGGTCCAGTGCTACTGGTGGATCATTGACCGGATTGACATAAATCCGCACGCCGGCTGTATTAGAATAGCGCTCCCCATCATATAATCTATATCTAAAAGCCTCACTCCCAAAATAATCGGGGTTAGGGGCATATGAAAAAGAGCCGTTTGATTCGAGGTTAACTGTACCATGGCTTGGCAATTGCACTAACTCAGCTGTGATAGAAGATTCTAGCGGAAAGATATCATTTGCTATAACGCCTTGCTCCACGGGTACATCGAGCTCCTCATCCTCATTTACATTATAAAAATCATCCACTGCAGAAAAATCACTCCCCACATGGGTTGCAGGATCTCCAAAGAGAAGATAAGTGTTTAACAATTCTAAATAAGCCCCCGTTGCCCATAAATATAACTTTCCGTTACTGGCCGCCTGCCCTAAGTTAGTCATTCTCAAGGCAAAAATAGCGTCAAAAAAGCCACGGTCGAGATATTCATGGCCGCGTGCAACGCTTATGCCGGTTGGAGACCAAGCCGCTATTGCTCCTTTTCCAGGGACTTTTGTAAATTCTTCTGCTAAAGATTTATTATATTGGTAATTATTGGGATAAATATAATAGCCATCCCAACACGTCATCGATAATACTATTGGATATTGTCCTTGATTGGTCAAGGAGTTAATATTTGCAACAATAAACATTCCCGGAAAAGGTGCGGACCACATGTTGACCGCAGCATGACCAATATAATTTACCAGAAATTTCCCGGAATTGATCCCATTAATAATTGCTGCGCGAGCCTCATTGATCGTTGGATGCGTAACGCCTAGGTAAACTCTTTCAGCCTCATAGTTATCGGGTAAAGCTTCACGCAGCAATTCATCTGAAAGATTTGGAAACGGCCAGCCAGATTCGTAACTATCAGCAATGGCTAAAACCTTTTGCTTCCAGTCCCCTTGGGCTGGCTCTACTTCATAAGCAATTATTTTATTAACAACGTTTTGCGCTTCTACCATCGTATTGACGGCTAACCTACCTAACATCAGGTCAGGCAACTCGTCCATTCCCATCAGCGTGACATATTTGTTATCAGCGGCAGTCTCCCCCAATTCTGGGTCAACAACCGAAAGATATGGAGGCATATAGTTTGTACGGTTAAACCCTAAATAATTCTTAGGGTCAAAACTCGCATCCCCCAATAAAACTACATAACTGGGCGCCGGCGCTTGCCAGGTGGAATACGCCAGCGCCAAAAAGTCGCGGATGGCGGTGGGGTTTGGAATACCATAATTGAACTCATCATAGAGATCCTGCACATCAACCACAGCCGTGCCTAAGCTTTGTTCCTGCCTGTAGCCCGCTAATTGATTTGCTTGATCCAGAAAACTGCCATGGGTAATTACCAGGTAATCCGCTGCGTGAGAACTCGACTGCCAGTCCGAAGGTTCATCCCAGCTAATGCCCGAAACGGTGAGAAACGCATTCTCTGTGCCGACCCAATACTCCGCCGCACTCGTGACGTCAGCCGAAAATCTGAGCAGATATTGGGCGCCTTCTAAATCAATAGCGGCATTTTCAATGCGCTGTACATGCGTTGGATCGCTCAGGTCAAACACCTGCAACCCTTCATTTGTGCTAAAGCCATGCACGGTGTAGTTCCAGCTGCCGGGCGTAGGGGTCTCAAAACGCAGGAGGTCATTGTTAGCCACAAATTGCCTGCTGTATGCGAAATTGACCCAATCAATATAATAGATTTCATCAACTAAATCTGTCGTAAATTCGAGAGTATTATCTCCAACGACTAATCTCTCGGCTGGGAACTCAAAAAAAACATTCGTGAACTCAAAAGACCCCCAAGTTATAGGCTCTCCCAAAACTTCTCCATTGAGCTTAAGGATGGCTCTGTGCTCTGGAATTTCCAAGTAGCTATAAAGTGAGGCTGTGATCACGCCAGGATCAGCACTTGGATTATCTACAGTAAAATGCAAAGTTATACTCTGATGCCCAGTTTGTTGTGGGTAAACGTACTCCCCCAAAAAATGCTCAAACTCATCTGGCGCAGTGATATAAGCAATGTAATTAATATTTGCCTCATGGTATAACGAAGCTAGGTAAGCCTCTGCAACTGGCGATTCATTTGGCGCCCCTTCAACTGATCCCATTCTTAGCCCAACCATATTTCCAAAGGTCAGCCAATAAACATTCTCGGAGGTATATTTGCTTTGGATGGCTTGGGCATAAAACAGAATGCCATCTCCCGGTGAGAATTGGTGGGGGAGCGCACTTTCGACCGCAATCGCTACCTCGCTGCCAAGGTGGAAGAGCTGCAAGGTTTGCGGATCAATCGTGGTTACGGGCACACCTGCAGTTTGCAGCTGCTCATAGCTCAAGCGGTAAATGCCTTCCTGCCGCGTAGTGATACGCCACGCTGGCGACGGCGGCATCCAAGGGGTCGCAGTTATTTCTGTGGGTGTATTTTGGCGCCAACTCCGTGCCACAGCATAATTCAACAAATTGCTCTCAAAAAATCGTTCATATTCTGCCGATTCCGGTTTCGAAAATCCCACTTGCGTAGGCTCAACTTTACCTTTGAATTTAACTTCTACCCGCAAGCTTTCATAAATGGTCACCTTTTGGTTCAATGGCGAAACTTGGACCGGATAAAGGCTTATGCCAGCCACACGCTGCTGCCGAATTGTGCCAATATTACTAACCTCCGCCAAAACATCCGGGTATTGTTCTGCTGAGCGATAAACATGAGGATCCGCAATTCTCTCTGTAATGATGCTGTATGAATCGAAAAATTGTGCACCTTCAGATGGCGCATTTATGCTCGTCTTTTGGGTTTCTACAGGCATTATTTGTGCGGAAAAGCTCTGTGTATGCGCTTTGCCAGGGGTCACTTTAAGCTCAAGCTCAACGCCAAAAGGTATCCCGATAGTTTCCACAAGCATAGGAACCTGCGGAGCCCCTTCTTCAAGTGATTGCAAGTATCCTGGCAAGATGATCTGGGTGTAATTTTTCCCCTCTGCCTGAATTTCTTGCAGCGTTAATGACTGCCAGGGCACAGTCACTTCAAAAACTAACCCAGATTCAGTAGCTGCCACCAGCTCCATCGCCGGGGATTGCACAGATGCCTGGGCTGTTGGAATGCCATTCCCCAAGAGAAACACACATAGCATCATTAAGCTGAAACGAGTTAGTTTTTTTCTCATAGGAGGGCTCCATAGCAAACCACAAACTGAGTTCTGGCTTGCTTTTATTTCAATTATTAATTATATCAACAGGCGGCTAAGAATATATTGCGGAGAGCTAGACTTATCAAAGTTAAAAGTTTTTAAAGGAGTCTGCTGCGTCAAGTCTGCCAAGTTAGCCAAGATGAGCTGCACAAATTGGGGCTGGTAGTAAGGTATAAAAGCGGTTTGCAACAGTTGGGAGGCGCCTTCTAACGGGGTAAGGTTTTTCAACGTGCTTTCACCTTTTCCATCCAAAAAGTATAACCCTTTTAGGGGTGCTCTTTCTGGTGAGTAGCGGCTGGAAAAGTAATGCCAGGGGGTGCCATAAATCCAGAAGTCCTTTCCCTGCCTTCGAACCACCACCTGGTCTTCCCCTAAAAGCGTTACATCGGCGTTTTGGGCCAGGAGCTCAGCCAGGGTAGACTTACCGGCGCCCGAATGACCCACAAAAGCATAACCTGCCCCGCCCAGGCTCACGCCAGCAGCATGCAAAATCCATCCGCCAAAGCTGCCTAACCAATTGGCAAATAGGACAATTTCGAGTTCTCTTGGCAAGATCTGGTCGGCACCTTGCTCACCAGGTCGGAAGTCTCCATCAACTTGCCCAGCAGAAAAATCTGGCGCCACCCGCAGCACGCGCAACACGGGCTGCATGGGATTATAGAAAATCAGGAAATCTTGATTGTCTTTCCATAGCTCCCAAATCTTGGTGCGGTAAACAAGCTGCTGCCAGCGCAAATCGCGGGAGAGCTCTGCTTGATTTACCTGCAATATAAGCTGACGAGAAACAGCCGAGGCTTTTTCCTCCTCGGCTGTTTTAAACACGTTAAAACGATCCTCTATTGGCGGAGCAATGGCATGCACCCATGGGCTATCAGACCAATACCATAGGCTGCACTCTGCAACCCGCAGCCCCCAAAGAAAATCTTTCTCTACATTCATGCTTAGGTATCTGGCAGCACGAGAGCGTTTAATAATGTTCTCTCTGCTTGCTCATTTGCTATGGAACTCAGCGCCCCGGTCCTTCATAGCAGCCTACATGTGCTACAGCACATCCTGCGGGCGTAAATGCTGTTGGCAGCGGGCTGGTATGGCAGGTGCCTAACACCGCATTTTTCATTTCTAGATGCACTTTATCAATTTTAGGTGCTTGATAAGGTTTCTTTACTTTTTCCATAATTCCTCCATAATATCAAACGGCTTGTTCAATAGCCTGAACTCTCTGCCGGGTCAACTCACATAAAAAGGGAACTGGCGTCTCGAGATCATCGAGCATAGCCTGTGACCAGGCTGGACATTGATTGCACAATAAAAATGAAGTGCAATCTAGGCATTCAACCCGTTTCTGTCTTTTAAGTGTGCGAATCTGCCCTAGCTTTTCCCAGGCTTCTGGGAAGGTTATATCTAATAAATTGTAGCACGGATTTCGTACCATCGCGCAAGGGCTAAGGTTGCCGTGCGCATCAATATGAAAGGCGTGGTAAGCTGCGCCGCAAGAAAATACATGCTCCTTATCCGCTAACAGATCTTTCCGCTCGCTAATTACATCTTTCCAGGCGCCCAGCCGTTCCGGGTCTTCCACATCCAGGCGAATCATTTCTTCGAGGTCGAGCTGCAAAGGGTTTTGCAGGCTGCCTTTGCCATCCAGCCGTGGCCAAAGCAAACTATCATAGCGGAAGTTCAAACCCTGCTCGGCTGCAAAAGCCCGCATCTGTGGTAATTCCTGCTGGTTGAGGGAGAGCACAAAGGTTTTTAAGCTGAGCGGCAGGTGATAATCCAGCGCCGTTTGGATGCCGCGCAAGCAGCGCTCAAAAGAGCCAGGAGTGCGGGTCAGGCGCTCATGCGTCTGCGCCGTGGCGCCGTAAATGCTAATCTCAATCCCGCGCAAGCCATATTCCACTAGCATTGCTGCGATCTCTGGCGTCAACATCGATCCATTTGTAAAGAGGGTAACGAGCAGCCCCTTCTCGCGAGCATAGCGGAAGATTTCACCAAAGTCCGGTCGAATGAGGGGCTCGCCACCCGTTATGAGCAGAAATAAGCAACCAGCATCCACTAATTGATCTAAGATGTGTTTGACTTCTGCGGTCGTAAGCTCGGCTTGGCGTGCGGTGGGGCTGGCGGCAGGTTGATTGATGTAACAGTGCACGCAGGCGTAGTTACAGCGTTCGGTCAGTTCAATGGTGCCGCTGATGGGGTAGCGCTGCGTGCGCAGCGGCCCCCAAATATTTTCGGTGAGTTCGTCAAAAGCGAGCCCTTGCTCGTTTTCGCAAATCATAGCTCAATCACCTCTTTTACCGCGCCAAAAGCCTCAGCTTCTTGTAAAAACGCTTCGATATCCTCCAGAACAATCGCCGGATCTGCTTCAAATTCACTCAAGACCGCTGATTGCAGTTCATTCAATGATCGCGGCTGGCTAAGCTGTTCCCACAAAAATGCTCCCACTTCGTTTAAGGTAAATACCGCTTCCATTTCAGCTACATTTTGCTTAACTGGCACCAAAATCATCTCCTCGACGATTTTGCGATAGATAAAATCTTCATGACGTTGATAACGTTTTTCTGTCATTCATTCTCCCCAGAGGTCTGTGGTTTTGGACGCAAGAGGCTGCTTTTAGCCCGCCCGCCGAGCTGTGGGAGTTTAATTCCTCGGCTGCGCCATGCCAAGCCTAAGCCCATCAAACGGTAAGCCAGGCTGCGCATGCTAATCTCCTTGCCTGCACGCTCAAGCGTTTCCAGCCTCCCAAGCAAATGCTCTTGCGTGATCAACCCGTCCTGTTCTAAAGCTTGGTCAGCTTTGAGAAGGAAGGCGTAGCTCCCCGCCTGTCTCTTTCTTTTAATGACGCGATGCACGAGCGGGCGGCCTTCTTCCGTGGTGAACAGCACCACATCCCCTACATGGATCTGATGAGGGACCACCGGCTTGACCAGCAAGATATCGCCCTCTTGGATGA
>Ga0208826_1001466_pt1 | contig 19791 bp, 9 predicted proteins | sample AD_UKC115_MetaG_FD_184451 | JGI IMG/M metagenome (GOLD analysis project Ga0208826, IMG submission 184451) | Active sludge microbial communities of municipal wastewater-treating anaerobic digesters from Hong Kong - AD_UKC115_MetaG (SPAdes)... | ecosystem: Engineered > Bioreactor > Anaerobic >...
AAAAGGAAGACGAATGCTTTAGCTTTGTCTTTTTTGCAGAATCAAAAATTACTGATAACCTGATTATCAAAATATTACGATTATCTTATTCAAAAAATTAACCTATGATTTATAGAGGAAAGGTATAAAAAAATAGTTATTTTATTATTAACTAAATGGTGATAGATGGAACAACAAATTATTTTTAATAAATCTACACAAAAATAAACAAAACTCAAATTCAATGAATTGAGAATCGATAAGTTGGATTGCGAATGAATACGGCTGAGTTTTGACTATGAGTTAATTAAAATGTTAAACTAAAGTTTATTGAAATTATTCAAGAATGAAATTCTTATCTGAATTGGGTTGATTCTTGGGATGCTCTATTTAAGAATTTATCATCTCCTCTGTTACATTGCCTGTACTCCAACAACTATAGTCTATGTATCCACCCAAAAATGTACCACCAATAACGATGTTGTAGCTTAGGATATTTTTGCAACACCATTCGGCAACTTCTTCCTTTTAATCACTTGACTATTTAAATTACACTTAATTGGGAGGTAATAAATGGATATGATCTTTGCTAACTACTCCTTGTAAAAATCTCTATATCCTTGTCAATTCTTTATTTCATTTTTTATAGCAAATTTAAAAAAGTTTTCTATAAACTAAATTCTTATAGATAAAGTGCATAGTTTTAACTTAGCGTGCTTGAAAAACAAGAAAATAGCAATTCCGATTAACTATTCTTATATTTTTATTCTTTTGTATGTTTGTTAAAAAATATAAGATAAATTTGAAAGCAAGTTGGTATCAAATCTCGGCATCCAAGAGATTCATTTTTTCTTTACCACTAAAGCTATATCTTTTTGCTTGCATCACCGTTATTATATTACACAAATTGTGTATCTTTGCAACCACAATTAAGTATTTTTTCTTTGTAATTTCATTAGAGGAAGAGACCAAAATATAACATTTATTTCATCAGTACAAGGGGAAAAATACTTTTTCTCTTTTGTCTTGAAAAATATTTTTTATTTCTTATTTTCTCTTAAAGTTGTATTCATTACTTAAATCTACGTTTTTCCGTTTTTAGCTTCAATAAATTAGATGGAATGATAAAAAAAATATTTTGTAAATTAATTCCATTCTTTCAAAAGATTAGCAAGATAAATTCCCGTTTTATCAAGCAATTTTTTCTCCCTGGTGTTGACCCAGGAACTGTTTAAAAACTATTTTTATATAATTTTGTAGCATTTTTATGAGTTAAACTCATCTTTTATTTGTTTTTAAACAGTTATATAATACTTCAATGAATCATTTTTATAATCAAAACATAGACGAAGTACTTCAGCAATTTGATGTAACCGCTGAAAAGGGTTTATCTACTGAAGAAGCAAAAAAACGTTTCCAACAATATGGTCCCAACCAATTAGAAACCATAAAACAAAAAACTACCTGGCAAATATTTATAAGTCAATTCAAAGGATCAATGGTGATGATTCTTTTTGTGGCTGCTATTATTTCAGGTGTGATTGGGTTACGGAATGGAGAGGGATTAATTGATACCATTGTTATACTTGCTATCCTTATTGTTAATGCCATTATTGGAACAGTAGAAGAGAAAAAAGCTCAATCTTCTTTAGAAGCTCTTAAAAAAATGAGTGCTCCACATTCTAAGGTCTTACGTGATGGGGAAATTATTGAAATTTCTACCATTGAAATAGTTCCTGGCGATATTGTAATACTGGATACAGGTGATATTATTCCTGCTGATATGCGACTGATAGAAGCAGTCAATCTTAAAATTCAGGAATCTTCATTGACAGGAGAATCGGTGCCTGTAGAGAAAAATACCGAAACTTTGAATACAGAAGATGTTCCTTTAGGTGATCGAAAAAATATGGCATTTTCTACCTGTGTAGTAACTTTTGGACGGGGAAAAGGTGTTGTAGTAGCTACTGGTATGAAAACTGAAGTAGGGAATATTGCCCATATGCTTCAACATACCGAAGAAACTGAAACACCTATGGGGAAAAGGTTGGAACAGCTTGGCAAAATTTTAGGTTATGTTGCAATTATTATTTGTGCTGTTATTTTTATTGTAGGTTTGCTTTATGGGAATGATTGGCTGGATATGTTTATGATGGCTGTTAGCCTTGCCGTTGCTGCTATTCCCGAAGGACTTCAGATTGTTTCTACTTTGGTGCTTTCTATTGGGGTACAACGAATGGTAAAACTTAATGCTATTGTACGTAGGCTACCTTCGGTAGAGTCATTGGGTAGCGTCACGGTGATTTGTTCCGATAAAACAGGCACTCTTACTCAGAATAAAATGACAGTGGTAAAAAGTTGGACCATAGAAAATGAAATTGATTTTCGTAATCAAAATATTTCTGAAGAATGGAATAACACCCAACAAATTCTGTTACAATCTGCATTGCTTTGTACCGATGCTCATCTAAGAATTCTTCCTGACGGCACTCACGAAAATGCAGGCGACCCAACTGAAACAGCAATTGTGGATATAGCCTTGAATCTGGGAATAAATAAAAATGAAGAAGAGAAAAAATTTCCACGCATCGCTGAAGTTCCATTCGATTCGGAACGTAAACGTATGGCTACTATTAATAAAATGGAAAATGGGAAACTACGTGTTAATGTGAAAGGAGGAATAGATGAGGTATTAAGTGTTACCTCTCATATTTTGGCACAAGATAAAGTTCGTCCAATTACTGATGAAGATATTACTATTATCAGAAAACAGAATGAGAATATGGCAGAAAAGGCTTTACGTATTCTTGCAGTAGCCTACAAAGATATTGATAAACTTCCCGACAAGGTGACCATTGAAACCATTGAGAACAATCTTATTTTTGTAGGATTGCTTGGAATGATTGATCCTCCACGTCCTGAAGTAAAAGACGCGGTAGCAAAATGTAAAGTAGCTGGAATCCAGCCGGTAATGATTACAGGCGATCATAAAATAACCGCTCTTGCTATTGCTAAAGAAATTGGTATTTATCAGGAAGGCAATGAGGCTGTTACAGGTTCTGATCTTGAAAAAATGTCTGATGATGAATTATATCGTCATGTAAAAGGATATTCTGTATATGCTCGAGTAGCACCTACTCATAAAGTTCGTATTGTAAAGGCTTGGCAATCGTATGGAGATATTGTTGCTATGACTGGCGATGGTGTTAACGACGCTCCTGCACTGAAGCAAGCTGATGTAGGAGTTGCAATGGGAATAGTAGGCACAGAGGTAACAAAAGATGTATCAGATGTTATCCTTACTGACGATAATTTTGCTACCATTGTTAATGCTGTGGAAGAAGGTCGCCGGATTTACGATAATATTCTCAAAGCTATTCAATATCTTTTATCATCCAATGTAGGGGAAGTTTTATTGATACTTATAGCTTCATTGCTGAATCTTGGCAATCCACTGACTCCAATACTTATTTTGTGGATAAATCTTGTAACAGATAGTCTGCCTGCTTTGGCGTTGAGTATGGATCCACCAGAAAAAGATATCATGACACGAAAACCACGAAACCCTAAAAAAGGATTTTTTTCCAAAGGAATGGTTTGGCGTATAATTTATCAGGGAATAACCCTCGGTTTAATTTCACTGGCTGCTTACCTCATCGGATTCAAAGATGGCGGTCAACCACTGGGACAAACTATGGCTTTTGCTGTACTCGGATTTGCTGAATTAATTCATGTCCGAAATCTTCATTCTAATAAAATATCTTGTTTCAAAATCAGTTTATTTGCCAATAAAGCCTTGATAGGAGCTGTTGTTCTTTCTGCAGCTTTTATGGTATTGATTCTTTTAATTCCACCACTAATGAATGTTTTTGGCATTGTTGCTATGGACAAAATTCATTGGATATATGTATTACTGCTTTCACTGACTCCTATTGCAGTGGTTGAATTGATGAAACTTTTTAAGATCAATAGCTCAAAAGATGAGTATTAAACTTTCAAGATATTTTATTATCAATAAGAATCTGGAATTGTTTTAACCCAAATTTGTCATCAGGTTAGAACTTTCTAACGGATTTTTTTAAGTAAAGGAAAACTTCTTGACAGAATTACCGAAAAGGATGGATTTATTGAATCGGTAAAAGCAAACGAGATGGATCGATTATTAATTTAATATTTGTTTTTTCGGTAGAGTAGTAATAAGTTTCGGTTTATTAACAGAATAAATTAGGTCAATATCAAAGACGTAAAGTCGTTTCGTCTATGTTTGGGAGAATAGAAAACAACTGATGCTTTATCTTGGTATTATCGAATATATTGTTGCTGACAAAATATGAACTCAACGGAAAATCTTCACCTAAAGATTTGATTTGTTTTTCTAACCGAAATAAAACAAGTGAAAATCAACAACAAATGCTATACTGCTAATTACCAAGAAAACTGTCAGTCTTTTGGAAAAATTGGAATTACGTATTACATAACTTTTACGAAGTTAAGAATTAACCTAATGATAAAAAAAAATTTTTTTTTATCATCTTTGTTCACTTCAAAAAAATTCATAACTTCAAAAACCTAAATTTTTTTCATTAAATTTGCATGTAAAAGATTGAAAAATTTGTTTATGAAAAACTATATTGTTTCAGCAAGAAAATATCGTCCGACCACTTTCAAATCGGTAGTTGGACAAACAGCTTTGACAAACACTTTAAAAAATGCCATAAAAACCAATCATCTGGCACATGCATATCTATTCTGTGGCACCAGAGGTATTGGCAAAACCACTTGTGCTCGAATTTTTGCAAAAACCATTAATTGTGAGCACCTTACAGAAGATTACGAAGCCTGCAATGAATGTGAATCATGTATTGCTTTCAACGAACAACGTTCCTACAACATTCATGAACTGGATGCTGCTTCCAATAATAGTGTGGACGATATTCGTTCCTTAATTGAACAAGTTCGCATTCCGCCCCAAATAGGGAAATACAGCGTGTATATCATTGATGAAGTTCACATGCTTTCTACCAGTGCCTTCAATGCTTTTCTAAAAATTCTGGAAGAGCCACCCGCACATGTTATATTTATTCTGGCAACCACAGAAAAACATAAAATTATTCCAACGATTCTCTCTCGTTGTCAAATTTATGATTTTAATAGAATTTCTGTTCATGAAATTGTTGAGCAGTTACAATATATTGCCCAGCAGGAAAATATCACGGCTGATATCAATGCTCTCAATGTGATAGCTCAAAAAAGTGACGGGAGCATGCGTGACGCTTTGTCTATTTTTGATCAGATGGTAAGTCTGTGCGAAAATAATATCACATATCAACAAGTGTTGGAAAATTTAAACATTCTGGATTATGAATATTATTTTCAATTAGTAAATGCTTTTTTAAAAGGAGATATTAGTCAATCGCTCCTGATTTTTAATGAAATTTTGAATAAAGGATTTGATGCCTATCATTTTATTACAGGACTTAGTTCACACTTGCGCGATATTTTGATTTGTAAAGATCCACAAACTATTCCTTTACTGGAAGTGGGGGCTGACATAGGAAAACATTATCAAACACAGGCGGAAAGTTGCTCTTCTGATTTTTTATTCAATGCCTTAAAAATAACCAGCGAATGTGAGCTCAATTATAATATCAGCAAAAACAAACGATTGTTGATAGAACTTACGCTAATACGTTTGTGTCAATTAACTAAGGAAAACCAACCAATTGTTGAAGAAGAAAAAATACCCCTGCAAAAAATTATACCTAACGACCATTCTATAAATTCAAAAAATTATCAAAAAGACGAAATTCAGGCTCATAAAGAAAAAACGAATTCAAGAAATTCTGTGAAAGGAATTAATAATGTTTCAGTGAAAGAGCCTAAACAAAAGTATATCCAACCTCCAGTGAGCATTTCTATCAATTCTTCTAATACAACTTCGGAGGAAATTCCAGAAAAAAAAGTAACCTCTGAAATCATTCAAGATGAAAATTTTACGGATGAAAATTTGCTGAAAGCGTGGAAAGATTTTGCTGAAACACTTTCTGAAGAAGAAATCAGAATGAAAACTTTTATTCAAAATACAGAACCTCAACGCTTATCGGAGACAGATTTTGAAGTTTCAGTTGTTAATACTCTTCAGGAAAAAGAATTAAAAAAATTACAACCACAAATTTTGAGTTATTTGCAAAATCAGTTAAAAAATTCAACCATTCAAATGAAAATTAAATTAATGAAAAAATCTGAATCGCAAAAGCCAAAAAATCCTGAAGAACGCTATAAAATGATGGCTGAACAAAATCCTGCAATTACGGTCCTTAAAAATGGTTTGCAACTCGAAATAGATTAAATATTTTGAATACAGTAAAAAAAGAAATTTTTTATTTACCTTTTTCAGTGCATAAGTTTAAAAAGTAGGCGCAAAATTTTGCTCTTTTTTTATATTTTTGTTTATGATTTCTATTTCTATTTTTGTAAATTGAAATGCAACAAAGCTTTGATAGGTAGCAACTTAGCGAAATAGGGAGTTACGAATGTCTAATGCATGTTGTAAGAAGTGTCTTTAACGCACTCTTTTTTCTTAGTAATACAGAATTTCGTCTCCTTATACTTTAAAAAACGCGTCTATAAATCGATTGCGACTTTCTTTACTTATTCCGTTATTGTTATTTGAATTTTTCTTTAAATTGGTAAATGTACCTTTCAATTTATAGTTTGTATTTGATAATTCATAATTTCCATCCTTTTGATATACGAAATAAATAAGGTAAATTTGTCTTAATACTCTACTATGTAAATTGCAATTTCTTATGCATATAATAGCTCCTATCTGTTATTGAATTCACTTCCTTTCATTCAAAAAATTTTGTCCATTTGTATTCACACTTTTTAAAGAAGTGACTAAACTTTTCTTTATACTAGTAGAAAGTCTTTTAGATAACATAAAAAGTTTTTTCCTTGCTTCCAGTTTTGGTATCTTTGTCTTTGATTTTATTGCAAATATAAGCATAATCGAAATTCCAGAAGATTTCTGCTTACTTTGTGACTTATAAGCTTCATTTTAAAGTAAATTGTTAATTTATTAGAGTTTTTTGACTTATAGGATAATGATTTATCCAAGTTTTTTTATGAAATTTGCAATATAAATTTTTTATCAAATCAAAATGAAATTAAACAGTGAAAATAGGCAAGAAAATTTAAAAAATAAATTAAATTCAAATGCCGACCGTGACGGTAAATTTTATAGAAAAAGTGACAGAAAAGATATGCCTGTAGAAAAAAGAAATAAAGGCTTATTCCAAACAGAAAGTACTCGCATCCAGGCGGGGGAAAAATTGATTTTAAAGAAAAAAGAAAATTCATTTTCTAAAACTTCTAATTTTTCAAACAGAAATAATAAAAGCAAAGATTATAGTTCAGATAGAAAAAATGAAAATGACCTTATTGTAAAAAAGAAGAAGAATATTACTTTTTTCCCGAAATATGAAAAAGTAAATTATAATAAAACCAGTTCTTATTCTTCAAGAGGTGAAAATGATAGGAAAGATTTTCATAAATTGCCCTATAGTCAGAAAAAACAACTTGAATATAATAAGAAAAATATTGATTATTCAAAGCCTATTCGATTAAACAAGTTTTTGTCCAATGCAGGTGTATGTTCACGTAGGGAAGCTGATGAATTTATCAAAGCAGGTGTTATTTCGGTTAATGGTCAGATAGTTACTGAAATGGGAACCAAAGTAATGAGAACTGACAAGATAATGTTTCGTAATCAAGAAGTTCATCTGGAACGGAAAGTTTATATCTTGCTCAATAAACCAAAAGATTGTGTAACAACCTCTGACGATCCACATGCTCGTTTAACAGTGATGGATCTTGTTAAAAATGCTTGTAGTGAAAGGATTTATCCTGTTGGTCGGCTTGATAGAAATACTACGGGCGTCCTGTTGTTAACTAACGATGGAGATCTGGCTGCAAAATTAACCCATCCCAAATATGACAAGAAAAAAATTTATCAATTAACTCTCGATAAATCATTGACTCAACAGGACTATGAAAATATTAAAAAAGGTGTTGCACTTGAAGATGAAGAGTTGATTGAAATTGATGCCATAGAATTTATAAAAGAAGGCGATAGAAAACAATTGGGCATTGAAATTCATTCAGGTCAAAACCATGTGGTTCGTCGTATTTTTGAGAAATATGGCTATAAAGTAGTACGTTTAGATAGAGTCTATTTCGCAGGTTTGACTAAGAAAAATCTTTCACGAGGAAAATACCGTTTCCTTACACAAAAAGAAATCAATATGCTCAAAATGGGAGCTTATGAATGATTTTTAGAAAAATAAGTTTTTCAACTTTTAATTACTTCATTGCACATAATTTTTTAAAAGTGTTGTTTTTTCAAAAATTAAACCTATGACAGACGAAAAAGAATTATCAAAAAAAAATGAAGAGACAAATAAAAATTTGTCTAATCAGGGGAAAAAGAAAGAAAGTAAAATTAAAGTCTGGATCAAAAAACATAAATCTGTTTGTTTTTTGATTGTTGTGCTGATAGTGGTGCTACTGGCAGCTTTTATTAAGATCAAGGTTATGGAGCGAAATTTTGCAAAAGAAAAACTCAGATTACACTCTTGTTATGAACATCAACTAGATAGCATCAAAACTTCACAATTGGTTACGATTTCTGAGGTTTTTTCATGGGCTGTAAGAAGTGAGTTGCTTCGCAACAACAAAGAACAAATCAATCAATTTTTCCTGATGCTGATAAAAAAACCAGGTTTTCAAAAAATTCAACTAATCGATCCGGTCAGTGCCAAAGTAATTCTTTCAACAGATAAGAAAGAAGAAGGTCGCACTTTTAAGGATGCTCATCGTTTTATAATTCCTGAAGCTATTTCGTTCAAAAAAGATTCGTTATTGCAGATTGTTACTCCTATTACTGGACTCAACGATCAAATGGGCATTCTAATAATTGAATGTAATTAATTTTTTATAGTTTTCAGTAAGGGGTGATTCAAATATCAGCCCCTTATTTATTTGTTTTATTTTTTAATAGCAAAAACTCAACTAAAAAGGAATAATATTCTCTTTTTAAAAAAAATTTCTTTGTATCTTTGAAGGCATATCCTTCTATAAACTGGTTAAAACAATAATTAAATGAAGCGTTTCAAATCACTTAACATTATTTTCGGTTGGTTGGCTTTTGCCATTGCTTTTGTAACTTATTTAACAACTTTGGAGCCAACTGCCAGTTTTTGGGATTGCGGGGAATTTATTGCTACAGCTTATAAATTAGAAGTAGGTCATCCTCCTGGTGCTCCTTTTTTTATGATGACTGCTCGTCTTTTCAGCTTGTTTACTTCTGATCCATCAAAAGTGGCAGTAATGATTAATGCACTGTCGGCGTTATGTAGTGCTTTGACCATTCTTTTTTTATTTTGGACGATTACTCATCTGGCTAAAAAAATTTTAATCAAATCTGAAGAAAATTATACTTTAGCCAATATTATTATCATAATAGGGGCGGGGTTAGTAGGTGCTTTGGCTTATGCTTTTTCTGATACTTTCTGGTTTTCAGCAGTAGAAGCCGAAGTGTATGCCTATTCTTCATTGTTTACAGCCGTAGTATTCTGGTTAATTTTAAAGTGGGAGGAAAAAGCTGATGAACCGGGCTCTGATCGGTGGCTCTTATTAATAGCTTATCTGATGGGTTTGTCTATTGGTGTACACCTGTTAAATTTACTGGCAATTCCAGCTATTGTTTTGGTTTATTATTATAAAAAATACACGCCTTCTACTAAAGGAACTTTTTTAGCTTTATTAGTTTCAGTAGTTTTATTAGCAGTTGTATTATATGGAATAATACCAGGATCGGTCCAGGTGGCTTGCTGGTTTGAATTGTTTTTTGTTAATACACTCGGTTTACCATTTAATAGTGGTTTATATGTCTATCTTGTTTTGACTATTGCAGCTTTAGCATGGGCAATATATGAGTCGTATGTAGCTAAAAATTACTTTAGAATGACTTTTTCCGTTCTTCTTGCAATTACGCTGGCAGGAATCCCATTCTTTGGCGCTCATATTGTTCTGGGAATAATTTTAATAGTAGCGTTGGCATTCTATTTTTATCATTGGAAAAACAAAGTTAGCCCTCATTTCCTTCATACCTCCATTTTGATGATTACATTAATGCTGATAGGTTATTCTACTTATGCTTTGATAGTTATTCGTTCTACTGCTAATCCACCTCTGGATGAAAATTCACCCGATAATGTTTTTGCCTTAAAATATTATTTGAATCGAGAACAATATGGAGATCGTCCTCTTTTCTATGGTGCCACTTATAATGCACCAGTTAAACTTCGTATAGAAGGGAATATGTGCATTCCCGAACAAAAAGTAGGAGAACCCATGTATACACCCAAACCTAAAACATCTCCAGATGAAAAAGATGTTTATCTAAAAACAGGGAATAAATTTGATTATAAGATGGATGAACGTTTTTGTATGTTCTTTCCTCGTATGTACAGTAGTTCTCCAAATCATATTCAAGCTTATAAAGAATGGGGAAAAGTGAAAGGCAAACAGATTACCTATGACTATTGTGGACAGCAGAAAACAGATGTATGCCCTACTTTTTTTGAAAATCTACGTTTCTTTTTCAATTATCAGTTAAATTTCATGTATTGGCGTTATTTCCTGTGGAATTTCAGTGGGCGACAAAATGATTTACAGGGAAATGGAGAGGTGGACAAAGGTAATTGGATTACAGGAATAAATTTTATTGATAACATGCTGGTCGGGGATCAAAAGAATTTACCGACCGCTCTGGCTACTAATAAGGGTCATAATACTTACTATATGTTACCTTTATTGTTAGGAATTTTAGGGATTTTTTCACAAATCTACGGAGGTAAAGAAGGCAGAAGAGGATTCTGGACAGTTCTCTTATTATTTTTTATGACAGGTATTGCTATTGTAGTTTATTTGAATCAAACGCCTTATCAGCCTCGAGAACGAGACTATGCTTACGCCGGTTCATTTTATGCTTTCAGCATCTGGATTGGATTGGGACTAATAGAACTCTTTAAAACAGTCAACAAATACCTATCTGAAATATCCAGCTCAATTTTAGTGACTTTGCTGTGTTTAGGTGTTCCCACTTTAATGGCTGCTCAAAACTGGGATGATCATAATCGGAGTGAACGTTATGCCGCTCGTGATTTTGGGTATAATTATCTGGCTTCGTGCCGACAAAACGCTATTATTTTTACGAATGGCGATAATGATACTTTCCCTTTATGGTACAACCAGGAAGTAGAAGGTAATAGAACAGACGTAAGAGATTGCAACCTCAGTTATCTTCAAACAGACTGGTATATCGACCAGATGAAACGTCAGGCATATGAATCTGATCCTCTTCCTATTTCGTGGAAAAAAGAGGATTATTTATCGGGAAAAAATGAAGTTGTTCAAGTGGAAGATGTTATCAAACAACCTCTTCAATTGAAAACAGTGATAGATTTTATTTTAAGTACTGACTCATATACAAAAATTGATGGAGAATCTTTTATCCCTACAAAAGAGGTTTATTTACCCATTGATCCTGAAGAAGTTTTAAAAACAGGCACACTGAAACCTGAAAGAGCAGGCGAAATTATTCCACAAATAGATATTTCATTAAAAAATAGACTTACAAAAAGTGAATTGATGGTTCTTGAAATGTTGAAAGAAAACAAATGGGAACGGCCAATGTATTTTGCTGTAACAGTTGGTGATGATTATTATTTGGGATTAACTGATCATTTTGAATTGACAGGTTTGGCTTATCAAATTTTGCCCATTGGAGTTAAAGGTGCTGGACCTGGTGTTAATGTGGACGAAATGTATGATAATGTGATGAATAAATTCCGTTTTGGTGGCGTGAATAATCCAAAAGTCTATCTGGATGAAAACATCGTCAGAATGTGTAAAACACATAGAATGTTTATTACTCAATTGGCAGGTGCCCTAATAGCAAAAAATGATTCTGTTAGGGCTGAGAAAGTGTTGGATTATTGTAACGAAATGATTCCCGGCACGAGCGTTCGACATGATTATTCTTCTCTTATGATGGGGCAATATTATTATCAACTTCAGCAGCCAGCAAAAGCGGATAAAATTTTGGAGCAAATTGCCAATGACTGTGTGGAATACTTAAACTGGAGTTTACAATTAAGTCCTACTCAGCAAAACAGTATTACCAGCGAAATGGGAAATAATATGGCCATATTGAATGAAGTTTTGAGAATTTTCGATGAAGCTGAACGTAAAGATTTGGCAAACAAATATTTTCCATATTATGTTCAGTATTCAAAACATTTTCGTATGTAAATGAATCTTCAGTTCCCTAAATTTTTACGTCCCTTTATTGGCAAATATACGTGGAGAAAATTGCCATCCTCAAAGACTATTTATATCACCTTTGATGATGGTCCTGTTCCAGAAGTAACACCTTTTATTTTAAAATTATTGGACGAACATGGAATAAAAGCAACTTTTTTTTGTGTAGGAGAAAATGTGAAAAAATATCCTGAACTTTATCAAGAAGTACTGAGTAGAGGACATCGGGTGGGGAATCATACTTATAATCACTTGAAAGGTTATTCAGTTTCAAAAGAAGAATACCTCAATAACGTTGAAAAAGCTGCTCGATTGATTGACAGCAATTTATTCCGTCCACCTTATGGAAAAATGAAAAGAAGTCAGCAAAGAGCTCTTAATAAAAAATATGAACTCATTTTATGGGATGTAATTACTTATGATTATAATACTAAGTTATCACCTCAAAAAGTATTCAATAATGTAAAACATTATACAAGAAACGGTTCCATTATTTTATTTCATGATTCCATAAAAGCAAAAAATAATGTACTGGCAGTATTACCTCAGGCAATTGAATTCTGGAATAAAAAAGGTTATAATTTTGATGTTATATAGCAATTTAATTCAGTAATATTACCTAGTTGAATTAATTTTTAGTTTTTTTATTTTATCTATGAAAGAAGCCATTTTACAATATGTGTGGAAACATAAACTTTTTTATCAAAATCAGCTTTACACGGTTGATGGAGAAAAAGTTGAGGTAATTGATGTAGGAAAATATAATGTAGATGGTGGTCCTGATTTTTTTAATTCAAAAATCAAAATAGGAAACACACTGTGGGCAGGGAACGTGGAAATTCATTCTCAGTCTTCTGATTGGTTAAAACATCAGCATCAGTTTGATAAAGCTTACGATAGTGTTATTCTTCATGTGGTAGGCGAGGCAAATGGAGAAGTATTCCGAACTGATGGTTCTAAAATTCCACAATTGGTTTTGACTTTCCCCCAAAAAATTGAAACCAATTATGAAACGTTACTCAATAATCAGCAATGGATACCTTGTGCAGATAAACTTGAACAAATTCCTTCCATTTTTATTCAAAGCTGGAAAAATACTTTAGTTATTGAACGGCTTGAGCAAAAAGTAAAAGCAATTGACACCCTTTTGGAGATAACCCAACAACACTGGGAAGAAGCATTTTATATTACTTTGGCTCGTAATTTTGGTTTTGGAACAAATGGACAGGCTTTTGAATCCCTGGCAAAAACAATTCCGCTAATGGTATTGGGAAAGCATAAGGATAATCTCTTTCAGTTAGAAGCTATTCTGTTTGGTCAGGCTGGATTGCTAAATGTGGAAGTAACAGATAATTATGTGAAAGATTTAAAAAAAGAATATCATTTTCTGAAGTCAAAATTTTCTCTTCAACCAATGGATAGCTCGCAATGGAAATTGTTTCGCTTGCGTCCCTATAATTTCCCCCATGTACGAATTGCACAATTTGCTTCCTTGGCACACAACTCTTCAAAATTATTTTCAAAAATAATAGAAAAACCCTATCTTAATGAATTAAAGTCTTTGTTGACATGTGAACCTTCTTCTTACTGGCAAACACATTATCTGTTTGGAGAATCAAGTGGAAAACGTACGAAAAAATTAGGGTCAGCTTCTATTAACAGCATTTTAATCAATACTATTGTTCCTTTCTTGTTTTGTTATGGATTAAAAAAAGGCAACGAAGACTTGAAGGAAAAATCATTACAAATTTTAGAACAACTACCTTCTGAAAAAAATGCATTGATTAAAGGTTGGAAAAATGTGGGACTTGAGTCTGAAACAGCTTTTGACTCACAAGCTTTAATTCAGTTAAAGAGAAACTATTGTGAAGAAAAAAAATGTTTGTTTTGCAGAATTGGTCATAAAGTCTTAACGCTTCAAATGACTGAGTAATTTTTTTAAGTTCTGTCTCTTCAATTTTGAAAAACAAAGAAAAGTTAAATTCAATTAAATGGCAAATAAAAAAAGAAATAGAACATACCTCTTTTATTTTTTCGGAATTTATTTTTTCATTCTGTTTTTTTCTTCCTGTGCTAATAAAGCTCAAGGTCCAACTGGCGGCGCAAAAGATACTATTCCTCCTCAAATAATTCGTTCTGTTCCACAAAATGGAGCTTTGAACTTTGCAAAAAAACAAATTCTGGTTGACTTTGATGAAAATATCAGTGTTGAAAAAATTGCTGAAAACGTAATTATTTCACCTCCTCAACGTAAACCCCCTGACATTAAAGCTGTTGGGAAAAGATTAATTGTTAATTTATTAGATACTTTAAAACCTAACACTACTTACACTATTGATTTTGGTAATGCCATTGTTGATTTAAATGAAAAAAATCCTTTAAAAAATTATGTGTTTTCATTTTCAACCGGCAATGAAATTGATTCTTTAAAAATTGCAGGAACAGTTCTTAATGCAGAAGATTTGAATCCTATTTCAAGTATCATTGTAGGTATTTATGATGAATTGTCCGATTCTGTTTTTCTTCAAAAACCGTTTCTTCGCATTGGTCGAACTGACGAAGAAGGAGATTTTTCAATTAATAATGTGAAAAAAAACACTTATCAAATTTTTGCCTTAGGAGATGTTAATCGAGATTACTATTTTCAACCCGGAGAAGGATTGGCATTTACCGATTCATTCATCATTCCTGATTTCAGAAAAGAAGAAGTGCAGGATACCATATGGAAAGATTCGATAACCATTGACACAATTCAGACTGTAATTCGAACTCATTTTTTACCCGATGATATACTTTTGCGATATTTTAAAGAAAGCAAAAAACGACAATATCTGGTAAAGTATGAGCGAAAACAACCTTACATGTTCACTTTGTACTTCAATACTTCGCTTGCAGAAATGCCCCAAATAAAACCGCTTAATTTTGATTGGAAAGGAAAACATTTAGTTCAAAAAAACAACACCAATGATACCATAACTTATTGGTTAACAGATTCAATATGCTGGGAGAAAGATACTTTACAAATAGAAATGACCTATTTAAAAACTGATTCGTTGTATCAATTGACCCCAACTACCGATACTTTAAATATTTTTATGAGAAAGGCTATAAGTGCCTCAAAATCAAAAGCTAAAAAATCACCTATTGAAGCTTTATTTAAACAGGATTATAAATTTTCAACTAATCTTACCAGTACTTTTGAAATTTATCTTCCCATTCAGATTCGTTTTGATTCCCCTTTAGCAAATGTGGATTTATCTAAAATCCAATTAAGTGAACAAAAAGATTCTATATTCAAGCCTTTACCTGTTCAGTGGCACCAGGTAGATTCTACCCAAATGTTCTATGCCATTGATTACAAATGGGAACCTCAAAAAACATATAAATTTGAAATTGATTCAGCAGCATTTACTAGTATTTATAAGCAGGTAAACAAAAAATATTCTACGACTTTTAAAATTCGTTCTTTAGATGAATATGCTTCTCTAAAAATTGTTTTGGCTGAATATCATCCCAATGCCATTATCCAACTCTTGGACGAAAAGGACAAGGTATTATATACAAAAGCTGCACAAGCCTCAGGAACTGTTTTTGAACATCTAAAGCCTACAAGTTATTATGTACGAATGTTTTTAGACGAAAATGGAAATGGAAAATGGGATACAGGCGATTTTTCTTTGCATCGTCAACCCGAAGAAGTATTTTATTTGCCAAAAAAAATGACGCTGATTCCTAATTGGGAATTTGAAGAAGTTTGGGATTATAAGGCTGTACCACTTTTGAAACAAAAACCAAAAGAAATAAGAAAAGACGCATCGAAGCAAAAATAACATACCCTGATAATTTAAAAGAAGAGGGCATAACTTGAATTTCTCTCTTTCAAATACAGATTTTTTGGAAAAACAATTTCTATCTTCTTTCTTATTCTACTAAAAATTTTTTGAAGAGAAGTTTAAAAGATTTGCTTAAAGCTCCATCGAAAGCGATTAAAAAATCAGCAGATATTGAAAAAAGGCTTCAAAGTTTGTCTGAATGAAAATTTTTCACTTATTTAGGTGAAAAAATTAACAAATATATTCAAGTTTATTTTTCTGAAAAAAATCAATTCATTTGGCGAAATAAATTTTATAAAATAATTGACCAAATAGCTTGGCATAAAGTATGTTAAAGCTCAATATTATTATAGTCATCTATTTCGTGCTTACTTTTTAATGATCTTCTGGAAGAGAAATATGTCGAAAATTTTTCTAACTATTTGGATGAAAGCTTAGTTAGGTAAAGAATTGGAAAATTTGCTCAGCGGATGTTTTATTAAAGATACAGAAAAAACTTTCAAGTGAAAAAGAAATTTTTATTTCAGAAAATGGTATATGGTTTATTTGAAAAAACATTTTTTTGTTTTATGATTATGCCCTTAAAATGGATAAAACGAAAGAGATACGTTTTTAAAATTATACAGACAAAGAAATATCTTTTTTTATTTGAGTAAATTCATTAACTGATTAAAAGAGAGGAAGGAGATTATATCTTTGAATAAAAATATATAATATTGTAAATTAGTGTTTTACAAGTTAATATAAATTGATATACCTTTGAGGAGAAAAATTTATAAAAAATCCAATAACAGCGTTAACCTAAAAAAATTTTGAATTTTGAATAAAAAAGCTAATTTACGACCTTACAATACAAACAAATTATCAAATTTCAACTAAAAATTTGAATTTTTTGAACAATTTTTTTTATTTGCGGTTTTTTAGATTTTAAGCAACTTCGTGTTAGAAAAATAGATATTCAATAATTATGAAATTAAATCTTTCAAAATCTTCGCTACAAAATATTTTTAAAATTTTATTGGGTTTTGCTGTAGTAATTGCAATTGTTTTGCTTTTCCCGAAAGAAAACAAATTCAATTATGATTTTGAAATAGGCAAACCATGGAATTATGAACTATTGACAGCCCCTTTCAATTTCCCTGTTTATAAAAGTGAAGAACAAGTAGTCAAAGAAAGAAATGAAATCTTAAAAAATTATATACCTTATTATATCCTTGATACTACCGTTTATGAAACTCAGCTTAAAAAATTGCTTCGTGACAACGAAATTCAATTAAATAAATCTATCATCGCAAGAAATTACTTGATAGAAAAACTCCAATTTATTTATTCTCAAGGAATCATTTCTTCAGAAGACTATAACAATTTGTTGAAAAACAATAAAACGAACATTTACTGTATTTTACCTTCGAGAGTTTCTCAAATAATTAATATAGATAAAATTTATACCCCTCAAAAAGCTTATGAAGAAATAGTAAAAAATTCACCTGAGGATATTTTATCACTCAATTTACAAAAATATCTGGTTGAAAATCTACGGTACGACAGTCTTACTTCTGAACTTTCAAAAGAAGATTTACTGAAAAACCTTTCCCTAACCAGTGGAATGGTACAACGAGGAGAACGCATCATCGATAAAGGAGAAATCGTAACCCCTGAAACATACGCTATTTTACATTCACTTAAAATTGAATTTGATAAAAGAAATTCTTCTATTGGACACTCATTTTTGGTGCCTATGGGTGAAATAATTATTATTGTGGAGCTGCTAATTTTGCTGATACTTTACCTCAACCTTTTCCGTCCACGTATTTTTGAGAAATTTAATAATTTGCTTTTCATCGCCATCTTAATGATTTTAATAATCGGCCTTACCTCTGTTGTGATTCGTTATACCACACTAAATTATTACCTTATTCCTTTTGCTTTGCTGCCTATTATTGTACGAGTATTCTTTGATTCACGTACTGCTTTATTTGTGCATATTATCACTATTCTTATCATTTCATTAATGGTGGACAATCCTTTTCAATTTGTATTGTTGCAGATTACCGCAGGAATGGTTGCGGTTTCCAGCCTGAAAGATATGACTCAACGTTCACAATTAGCTCAAACAGCCTTTTATATCTTTCTGAGCTATACTTTGATGTACATAGGTTTTGAATTTATTACTGAAAAAGAATGGCAACGAATCGACTGGATGCCAATTTTATATTTTGCTGTAAGTTGTATTTTCTTACTTTTCGCTTATTTGTTGATTTACATTTTTGAAAAGATTTTTGGACTAATTTCGGCTATTACGTTGGTAGAGCTGACCAATATCAATAGTGATTTTATGATGAAATTTGCCGAAGTTGCGCCGGGCACTTTTCAACATTCTCTGCAAGTTTCTAACCTTGCCACCGAAGCTGCAAAAAAAATCAATGCCAACAGTTTACTGGTGCGTACGGGAGCCTTGTATCACGATATTGGTAAAATGGTTCATCCTGAATTTTTCTCTGAAAATCAAATGGGGAATAAAAATCCACTTTTGGAAATGGATTATGAAAAAGCAGCCAGAACAATTATTCAACACGTGATTGAAGGAATTAAAATTGCCAAAAAAAATCATTTGCCTGAACAAATTATTAATTTTATTGCTACTCATCATGGCACTAGTAAAACAAGATATTTTTATAATTCTTTCATTAACCAATTTCCAGATATCCAACCAAATGAAGCAGCTTTTACCTATCCTGGACCGCTTCCAAACAACAAAGAAACAGCTATCCTAATGATGGCTGATGCGGTGGAAGCTACTTCAAGAAGTTTGAATTCTTACAGTGAAGAAAACATAGAACAAATGGTAGAAGATATCATCAATGGACAAATCAACGAGGGACAATTTAGGGAATCCCCCATTAGTTTCAGAGATGTTGAAACAGTCAAAGCTGTTTTCAAAGAAAAAATAAAAAATATTTATCATTCACGGATTCCTTATCCTGAAGTTGAAAAATAAGCTATTGCTCAACCATTTCCACAAACGATACTTGTATAAATGTATAAATAAACAAATAAGTCAAATAATGAAAACAAAAATTGCCTTTTTCGATGCAAAATCCTATGACATTGCCACTTTTAACGAGAAAAATAAACAATATGGCTTTGAAATAAAATATTATAAAAGTCATTTAAACAAAGATAACGCCATTCTGTCCAAAGGAGCCGATGTAGTGTGCATTTTTGTAAATGCTGAAGCTGATGCTGAAGTAATAGACATGTTGGTAGAAAACGGTGTAAAATTAATAGCCCTCCGGTGTGCTGGTTATAACAATGTTGATCTGAAAGCTGCAAAAGGACGCATCAAAGTGGTTCATGTTCCAGCTTATTCACCTCATTCTATTGCAGAACATACACTTGCTTTGATGTTGACATTAAACAGGAAAATTCATAAAGCCTATTCCAGAACGCGTGATGGAAATTTTGCCCTGGAAGGATTGATGGGATTCGAAATGAATGGAAAAACGGCTGGCATTATTGGGACAGGAAAAATTGGAAAAATTGTTATCCAGATTCTGAAAAGTATGGGAATGAAAATTCTGGCTTATGATGC
>Ga0208826_1001467_pt1 | contig 19787 bp, 16 predicted proteins | sample AD_UKC115_MetaG_FD_184451 | JGI IMG/M metagenome (GOLD analysis project Ga0208826, IMG submission 184451) | Active sludge microbial communities of municipal wastewater-treating anaerobic digesters from Hong Kong - AD_UKC115_MetaG (SPAdes)... | ecosystem: Engineered > Bioreactor > Anaerobic >...
CTTCTATTTTTTATCTATATTTTTTCCTTTTTCTCTGACTTTGACTTTAAACTTTATTATTTCTTTCTAAAACTAAAATAAACTTCAATTGTTGGCATAAGATAACCAGATAAGCCACTGGATATTGTAAAACCTAAAGAAGTAACTTCAGATAACCTTATACCAATACCAAATTCTCCATTTATTCCATAGGTATAAAGCTGCCTATCTACAAATCCTTCAAACTTGTTTATCTCTGGTATTGAAAAATAAGGAGTTATGGATATAGAAGTTGAAATAATACTGTTAAATACTATGGTTAAGTTTAGCTTACACTGTATGCTATAACTTTGTGTCAAATTCATTGTTATCTATAAAATGAACTCCAATAGATGGATCGGATAAGAAGATATATTGATCATATAAACCTGTAAATAATGTGAAATGCTTTTGTGGTTTTTCCTGGAATTTAGACTCTGGGCTGTCGTATAGTCAAGTTTATTCTGCTGGGACACTATTCATTGCAAATTATTCGCATACTTTGGACTGTCGTATAGTCTAGTTTATTCCAGGACTTTCTATTTTAGACTTTAGAATGTAGATTTTAGAATTTTATCCATATCTTTCCAGCATCTGTTTAAAAACTTTTAAAAAGGTATCTAAATTTTTATCCTCGAACTCATCAAAAAAGCTTATTCTTATTCCATTTGAAGCGATGTTATCAGGCACACCAAAGTATAGATTATCCTTTAAAATCTGTTTTTTATTTGTAGAACAAGCTGAACCTATTGATACTGCTATACCATTATCATTAAAAATATTTTGTACAACCTGAGCAGGAAGTTTTTTATTATAAATTTTTACTATAAAAGGAGAAAATAAAATTTTCTTAGAATTTTTCTTGTAGACTTCGTAATCGTCTTTAAAATTTAAGTCATTTAAGTCATTATAGTAAAAATCATCTAGAACAACAAGATTATCGAATAAGATTTTATCATTTTTTATCTTTTTATATAGTTTGATCTTATATTCAAGAGCTTTTTTTAGTCGAGCATCAAGTTCTCCTTTTAAAAATTCAACGGTTTTTGCCATGCTAACAATAGCTGGTAAATTCTCGGTAGATGGAAAAACTCCGCTCATCTGATTTCCACCAAATAAAATAGGTTTTATGCTTCCGATTTCCTTCAACCACAATATTGCAGCACCTTTTACAGAACCAAACTTATGAGCTGACGCAGTAAATGAGTCAATATAATCAAAAATGGATTCGACCTTCTTATCTTCGTTCATACTCAACATAAATTCTTTGAAGGGAAGTTTCATAAGACCCTGAGTTGCATCTATATGTATGTAAATATCTGGAAGAGTCTTTTTCAATATTTTTACTATTTGTAATACCGGTAATATCAAGCCATTTTCGTTGTTAACCCATTGAAGAATAAGTATATCAACTCTTTCCTTCTCAATTTTCTTATGGTATTGAGAAATAATATAGTTTTCAAACCCTTTCCCAGATCCATAAATGGATTTCTCATTTGATGGTTTAGTGTACTTATAAAGTCCTGGTAAATCTACCGAAAAATACTTTATCTCATCAAGAGATTTAACTGGTTCAACCAGTGATGGATGATCAAATTCTGAAAATAAGACTTTAACAATATGATCATCATCGGTTTTTAAATGTTCTTCACAGTTTTCTAAATTATTTTTTTCTATTTTTTCAACTCTGGTTTTCCTTTTTTTCAATTTTTGCAAAAACCTTACCCGGCCAAGTATAGCAATATTATTTGCAATAGTGGCACTCGGGACAAAGATAATATCACCTTTTTTAGTACAAAGCATATTCTGAGTCTCATCATTTGCCTGCAAAATCATATTTTTAGATAACTTACCAACACCATGATCGGAAGATGGATTCCCATAGCAACTTTCACAGATTTGATTAAAAGCATCAACAGCAACTTTTAATGGCTTTGTAGTGGCTGCATTATCGAAGTAGATAAATTTTTTATAATCATTTTTTTGCATGGTCGCCCACAAGTGAGGAATGCTTTATTATCAATTCTTGCGTTTTATTTTGTTTTTAAATCTAACTTTTATAGTAGAAATAATCTCCTGTAACTCCTCTACTTTTAAAATTCGTATGAATACCAGCAGGGTCATAAAAAATAATAAAGATAGTCCAGCAACTTCTATAAGAAAAAGTAAAAAATTGGCTGAAAAAGATGTTTTGACGATCTTCAAAACATTTTTATTGAAAAGGTAAAATGGAACTGAAATAGCAAAAGAAGAGATCAATAGCTTTATTGCAGTGACAAAAGTCTTTTTATCTATTGAAATTTTTAGAAAAATTACCAGAAGAAGATAGAACAATATAAACTGAGTCACTGTATTAAGCGTATTTGCAGCTGCTATACCATTAAGTCCATATACTGGCGTTAAAAGGTTTATATATAAAAAGAATAGAACAATAGAAGCCAGTGAAACCATAACCTGTGATTTCCATATTTTATGCGCATAAAAAAGTGATGATGCCATGTTTGTAAGTGTTATAAATATCATCCCCGGCATATAGATTGCAAATATTGTTGATGTTGTCATTATGCTATTGTAGCTAAACTGACCATGATAAAATAGGATTGAAGTTATCTGAGAGCTAAAAGTTATCATGTAAGCAGATATTGGTATTGTTATAAGAAGTGAAAGATTAAAAGCCTTTTGAAAGGTTGATTTGATGAGATTTTTATCATCACTTTGAACTATTTCTGAAAAAGAAGGCAAAAATACCTGTATCATTGAAACAGAAAAAAGCCCTATAGGGAGTTGATATAGCCTCTGTGCAACATAATGGTAAGTTTGACCACCATCAAACATTGAAAGGTAGTAAGTCGAGATAAATATATTTATTTGATAGATTCCCGAAGTTATTATCGAGGGTCCCATGAGTTTAAAGACTTCTTTAATATTTTTAAAGTTTTTGGACCAGCGAATTGTAAATCTAAGACCATATTTTATAGAATAAAAGAGAATAAAAGCCAGCTGAAAAAACCCTCCAAGAATTACAGCATAGATAAAAAGCTCAAGCGTTATCTTTTTTAAGAGAACAAAGATCACAAGGACAATTATAAATACTATGTTAAAAATAGCCTGAGAAACTGAAGGAATAAAAAACTTAAATATAGCATTCATGGAAGCACTAAAAAATGATACCAGAGATATAAAGAAAAGGTATGTGAATAAAAATCGCGTTAAATAAACTGTGCTTGTGACTTTTGCTTCGGAAAATTTTTCAAAACCAGATACTAAAAAAGGCATAAAATATGGGACAAGAAAGATCAGTGCAACCACAGTAATAGTCAAAATAACGAGATAAATGGTAAAAAATTCACTTTGAAACTGTTGTCTCTCCTCTTCATTCTTTATCCCTTTTAAAACAGGGATATATGAGTTTGCCATGGCTCCTTCCGCAAAGATTGAGCGAAATGTATTTGGAACCTTAAAGGCTGCATTGAATATATCCTGAACTGATGGTTTAAAAAAATGTGTAACCATAGTATCACGTAAAAGTCCAAAGATCCTTGATAAAAATATACCGGATGAAGATTTGAAAATATGCGATGAAACCTTTTTTGTACTCATTTAACCCCTTAATTTTAACAGTAAATTTGACTTTTTAAATAAGAAAATAGAAAGAGGTAAAAATTGTCTATCAAAGCGTGAAACTCACTGACATAAAAGATATTTTTAGTCTTTCAACTTTATCGTCTCTGATTCATAAATGACCTTGTTGTCAAAATAAATTCTTATATATGCGTTTTTTGATATCTCACTTAATGAATATGAATATATAAAATGCTTTCCCTGATTTTGATCAAGAACTTCTTCAATTTCAATATTGCTCAGGCTTTCATACTCTTTGTTATCTACACCTACAAGAACTACTTTTAGCCTCTGTGATGAAAAATTTCTCATATCACCTTTATTTAAGATATAAACATCAACAAAGAAGTTACTCTCTGTTATTTCATGTGAGACTTTAAAAAGGTACTGGTCGGCCATCAATTCTTTGTTTTCCAGATTTTCCATAGCGGGCTTATAAACTAAAAATATAACGAGAAGTAAAAAAGTAAGATTTCCAAGGGTTAACATTATATTCCACTTTCTTGGAGTCTTTTTCTTTACTTTATTTGATCTTCTATCTTCTGGTTTTATAAAATAATTAAAATGATCCCCCATAAATCTCTCTTACCGTTTAGTTATTTCGATATTCTAATCTGGAAAAAACTTCATCTAAAAGTTCTATAAGATCTTCGGATTTTATACTATACGATGAAATTTTTTTGCTTTTAATTAAAAAAGCCAACTGATCCTGCATGATCAAAGTTAAAGCTCCACTTTGCTTTATAGTGAGATTTGCAAGAAAACCAGAAAGCAAACCAGCTATAAAATCCCCTGTTCCAGCCTTTGCATATCCGTCAAAACATCCTTCATTAATATAAACATCCTCTTTACAAACAAATGCGGATATATAATCTTTCAATAAAATAGAGCAGTCTGGAGTATTTTCCACTATGCTAATGCATTTTTCAATATTGCACTTTTCGTTTGAGCTTCGCGGAAGATCATGATTTTTTAAGAAAGAATCATATATTCTCGAAAATTCAGCGATATGTGGAGTAAATATAAAAGAGGAATTTGATAATCTATTAATACTCTGAAATTTTTCAAAATTATTTGCGATTATGTTTAAACCATCACCATCAATAACAGTTTTAATCCTGTTTTTAAAAAGGAACTCTAAAATTTCAAAAAATAGGTCATCTTTTAATCCAAATCCACTTCCTATTAGCGCTGAAATATTTTCATTTTTACCTTTAAATGAATCCAATAGAGTTTTATAAAGATCTTCAAGTCTTTTAATATTATAGCCTATAGTAATGATATTTGGGTATCTTGCTTTAAGTTCAAGTTCATACTCTTCTGGTAAAACAATATAAATATAACCAATACCTGTTTTAAACGCTGTTAATGCTGCTAATATTGCAGCACCAAGGGTCCCCAGGCTGTTTGCAAAAACATATGTTTTGCCAAAATTACCCTTATTTGTGAAAAACTCCCTCTTACACAATATCTTAAAAGCATCATTCATCTCCAGAAGATAAAAATTTATAGCCTGTTTTTGAGGTAAATTAATTTGATTTTCAAATGGAAGGTCAATATCAAGTTTTACATATGTTTTTGAATATTTCCTTAGCTCAGATAAAAAGAATTCTTGTTTCAACTCTCCTAACATAAGAGTTACATCAGACGATAAGATTTTTTCACTTTTAAGACATAGTCCGGAAGGCAAATCCACTGAAATAATAAAAGCATCGTTTTTAATGTTGCTTTCTATAGTTGTTAACTTTTCAGTAAAACTTTCTGACAAAGGTGCCTTTAAACCTATACCAGTAATGCAATCGATAATAAAGGGAGATTCAAAAACTTTTATAAATCTATCTTCAACTTTTTCTTCAAATTTGAAAAAATTCACATTTTCAAGTTTGAGATCTCTTAAAAGATGTTCCTGATATTTTCTTTCATCTGTCTTTGCATCATTTAAAAGCAAAATATTTACTTCAACCTTATTTTTCAATCTTAATGCAATTTTTCTTGCTATTGCAATGCCATCTGCACCATTGTTTGAACTTCCTATTAAAAAAGCAATGCTTTTATTGGTCAAAAAAGATTCAATCGCTTTTTCAAGTTTAGTTTTAATAGCTTCCTGCATCCATAAGGGTTTTACATCGGCAATGTTTCCATCAAGCAAATTTAAAATAAAATTACAACAACTATTTGCCGCATTCTCCATGAGAATCAGGGATTGATAATTTAGTCTTTCTATAACAGATCTTTCATTTTCCTTTATCTCTTCAAAGCTGTGCAAGGTAAACATAATTTTCCTTTTTTTAAATTATACAAATAATGCTTTTAAACATTTTACATTTTAATCTTGTTTAAAACAATTTCAGCAGCATAATAAAAAAAATGGGCTTTATCTTTTTTTATATAGAATCCATATATGCTTCCATTTTCACCTACAACCATATTTTGAATAGATGTTATCTCTTTTACATTAAGCATTCTGGTCGTAATCGTATCCATCTTGGAATCTTTAATTATCAACCTTGCTGCTGGATAATTCATCTTTTCAAGGTATCTTACATAGTAAAAATAACCACCTGACGGGCTTCCAAGATAAGTATCTACAATGGATAGTTTTATAGATTGTTTACCATCTTCCACTTTTTCTTCATAAAGTTGCTTATTATAAGCTAAAGTTATCTTTTGATTGTTCTGATCTGTTTTAATATTGTACAAAGTATCATAAACTATATAACCTTTATTGAAAAAAAGAACCTGAGTAGCAATTAGACCATCTGGAGAGATCAGCATGACACCAAACTCGGCATCGTCTGCTGAGCTATTCTTCTCAATTGGTGGTAAATCTTTTAGCGAAAAATAATAATAATTGTTTTCCTTCCCAATTATATAAGGATAATAAGGCTCATCTATTTTTTCTTCTTCTGAAATTATCTCACTTTCTTGCAAATTGTTAGTTTTTACCTGGTTACTTGAAATACTGGAATTATCCTGAGAAGTTGCAGGTTCAGAAGTTGTATCCTTCTGGAAATTTTTTGAATCAGGTAAAGTTTGTTCAATCGGTGATATATCTTTCTGCACAATATCCTGATCAATTGTATTCCCATTTGTGCCATTATCTATAGAAATCATATCCAAAGCTTGTGAAATCTCCTCTGAAGAATTGTTTTCAGCCAGTGTAAATTTAAGTAATACTCTTGTATCGGAAACATTAGCAAGAGATGAAGGGAGACCTTCATTTTCATAAGCAGTTGGCATTAAAAAATGTATATAGTTTACACCATCCTGTTTTTTCCCATCCTTATTTGATCCTTCTAGAAAACCTTCTTTAGTATGTTCCAGGATTGAATTCATAGGGAAATCAGGATGATTGGGGCAAAAGCCAATAACTTTCATAAAGTCACCATATTGATTGAACATCATATAAAAGGTATAGTATCTTCCTAAAATAATATCCTGACCACCAATTTTTGAACTTGCAGCATAAACCTTATCAAAACTGTCTAAAATAGAAGTCACAGGGTTTATTTGATTTTCATTAAATAGAAAATAGACTGGATGATCCTTATCACTATAATTATTTAAAAAACCAGAGCAATCATCAATTCTATTTCCAGAAGTTCCTTTTATTGTAACTTTTAAAAAAATATTGTCATTAAAATCGACTGATAATCCTATTACCTCAGGCAAAGGAATCGTTCTCGTAATCTTTGTTGTTCTTTCATCTTCAAGTAAAACTCGCATGACTTTTTCTTTATCTATTCCAAATCCACTGGCGGTAAAACTTGAATTCTGAATAGTCAATACTGGCTTGCCTGTTCTTGTATATTTATAAATAGTCCTGCTGGAGCCATCATAGAAGTAAATATAATACTTCCTGTAAAAAATATATGATCCTGGCTCTTTGGGATAAACTTCATTTTTTTGAACAACCTGGTTTGGTTGATAATTTGTGGAAAATAGATTTATTCTTTTAAGTTCTGTTGTTGATGTGCTTTCGCATGATAAAAGTAAAAATATCAAAGAAAATAAAAAGAAAATTATAATTATTCTTTTGCTAATAAACTGCTTAAATATATTTTCCTTATTATTTTTATCTTTCAGGTTAAACATATTTATCATAATCACCCTTTTTTAAAAAGTTCGCTATATAATTTTTTTTAAATATGAAATGACATCCTCTTTACCCTGCTTTGTCAAAGAAGAATATGGGATTACACTACTTTTATCGCAGGAAAATGTCTCTACAAATTGAGATTTTACACCGGATATTTTTGTTTTTGGTACTTTGTCAATCTTTGTTAATATATACAAAATTGGGACCATCTGCAATTTTAAAAAATCCAGCAGTTGCAAATCAAGCTGGTCGACTTTTCGCCTGCAATCTATTAAAAATAATATATATTTTCTACCTTCATATTGATAAAAAAAATGATTTGCAAGTTCATTCCAATCTTTACTTAATGGAGAAGCAGCTCCCTTGTAACCATAACCTGGAAAATCCACAAAGATAAACTTATCATCAACATTATAAAAATTTAATGATCTTGTTTTACCAGGTGAAGATGAGGTATAAGCCAGATTCTTTCTTTCAAGAATCGTATTGATAAAAGAAGATTTACCAGAATTTGATCTACCAATAACAGCGATTATAGGTAAATCATTATGACTGATAATTGATCTTAAGTCTGGAAAATCTTCTTTTTTCCAGACACTGCATAAGTAATTTGCATTTTTTATTACAAAACTCATAAAAGAGAATTCCTTATAAACAAATATATCAACGAACCAGATCAGCTTTAGTGATCGAGAAAATTCCCAGAAAAAGAAATAATATTGGGCCAATCAAAGCAGAAAACAAAGGATCGGCAAAACCTCTTCTTCCTAAAACAAAAAGAGAATTGAGAATAAAGTAATATAAACCATAAATAATTATACAGGTTATCAAGGCAAAAACAAGGGTATTCTTTTTAAAAAATTTACCAGCAGCTATCCCAAAAAGTGAAATAAAAAACCCGGATATTGGAAATACAAATTTACCATAAAAGTCAAATTCATCTTTATAATTATTTATCTTATATTTTCTAAGTAATTTAACATACTGAAAGCCCTCAGAGATGTGCATGAGTTCCATCTCATAAATAGATTTTTGAAATAGATCCGGCTCATCTTTCAGATTATATGATTTTTTATCATAACTATTCTTTTTAAGGGTCTCATCTCTTGAAGAATATATGTACTCGTTTACATTAAATAGCTCCCAGATTCCTTTTCCAATATATTCACCTTTTTCTGCAATTATCTCGTGCCTTATGCCATCCTGTTTTCGATAAAAAACTATTCTAACACCTTCAATGGTTTTTGCTTTATCAAAGTATCTTTCTACGTAGTAAATCTTATCACCATGCCCTTTTATCCTTATATTAAAGTTATCCTGTTCTATTTTCTTTGGAAAGAATTTTCTTTCAATTGCAATCTTTTTTCTATAATTATCAACTACAAAGCTATCCTGAGTAATGATAAAAACTAAAGTTATTAGAAAGATTAATATAATAAGCATGATGGACATAGAAAGAGTCGATATTCCACTCGCATTTATTGCAAGCAACTCTGAAGTTGTATTTAAAGTAGATATAACATATATTGTGCTAAATAATAATGCAACACCATACATCTGCAAATAAATATATGGTATCCAGTACAAATAATACTTAAAAAGTGAATTGAGATCCATCTTCATATATTTGTTAACATTTAAAATAAAATCCTGAACAATATACAAAAAAACAACAAGTACAGATATAACAATAAAAGGCAATATAAATTTTTTAACTAAATATATACCTATTTTAAAGGGAACTCGCATCAATATCTTCTCATAATTTATTTTAGTGAAATTATAGCTCAATTTTTGAGAGATTGTGATCTTCAACTTTAACCTGTTATTGCTAACCCAATATTCACTGAATCAAATATTTTAGCTCTATTTCGTAAACTAACGATCAAAGTCTCCTATATCTTCGATTTGAAAACTATAATCACAGATTCTTCCCGGATAATATGAATCAATAAAATTTATTATCTTTTCTTTCAAGCTATTTACAGAACTTCTCCCATTACATATTGCAGTTATGCCAATTTTGCCATAATGAAAATCTTCACCATCTTCCCATTCAACCAGGGAAATATTAAATCTATTTTTAAGGGATCGTAAAACAGATTTTACAACATTTCTTCTGTCTTTTAATGATGAGGCCTCTTCGATAAAGAATTTAACATATCCAATAATGATAAACATCAACTTCTGTATATATCAGTACGATTTTTTTGCAAATTTTATATTTTTACTTGACACCCAATATATATTGGGTATAATATGCTAAAGGGTAAACCTTATACTTACTGACTGCTTTTTTTAAAGTCGGAACCTATTTATCTTTATTATTATATATTATGTCCCCTTTGCATGCATTTTTTATAGTATACATAAGGAAAACCTATATGGATCCTGATATTTTTAATGCATCTCTTTTTGCAAATGTTTTTATCCCTTCTATCCCACTTTTGTTAGCTGAAAGAAAATACAATAGAAACGATATTCTTATCTACAAAAAGTTTCACGGGGCAGATATTATTTCAAGTTGTAGCCAGAGTCTCTATCACTCATGCATAAGACCGGGACTTTCTTTATCAAATGCCAGAAAGTTTGCTCCTTTTGCCTTTTCAAGGTCTTATGAAGAGTTTGCACTGCCTCATGAGCAGATAATACACAATGTTTTAAAACTTATGCAAAATTATGCTCCAGCTACTTTTTTACTCCCGGAGATCTCCTTCCACGAAGAAGTGGAAGATTCTTTTTCTATTATTGCAGATTTTTCCGGTTGTCAATATACATATAAACCGATATATCTTTTTTTAAATAAACTTTTTACAGATGTCTCTACCTCTATATCTTCCAGTGTAGCCAGGATCCCTATAACATACTATCTTTCACCTTCTGTTTCACTTGCAATCTTTGCTCCTAATTTTGTAAAACCATCGTTTAAAAAAAGCAAAATCTTTTCATTTTTAACTCCAAAAAATTTCTATCAATATCTCAAATTAAGTTCAATTATTTTTCCCATCTCTTTCTTTGAAGAATCGGGTTTCTTTGATATTTCTATGTTGTCTGGCTTTCCACTGACTTTTGTTGAAGAACTAACCTTACTTGCTGTTCAATCTTCTACCAGGGCACAACTCACAAGATTAAAAAATAGACTTAAACCTGTTACACCTATTTTAAGTAACTCATCTTTAGAGTGTTTTGCAGATCTTTTCCTTGCAAATGTCATACAAAAAGTTTTCACAGGAAACTTTAAAAAAAACGATGAGATAGCCATTCTATTTTATCCCTCAACAAACGACAGGAACAAAATCTATCTTGAACTTAAAAAGCAGTTACTCATTCATATCAAAGATTTACGGTGCTTCTTCTCAAATGATGATAACAACTTGCATACCAGCCTTTTTATAACAGTTTTTTATTCAAATGGGATGGCAGATTCATTTAATTTAAAATCCTCCAATGAGAGTTTACTCGCAGAAATTACAGGTATAAGTAAAAATATCTCTTCAAAAATCAAGGGAAAATCTTCAGTAAATGCTATCAACATAATGTTTTCTACCAGCGATACATCAAACTTATTATCATTTGATACACCCGACACGGCTCTTTTCTTACCTGAAGATGCAAAAAAATCAAATGATACAAAACTTAATGAAAAGTTACTCATCCTATTTCAGCGATTAAACGAAAAGTTTGGTGATACAAAAATACATCTGGCAGGATAAATATAATGCAACTTCTGGTACATTCGGTATTTTCATTTTTCGAGAGCAATATATCGATAGATAAATATATCAAATATCTCTCTTCTAAAAGAAGTCAATATTCGGTTTTAACCGATAAAAACAACCTTTATGCGATGTGGGATTTCATAAAAACTTCCACATCTTACCAGATAAAACCCATCGTTGGTGTCCATATTGCCCCTATACTTCCAGCATTATCTTGTGGAGATGGAGGCTTTCTGGTTTTTGTAAAAAACAGCAAAGGATTAAAAAGTTTATACTCTATAACTTCTGCAATCTCTGCTTATCAATCTTCTCTCAACATATCTGATTTAGCATCTAACCAGCTTAGATTTCCTAACTCTATTCTTGCAAATTTGCCTTCCAGAGGATCTTACTTTCAGTCCTCACTATCAAAGGTTTTTGAAACAATAACCAGGCTCTCATCTGCAAAATCGCTTGAAGACCTTATCTTTGTGTCTTTAACCAACCCTATCTATTCTACTTTAAAATGTCTTGGCATCCCCTCAAACAACCTTTTTTTTGGGCTTATTGAGGATATTTTCCCTGATACACCTTTTTTATCGTCCCGTTTTTGTCGTTTTATAGAACAGTTGCCCTTAGACTGCAAACCTGTTTTTATATCAAAAGCTGCATTTTTCGAGAATGCAGATCGGGAGTTTTTATGCACTTTAAAAACTCTCAAGCATAAAAGATTAGTTAAAAATTCTAATAAACTATATAATAAAAGACAGCCTATTTTACAGGATATAGCATCTGTGTATAGACATTTTCATCTTTATGAATTCACAAAATATTTTGATAGGATTGATCAAAAAACCACAGAATTATCAAATTTATCAAATTTTGAATCATCAAATATAGATAACGATAATAGAGATAAAGTAGATAAAGCTAAGAATGCAGATTCTTACCCTCTATCACTGGATAATCCTTACAATATCCTATCTGCAAAAGCTAAAAAGCTCATTTTGAGCTCTCTTTATAATTCGTATTATTTTTACACCAATTTTACCTTTGATATTTTGCCAAAAAAACCAGTTTTCCCTTCATTTTTTAACGAACCAGATAGTAATCTTGCCTCTATTGCTCTATCAGGTCTTAAACAAAAAGGAAAACATAACAATGAAATCTATCAAAAAAGGTTAAACTATGAACTTGATGTTATATGCAAAAAGGGGTTTTCGCAGTATTTTCTGTTTGTTTATGATATTTTGCAGTATGCAAAAAAAAACAATATCTCTTATATAGGAAGAGGTTCTGCAGCATCTTCTCTTGTATCTTACCTTTTAGGGATCAGCGAAGTTGATCCTATACAGTTAGATCTATATTTTGAAAGGTTCTTAAATCCAGCCAGACAGTCATATCCTGATATAGATATAGATTTTTCCTGGAAAGACAGAGATAAAATCTTTTCATATATTTTTAAAAAGCACCCTTTTTCTTCCTGTATGGTTTCGACAAATATTACGATGAATCTAAAAAGTGCATTTCGAAATGCAGCCAGGCAATATGGAATGCCAGAAGCTAACATAACAAAACTTTCAAAGCTTATCCCATCTTTTTATAAGGCAGATTCAGATGAAAAACTAAATATTTATCTTACAAAAAATCTATTAATCCCTCAAAATATTTCATCTCTTACCTGCCAGCTTATAAATCTACCGGTTGCCAGGGGACCACATCCAGCTGGAATTGTCTTGAGCAGTCCTGATATTCTTTCTTCTACTCCTATTCAATATGCAACAAAAGGAGTCTGCATCTCCCACTTTGACCTTAACAACATTGAAGATGCCGGACTCATCAAGATAGATATCCTTTCGCAAAGAGCAGCTGGAACTCTATCGGATTCTATTAAAATGATTAAAAAACTCTATGATTCTTCTTTTGATCTCCCTTTTGATAAGGCAAACAATGATGCACAAACATGGGCAGTTATTTGCAAAGGTGAAACCAGAGGTTGCTTTTATATCGAGTCCCCTGCAATGATCGGACTGCTTAAGGATCTCAAAGTATCAAACTTTCTTGAACTGGTTGCCGCATCTTCTGTTATACGGCCAGGTGTCTCGGATTCTGGTATGAAGCAAGAATATATCCTGCGAAAGATCGGAAAAAAAAGAGTAGAGTATCTTTTCCCTGATCTTAAAGCTTTACTTCATGAAACAAATGGGGTAATGATCTATCAGGAGGATGTTCTTAAAGTTGTTCACACTATAGGCAAATTATCGATAGAAGAAGCAGATCTTCTACGCGCTGCTATGAGCGGTAAGTCAAGATCAAGAAAGCAAATAGAAAGCTTGAAAGACAGATTTATCAATGGAGGACTCTCCCAGGGTTACAATATAACCCAGCTGGAGAAACTCTGGAAACAGATTGAATCCTTTGCTGGCTATGCTTTTTGTAAGGCACATTCAGCATCTTTTGCCATTCTTTCCGTTAAGCTAGCTTTTATAAAGACCCACTTCAAGGAAGTTTTTTATGCTTCTGTTTTAAACAACTTTGGTGGTTATTATTCACCTTTTGTTTACAATGTTCTGGCTCTAACGGAAAACATCCAGTTTGATATTTCAAAAGTCAAATCATCATCATTAGAAACATTTTACGATGGCAATAAAATAATTATTGGCTTAAACTCCTTTTATTTTCTTGAAAAAGCAGACACTGCAGCAATAGTTGCCTTTAAAGATTCTCTCAACAAAGATGAACCTTTTTTGCTTGGCAAATTTATCTTTTTAACGCATATCGACAAATCCAGGATTTTAAAACTAATTCAAATAGGTTTCTTTTCCGATTCTTATTCATCGATAGGCTATTGCTATGCTCTCTGCAATAAATTATTCCTATTAAAAAATCGAAGTTATAATAATTTAGTTGAGACAGAAAAAACATTTTCAAAAAGTATTTCGCTTTTTAGACATGAAAGCCTGCGCTTTTATTACTATCGTTATAAGTATCTGGGAATGTTTGTTGACATTACTCCTTTTGATATACTATGGCAACTTTCACAACAGAATATACTCAGTCAAAAAGATGAAAATATATTTAACAAATACACTCCAATAGAAGATTACACCCTCTATACTGGCAAAACTGTTATCATACTGGGATGGCTTGCAACCCATCGCAGCGCAATCGCTGATAAGGATAAACTGATGGGTTTTGCAACATTTTTCGATGGTAATTCTTTCATAGAATCCGTTTTTTTTCCCCCTGCATACGAAGAATATTATTCTTTTCTAAAGTATTTCTCGCTTTTTCTGATAAAATTAGATGTTCAAATAGTAAACACTTCTCTTTCATTATCTGTGGTTGAACTTAAACCATTTATCCCTGATATATTTAGGAAGATAAAGGAGGCTCAAAATGGAAAATATAACCAGACGGCAGAAAGAAATACTCTTATACATCAATGATTTTATTGAACAAAATCAATATGCACCTTCCATTTACGATATTGCAAATGCCTTTTCAATAAACACTAAAACGGCACAGGAGTTTGTAGAACGACTTGTTATCAAAGGATACCTTACCAAGGAAAAAAAGATTGCAAGGACTATCCAGCTAACAGAGAAAGCTGTTGATGAACTTACTCAAAGATCTATACCAATACTTGGAGCCACAGCAGCTGGAAAACCTATAGAAGTTGTTGAAGATATCAAAGGACAAATAGTTATTGATAAGAAAAGATTTTCTGATGGTGAGTTTTTTGCTCTTGTTGTCAGAGGTGATTCTATGAAAGAAGCTGGCATTTTAGATGGAGATTTTGTAATTGTTAAAAGAACAGAATTACCCAGAGATGGAGACATCGTCGTAGCCTTAATAGATGAAGAAGTAACCTTGAAAAGGTTATTTTACGATTACCAGAATCATCAAATTATTCTTCATCCTGAAAATAATCAGTTAAAAGATACTTATATTAATCCTGATTCTTTTAAGTGTGCTGGCATTGTGGTTGGAGTACAGCGCTACTTTGATTAATTTTCTCAAGCAATTTTAACCACTTTTCGCTTTTGTAAATCATCAACCTTTAGAATCAGTCCAAATTGTTTTTAAAATAAAAAAAGCTGCCATTTGCAGGCAGCCTTTATCAATAAGAAAGAATTACTTACCTTTAACCATGGTTTTGAAATCTGAACCTGGTGTGAATTTTGGGTATTTTGTAGCAGGAATCTTAATCTCAGCGCCAGTTCTAGGATTGCGGCCTTTTCTAGCTGCTCTCTGAGCTTGCGAAAAAGTACCAAAACCAATAAGTTGAACTGATTGACCTTTTTTTACGGTCTCTTTAACAGTTTTCATAAATTCAGCAAGAAAAAGTTCAGCATCTTTCTTTTTGAGTTGTGTCTTTTTAGCAATAGCATCAATAAGTTCTGCCTTGTTCATGTCTTCTCCTTCCTTTTTTTTCAATATTACTGCGTATTCTAATCTTTAAATAAGTTATAAATTCTATTTGTCAAGTATTTTTTGAAGATTTTTTTAATTTTTTTACATATTTTTAACAAATTTTAGCAAAAAAATTTTTAAAACACTAATCGAATTAGCTCTATAATATTGATGAAAAGCTAATTCTAATTCAAATTTCTTTTAAAAATAATAATCAAAAACTTTTTTTCTGTTTTTTTATTTCAAAATATGGTTTTTTTTGAATTAAAAAATTTTTTGTCTTTTATCATTTGATTTTTTTAAGACAAATTGGAAATTTTGTTGAAAACAAATGAAAGCTAAAATTAAAATCTTCACACTTTAAGACAATATAACATATATTTTAATATATATTAAAATTACTATATAATAGTAAATTTATGTTAATATATGTCCAGATTAAAAATATCTGATAAACTCTTGTGGAAACTTTGTAAAATGAAAGGTTCTGCCTCAAATAATTCAAACTTATACCGATGAATTTTTCTTTGTAAGTCAAAAGTCTCATCATTTTCTCTATCAATTATACCATTTTTAATTTGTTCTTTGATTTTATTATCATTGTATTTTTGAAATTTATTGTGACTTACAACGTAAATTTTCTTTGTCTTAATAAATATGAGAAATACAAGTACTGAAATATAGTTTCTACTAAAAATATTCGATGTATGAAACATTACATCTTTTACAGAACAACCTTCAGCATTACCCATTTCAAAGTCTATTGCAAATTCAGTCTGAAACTTTTCTTTCATCTTTATCGAGAATTTTTCAATTTCCATTGGCTTTCTGGATAGTTTCATTTCTTCGAATAAGGCAAAAACTTCATATAATTCTTCCAACACTTTGAAACTGATAGATATTTCATTCATTTTTTCATTTAAAATAGATTTTAAGTCAATGTTCTTAATTGTAGACTCTTTTATGAATGATTCTTTTAAGAATGATAATATTCTATAAATTTTAAATAGAGTTGCCTTTTCTCTTATTGATATACAATCTTTAAGTGGAATCATTGAGCTTGATGCGAAAAGATAATATTTTTCATTCTCATCAACCTTCAATTCATCTTTGAATATTTTATAATCTACTGAGTTGATCACAGGATAATATAAGGAAAAACCTGGCAACAGATCTCTTTTAAATATGTACAAAAGTGAATCCAGAATCTCTTTCGCACTTTGATTTTTGAGACCTGCTATAATAAAAGCCTGGACTTTAATTTTATTTCTATATTTTTCATACCTTCTCAAAAATTCATCAAAACTAGTCAGTCCAGATGGCCTTTTTTCCTGACTGACTATTTTCTCGCTCAAACTGCCCATAGATACCGTGAATTTAGAGATATTCGATCTACTCATTTTATCTAAAATATCAATATCGAGACTGTGATAATTCATCCCATTGGGGAATTCATAAATAATCTTATCTCTGTAATTTTTTTCGATAGTATCATTAAATTTACTGATAATTTCCAGGATCTCAACGGATCTTTGTTTGCACGCTGTAAAACTGTCATCTTCAATATTGATTCTTTTGAATCCCTCTAAATAAAGCTGAAAAAGATTTGAAATAACCGTTTTATCTTTCTTTATTTTAAAACTTTTCCTCTTTATAGCAGAGTAAAAACAGTAAGAACAACAATATGGACAACCTGAAGAAAATAATATTCCACCACAAAGATATAAATTCAATGGTTTTTGCCAGATTAAATTTTTTTTATAAGGATTATATACCAGTATTTTTTCTACATAATCAATTTTACCTTTAAATATATCTGCATTGATATAAATATCAGCCATTGAATTAGAAAAATTATCTTCTTTATCCAATTTAGCTTTATTATAGGAATTTTTATTAACTATTTTAGTATCTTTTTCTATTTCTATATAACAGATTTTGCTCAATTTGTGAGATAAAAATGTTTTAAAGTAATCAATATCTAAACTTTTGTATAAGCAAATTCTTGAAGTTTCATAGAGCGTATCAAATTTATTTTTATAAGCTTTATAATCGAGAACTATATCATTTCCTCCAAGAATAATAAGAGAGTTTTTACATCTCCTGTATACTGCGTCTACTAAATTATACACATGCTTTCTAAAAGCTGTAAATAATGAACTTATAAGCACAAGCATCGGTTCACCATAATTTTCAATAAATATTTCTAAAAAATCTTCCATCCAGTTAACATATGTGATACCATAGTTTTTGTACTTTGAAAATAATGAAAATTTTGTGATATCATCTCTATAATATTTTTTTAGTTCACTTAAATCATCTGGCAAATTATCATCCCTTATCGAACCAAAGCGCAAATCTGCAATAATGACTCTAAATCCCATCTTTTTGAGATACTTCGAGACAGTAATAACAGAGATAGGATATAACCTTTCAGGGGTGTAATAAAAATCTGTAAAAGGTGGGATTATGAATAAAGAAAGTTTCGAATAATTAGTAGCATCTTTGCTTGTATAATTTTTATCTTTTTGTGGCATTTAACCGCTCTTCACCAGGAGCTATAACAAATGGCGCTTCCGCTATATAAGTATTTTTGATAATTTAGTATTTATATATTTAATTATTAGTTTGTTTTCTTAACTGTTATAAACGCGAAGAGCGGAATTAATCTAGCTTATAAGATCATTATATTTTGAAGAAAAATTCAACTTAAAATTCTCAGCCATATCTTTTTGTTGTTCTGATAGATCTAAAGAATCGTATATATTCGACCTGGCTGTTTCTGTATAATCAAGTGAATCAAGAAGTTTTATCAGAAGCGTTAGAAATGGTGAAATATCATCTTCATCTATTGGTGAATCTTCCATCTTATGCTTTAATAAAGCCAATATGGAAATTACCGAATATTCGAATTCTTCAAGATCAATATCATCTGAAATCTTAATAGAAACTTCCCCTTTTTTTGGAAAAGATAGTTTAATGAATTTGTTCTTATTGTTTTTCACTATTAGTCTCTTAAAAATAAAAATAAATTTTCTGCATCTGTAATTTATGCACGAATTATCATTTTGTCAATTCATTAAGCTGTTTGGCTAAAATAAGTAAATTGACTTCATTTAAGTTTTATAATATAATTTTTTTGTAAAAATACAATATATCTGAGCTTGACTATGGAAAGAGTTTAAAAATAATTTTAAGGACTTGTATCATGCACGAGAAAACTATGATCCCTATCTCTGACATCCTTTTAAAAGAGATCGATGAAATGGTTGAAAATGGTTATTATGAAGACAGAGTTGAGGCTATCAACGATGCACTTGATCAATTTATTAAGCAATACAAGTTATCGAAACTTAAAATGAAAGAAGAAGAAAATAAGAGATGATAAAATAGTTTGAAACTATTTTTCTTAAGTTTTTCTACTATATTTATTTTAATCTTTTAGCCGGATTTTAGGCTTTTGATTGTTATATTTTAATCTTTTGATTTATTAAAATAATCCGATATATTATGGTACTTCCGGTTAATGCACGTTTTTTGAGCTCTTTGCAGTTTCTCTTTTATAACTTAGCTATATAAACCGACGAATAGTGAAAAGATTAATTTTCCGAATGAACCTATTTAAGTGTAGATAAATAGAATTAGCATTATCTGCCTGGCTTTTCAATATCCTCTGTAAAGTATATGCGAAGTTTCGATTTAAACAGAAAGGAATTGTGTATATGATTTTCAAAAATTCAATAAGCACCAGATTTTATTTATTTTTACCTTTTCTTTTCATTATCTTCTTTTCTTTAACCATTTCAGTTTACAGTCAGAGTGTGTATAAAGAGTATGACACAAATGGTGATGGTAAGATAGATAGATGGGTATGGCTTTATAATGGATTTGAAACGAAAATAATAATAGATCAAAATTTCGATGGTAATCCAGAT